>JAABUY010001347.1_pt1 | contig 33499 bp, 32 predicted proteins | sample 5560271 | NCBI WGS metagenome assembly JAABUY01 (sample SAMN10711886, study PRJNA513374) | rock metagenome | isolation source: Antarctica rocks | place: Antarctica: Victoria Land, University Valley | reverse complement strand
TATTCACGGGAGGCAATGAACCAATCCAACCTTCGCCCTGTCAAGCCGCACCTTCAGGCCACCAATAGTTAGGCAGCTATGAGGGGTGAGCAGTTACGCCGTACGACGCCTACCTGCCGGGCTGGTGCGACCACGCCCGGATGGCACGGGGCCGATCCGTCCCGTAATCGGCGGCGTCCTCGTCTCCGACACATGCCGGCGCACTTCGTTGCCCGCATGGGCGTCAACGCCCGACCGCCGGACGCCCGCGCAGGTGAACGGCATCAACCATCATGCCTCCACCCTGATGCGCCGATCTTCAGCGCCGTCGAAGGCCGCCTCAGTACGAGGGTCTCCTGCGCCGGCGCTGCCGGCTCGGTGTCGTGCTCCTCCGCCGTGGTGAGGAGCACGCACATCGCCTTGGGGTGGATCGGCGCCACTATGGCGTCCGGCTCCGTAGTCAGGGAGGCGAACAGCTCGTGCTTGCCTTCCATCTTGGCCGGGTGCCCGCCCACGGCCGCCACAGCCCGGCAAAGGCGGACGTTCCTCGCCCACCGCGAACCCGTGCGGGACCGCAAGTTCGCCAGGCAGCGCCGGGAACGCCCCGCGCACCGCGGCCTGGCTCGTCGCAACGCTGTGGAAGCCGTTGCCATGGTCCCAACATGCTTGCGGCGGTCAGTACCCGTATGGACGCTGACGATAGGCCGGGGCTCGCTGCTGATGGTATGGCTGCGACGCCACCGGCGTGGTCGCCGCACCACCGGCGGCACCCAGCACGCCACCCGCCAAGGCCCCAATGGCCGCCCCCCGGCCGCCCCCGGCGATACCGCCCAGCGCCGCACCGGCGCCTGCGCCAAGGAGACCGCCCCCGACAGCGCGCTGTCCAGGGTCGTAGGGGTTTGTGCAGGCAGACAGCCCAAGTCCGGCAACCAGGGGCAGGCTCAACAAAAGCTTACTATTCATGGGACATTCTCCTTGCGATGCGTCAAATGCTGGAGCGACGCATCACCGCTACTCCCACTACACAAAATCGCACCTGTCCGCTCGGTAGTATTTGTTAGCCAAATTCTACAGCCAGCCACGCCTCGCACTCGCCCAGTGTGTTCCAGAGTTACTCAGTTCTAAGTGTTCAACATCGGAGTTGAAAAACAACCGTGAACAGAGCCTAAACAGCATGATTCGCTACGGCGCTTGGTGGCCGGATGCGGACTATCTGCTTACGGTAAGGGGAGTGCCTGAGCAGACGTTCGCGCTTGCGCCGCTGAACGACGATTGGATCGGGATTGGTTCCCACACTCGGCCTGTTGCCTACCGGACCTCTGGCACCTTGGCCCAAACCCAGGCGAGATTAGCCGTCAGCAGGATGGCCGTGACCAGGAACACCCAGTGCAGCCCCAACGTGGCCGCAATGGCACCGCCTGAGAGCGGGCCCAGCGACTGGCCCAGGAACATCGCGGACGCAGTGACGCCGTAAACCGTGCCGCGGTCCCCCTCCGGTGCCAGCCGCCCGACCAGCGCGTTGGCCGTGGGCAGGATGCCGCCCACGAACAGGCCCAGCCCAAATCGTGCCGCGACGAAGCTCCAATACCCCGGCACGAAGGCCTGGGGGGCGCTGGCCAGGGCGGCGCCGGCCAACGAGATCAGCAGCACGCGGCGGTAGCCCAGCGCGTCCGACCGCCGGCCCAGAAAGGGCGAGGCGATCAGGTCCGCGATCCCCGTCACGGAAAATGCCAGCCCACCCAGCGTGGCCAAAGCCGGGACCGGACCCAGCAGCTGCTCCACATACAGCGTCACGACCGGCTGCACGGCCTGCACCCCGAACTGCGCCAGCAGCAGCACCACGAACAAGGGCAGCAACCCCGGCGAGCGCGACAGGATCGCGAAGCTTTGGAACAGCGTCGCCTTCGCAGCCCCGGCCAATGGCGGCACAAACCTTTCCTTCACGAGCAGGTAGGCCAGCACGCCGCACAGGCCGCACACCACCGACGTCACGATGAACGGTGCCCGGTAGGAGCCGGTGACGTCCGCGACGAAGCCGCCCAGCAGCGGCCCGATCAGCGCTCCCACCAGCTGTCCGGTGCTGAGCCAGCCGAGCGAGTAGCCCAGCCGCCCTGGCGGCACCTGGCTGGCCACAAGCGAGATCGTCGCCGCGTTGAACCCGGCAAACACCCCCATCAGCGCCCGCAGCCCCACGAACTGCCACACGTTGCCCACCAGGCTCATCAGCCCGATGAACAGCGCAATGGCAAAGCAAGACCGCAGCACCATCAGCTTGCGGCCTCGCCGGTCCGCCACCCGCCCCCAAAGTGGGGAGGCAAAGGCGGCGACCAGCGGCGTCACGGCCGACAGCACCCCGGCCCACAACTCGATCCGAGCTGGGTTGCTCACGCCCAGTTCAGGCAGGAACAGCGGCATCACTGGGCTGAGCACGGTGAAGCCCATGTTCATGCCCAGCTGGATGCCCATCATCACGAACAGGGTACGCTGCCAGTTGGGTGCGAATGTTCCCTCCGGAGGGGGCTCGGGGGCAGCGGGCTCTGACACGGAGGTTCGCGGGGCGCCAGGCCCGTCAGCAGGAGCAGTCATCATCTTGGATTCCGCCCGGGCGCGTCGAAAGTAAAGCGGGCGGGCTTCAGGACCATGGCAGGTCGTTGTGGGGGGCCTCACCAGACGCCTGCAGGCGAGATAGCGGAGGACCCAGCCTGGGCGCGTGTCTGCTACGACAGCTCGGCGTCAAGCCACCTCACTAGCCATCTCGTGCGGCGCAAGTGTTCCTTGCCGGGTGGACGAAGCGGTGCGGCAAGACGACACTGCCGTCGAACAGTCCGGTGCCCTTCATGCAGTTCGACTTCGCGGAGATCTCAGCCAAGGACCGCTACAAGCTGATGGTCTCCACTATCCTGCCCCGCCCGATCGCGTGGGTTGTCACGCAATCGGCGGCCGGGCTGGTCAACGCCGCCCCCTATTCCTTTTTCAACGGCGTGGGCGGCGATCCGCCCCTGATCAGCATCAGCATCGAGGGGCGCGAGAACGGGTCGCGCAAGGACACGTCGGTCAACATCCGCGAATCCGGCCAGTTCGTCGTCAACCTCGTCAGCGATGCGATCGCGCGCGACATGGTGGTCACTGCAATCGACTTCGCCCCGGACGTCAGCGAAGTGATCGAGGCCCGGCTGACGACGACGCCGTCCGTGCTGGTCAAGCCGCCGCGCATCGCTGAAAGCCCTGTCGCTTTCGAATGCGAGCTGTACCAGATCGTGGAACTGCCGCATTATCGCGACCTGGTGATCGGCTGCATCCTGTACATGCACGTAGCCGATGAGGCCGTCCAGGACGCGGAGCGCTGCTACATCGACACGCCGAAACTGGACCTGGTCGGCCGCATGCACAGCGGAGGCTGGTACAGTCGCACCCGCGACCGGTTCGAAATCCCGCGTATTCCCGTTACGGAGTGGAAACGCCGGGCCGAGTAGCGCTGCTGCTTCGCCCGCTCAGCATCTGTGACCGCCCGAGATCGGTGCCACCGCTGGTCACAGCACCCATCTGCAAGGCCTGTCCGCGGCACCGGACGAGAGCAAGCCGGTGGCATCCAGGCCAACGACAGCACGACGGCCAAAGCGCAACGCGTCTCCGCTGGCAGAGCATGGCGCTTGATGGCTGGGTCCCGACCATGGCTGGATCGACCTCGACCCGACGAACGACTTGGTAGTGGGCGACGAGCATGTGGTGCTCGGGTGGGGGCGGGATTTTGCCGATGTGAGTCCGCTGCATGGCCTGTTGCTGGGGGGCGGCAAGCACACGCTTTCGGTTGGGGTCGATCTGGAGCCGGTTGAGGACGACGAGGCGGCTTCATCGGCGGCTCTGCAATTCGGCTCTGGCGCGACACTCCAGGCCACATAGGCGAAGGTTCAAGCGGGAGCTGGTGTTGGCAGCCGTGATGACGAACGGCTTTCGACCCAGCCCGGATATCCAGCCGACCAGGACCATACAACCGGAGTTGGCCGAAAGCGGTCGGCCCGCTTTGGAGTGAACGGCGGCGAGAAGCAGACCTTCATTGATCGGAATAGCTGGCGGCCGTTTTGGGCTTACTGCAGACCTCGACCCAGGAACACCGATCGCCGACCCGGACCCGAACGCAAGAAGCGAAATGTCCGGTAACCCCGTTGTGGCCGGCCCTCGTCAGGCAGCCTACTCGGCGAGGCGGACGAGCAGGGCAGCCAGCTCAGCGGGGGCTGACACCATCGCGTCGTGCCCGGCCGCGACTTCCGCCCAGCCCCAGCCCGCCCGGCGGCGCGCCCATGTCCGGCAAGGCTCCAGCCAGGGATAGACTGGGTCCATGCAGGCGACGTAGGTGCACGGGCGGCCATTGCCGATGACGGGATTGGCCAGGTTGAGCGGGCTGGTGAAGGTGCCGAGCGGGTGCGGCGTCAGGCGGCGGGCGATCCAGGCGACGTCGGCCGGGTCCGGGCAATCGAAGTAGGTGGCTGGCGGCGGGCGGATGCTGAACCCGCCGCTTTCTTGCGCGATGCGCTGCCAGGCGCCGCTGCGTTCCGGGTCGGCGTCAAGCATGGATTGTCCGGCTTCCAGGATGCGGCTGTCGAGATAGACCAAGTGACGCACCCGTTCCGGCATACGGTCGGCTACGCCGCTGATGCTGATGCCACCGAAGCTATGGCCGACGAGGACGGCGTCCTGTAGTTCCTCAAAATCTAGCACGGCGCAGATGTCGTCAACAAACGTGTCCAGCGTGATGCCCGGGGAGAGCAGGTGCCGGCGCTCGCCGAGACCGGTCTGCGTAGGGGTGAACACCACGTGGCCGCTGGCACGCAGGATCTCGGCGACGCGGGACCAGCACCAGCCGCCGTGGAACGCGCCGTGGACAAGGACGAACGTAGTCATTGTACTCCTCCCTGCCCGCCGCCTGCGCCTTCCGGCGCCTTGACCGGGGGGCGAGCGCTCTCCTAGCCTGGCTGCAACGAGTAAGAAATAGGGGGGCCAGGATGGCACATCGGGCTGGCGTGGCATGGGGTGGGCTGCGGACCGGCCTGCTGGGCCTGGCACTGGCCGTGGCGCTGTTGCGGGGGCCTGCGTGGGCGGATATCCCGGGGCGTAAGATCATTGTCGGCGTGCTGACGGACATGAACGCCGGCAATGCGACGGCCTCCGGGCCGGGCTCGGTGGTGGCCGCACAGCTGGCGGCAGAGGATGCAGCGAAGATCCTGCCCGGGGTGACGCTGCAGGTGATCTCCGCCGACCACGAAAACAAGCCGGACTTGGCCTCGTCGATCGCTCGCGGCTGGATTGCCAACTCCGGGGTGAACGTGATCGCCGACGTGCCGTTCTCCTCGGCGGGGCTGGCGGTCAGCCAGGCGACGCGTGGGGCACCGCGGACGCTGTTCATTGCATCCGGCACGGGAACCAGCGATCTGACGGGGCCGGCCTGCTCGCCCAATACAGTGCACTGGACCTACGACACCTATGCGCTGTCCAACTCGATCGCGCGGGCGCTGCTGGGGCAGGGGCAGCGGTCCTGGTTCTTCATCGCGGCCGACTACGCCTTCGGCGCCTCGCTGGAGCGGGATGCGACCCAGGTAATCACCTCGGGTGGCGGCACCGTTGTGGGCGATGTGAAGAACCCGGCTTTCGCGTCCGACTTCTCTTCTTATTTGCTAACCGCCCAGAACAGCCGCGCCCAGGTGATTGCGCTGGCCAATGCCTCGATCGACCTGGTGAACCTAATCAAGCAGGCACACGAGTTCGGCCTTGACAAGGGCGGACGGCAGCGGATGGCGGCGCTGCTGATGATGATCACGGACGTACAGTCGATCGGGCTGGAGACGGCGCAGGGGCTCTATCTAGCCTCGCCGTTTTACTGGGACCACGACGACCGGAGCCGGGCTTTCTCGGCGCGGTTCTCCGCCCGGACGCGGGGCGCCAAGCCGACGATGCTGCAGGCCGGGGTCTACTCCGGGGTGGTGCATTACCTCAAGGCGGTCAAGCAGGCGGACAGTACGGAGGCACCGGCGGTGATGGCGGCGATGCAAGTGCTGCCGACCGATGACGACGCCTTCGGCAAGGGCAGCGTGCGCAAGGACGGACGAGCAATCCATGACTTCCATCTGTTCCAGGTGAAGTCGCCGGCGGAGTCGAAGGAGCCGTGGGACGACTACAAGCTGATCTCAACCGTACCAGGAGATCAGGCATTCCGACCGCTAGCAGAAGGCGGTTGTCCGCTGGTGAAGGGACCGTAGGAACGGCGTCGTCACGCTCGATTAGAGCGCTGTATGGCCGTTAGCGGCCTGACCGCTTGCACGCGAACTGCGTGCATAACTGCCGTCCATTCAGTTTAAACGACAATAGCGGCTTACAACCAAGCGCGGTCAACACCAGCGCACAGGCTGGCTATGGTCCGCGGCAAGGATTTAAAGGTCATTTTGGACATTTAGGCTGTCGATGAACAAGCGCACTTTCGGCGACAGGAACTTTCGGGTCGGATAGAGCGCGACAATGGCTATGGGATCAGGCTCATGGCATTCCAGCACTCGTTGAAGCCGCCCTGCGGCAAGATCCCGCTCAGGCAAGAAGTCCGGAAGCTGCGCGATGCCCAGTCCGGCAGTTGCCGCGTCGCGCAAAGCTTCACCGCTGTCAAAGCGGATCCGTCCCTCCGTGTGCACTTTGATGGTCTTTCCATGGCGGTCGCGCAGGCGCCATGGCGACTGCCGTCCACGCTGCACGAACTGCAGGCACGCGTGTTGTCCAAGCTGCTCCACAGTCGTGGGTTCGCCGCGCGCCACTAGGTACTCCGGCGAAGCGCAAAAACTGACCCGGTGCCGGGCGACAACACGCGTCACCAGATCCTCGCTGAGGTCGCTTCCGCCGATGCGCAGTGCCAGGTCGAAGCCCTCGGCCACCACGTCGACAGATCGGTCGCTGAAGCTCACCTCGGCCTCCAGCTTGGGCCACGTTTTAAGAAACTGCGCGAGTACCGGCATCAGCCTACTCCGTCCGTAGGCGTCGGGCATGGTCATCCGCAGCACGCCTTGCGGCTCGCCCCGTCGCCCGGCCAGACCCGTCAAGGCGTTCTCAAGCTCGGCAATCGTCCTGGCGCACTGCTCGCACAAGATACGGCCTTCATCCGTCAGAGCAATGACCCGCGTTGTCCTCTGAAAAAGCCTGATGCCAGTTCGCTGTTCCAGGCGGGCCACCGCTTTGGCCACAGCCGACCTGGTCAGTCCCAGCGTGTCGGCTGCCGCCGCGAAGCTGGACGCCTCGGCCACCGCGACAAAGATGCGGAACACATTCAAGTCGTCCATGAAGTCTTCTTCTCTGATGAGTTTGCTTCACCTATCTGGCGCCTCGCACTCGCCAAACATCCTATTTAATCATTTCTGGATAACGATATGCTCCAATCAAAGGAGTTCAGAATGAATCGCAAAGCAGTGGGTCGAAAGACAGTCCTCGTCACAGGCGCCAACGGCTACATCGGCAACGCCGTCGCAAAATCATTCAGCAGGGCCGGATGGAGGACCTTCGGGCTTGTCAGAAGGCGCGAGGACGGTGCCAATCTGGCAAGGAAGGAGATCCATCCAGTCGTCGGATCTCCAGAGGACCTTTCATTTCTGGATCAGACAGGCGGGGCGGTCTTCGATGTTGTCGTCTCGAACACCGAAGACCGGCGCAATGCCGCCGCCCACTTAGAGAAAGTCCACACCATGCTGAACGAGGTTGCTCGACGCAGCTGCCAGGCTGGCGTGCGACCGCTGGTAATGTTCTCAAGCGGCTGCAAAGACTACGGGAAGATGGTCGAGAAGCATGGAGATCCGGGATTGGCACCACACACGGAGAGCAGCCTATTGAACCCACCCGAACCGTTGGTTTCACGAACAAGTCTTGGCACCACTCTGCTCCTGGGCGGGGACGCTTCCTACGATGCAACCGTCCTTCGTCCGACGATTGTCTACGGCCACTCATCGAGCCACTATGGTCCACTATTTGATCTCGCATCGAAGAGCGAATCCGTATTGCAGATCCTCGGAAACCCGAATGCTGTCATGCACTCGCTGCACGTCGACGATTGCGCCGACGCATACGTCGCGCTTGCCCAGCATCCGAAGCCAGACGAGGTGGCTCACCAGGCATTCAACATCTCCAACGAGAAGTATGAAACTGCGCAAGAGATTGGCGACGCCTTGGCGAAATCCTACGGGCTGCCGGTGGAGTTCGTCGCTCCTCCCGAGGACCTGTCGATGTTGTCGGTACACGCGCTTGCCAATTTCTGGCAATGGGTCTCCTCGGACAAGTTGCGCGCGCTGACGGGATGGAGCGAACGGAAGTCAACTTTTGTCGAAGGAATCGAAGAATACCGCCTTGCTTATGAGGCGAGGATGCAGGCGCAAGGTTGAGCGCACCCAGGTCACCCAACTCGCGGAGCTGTCCGTTGTATTCCTCAGCCGGATCACTCAAAATCTGCTCAACCGCTTTGTCCCAAAATCGGCCGTTCGCACCGCAGCGACCTAGAAAACGAACGGCTGCTTTCGGATTTAAGGAAATGAGGCCTGAGCGACCGAGATGGGCGCGAAGCGGCAGGGCCTGGCCGGAAGTCGCCGGTCTGCTTGCGGGCAGAGACACAGGAAAGCTGACGTTCACCGGATGATTTCTCCAGAGTGAACAGCTCAAGTTTCGAGGCCTGTATGTGTCTAAAATCAGCGGCTATTCGTTTGCGTTCCGTAACTGGGCCGAACGCGGAAGGTGGGTAGATGGCCGGCCAAGGAACATCAGTAGCTTCGGGTAGGCTGGGCACCAAGTATCAAGGGCCGTGCTCGGCCAACGTCCAAATGACCTCCGTCAACACGCGCGCGCCCGCCGCAAGATCGTGAGGCTCTGCCCACTCGGCCGAGTGATGGCTAAGCCCATCTCGGCACGGCACGAAGATCATGCCAGTTGGGCAGAAGGCGTTCAGCGAACGCGCGTCGTGCCCCGCCGCTGAGGCAAGTTCGCGATGCGGAATTCCGAGCAGATCGGCCCGCTCGGCGATCAATGTCCGGATGACGGGTGAGAAGGTGACGGTCGGATTATGTTGGATTTGTCGCAACTCCGCGCTGCACGGCGCTGGCAGGGTAGCGACAATGCTTCGGATCTCAGCGTCAAGTCTGTCCACCACAGCATCGTCGGGATGGCGCAGATCGATCGAGAACAGGACCCGCTCGGGAACAACCGAGGGCGCATTCGGCATCACTTCGAACAATCCAACCGTTAGTTTGATGTTCTCCGGATTGAGCGCCGCCTGATCGATTGCGGCAATCGTCCGCACAGCAGCCATCAGCGCATCCTGCCGATCCACCCGCTCAGCGGTACCAGCATGGGCGGCCTGCCCATCGATCTGCACCCGGTAGCGCCGCGTGCCCTGGATCGCTGAGACGATCCCGACCGGGATGCCGGCCCGCTCCAGAACCGGTCCCTGCTCGATATGCAGCTCCACAAAGGCGGCCAACGGCCGGCCCAGCGGACGAAGCGGCATGCCGCGATCCGCTGCCAGCACCGAGGCGAGCGCATCGCCCAGCGTCATGCCAGCGGCATCGCGCAGCATGGTCATGTCCTCCATCCGCTTGAGGCCGGTATACAGCTCGGACCCGGTCATTCCTGGCGAGAACCGGCACCCCTCCTCATTCGTCCAGGCTACCACTTCGATGGCGCGGCGCGGCACCCGACCGGATGTTACGATCGCCGCCACTGCCTCAAGTGCCGCTACCACGCCATAAGCGCCATCGAACCTGCCGCCGGTCGGCTGAGTGTCGATGTGCGATCCGGCCAGGACGGGCGGCGATCCCGGCTCCCGCCCGGGCAACCGGAGGAACATGTTCGCCGCGGCATCCGTGAATGGTTCTAGCCCGAGCGCCCGGCCCCACCGCACCAGCTCAGCCCGTGCCACGATCTCGTCCGGGGTCAGCGCCTGACGATCAACACCGCCATCCGCCCGCGCCCCGATCTGGGCCAGGGCCATCAGACGCTGCCACAGCCGGTCCGCATCCAGCCTATCGGACGGACGCACGGCTTCTAATCGGTCCGCATGATCTGCGCCGGGTTGGCCCGCTTGTCGCGGAGCCGCCAACGCCCGGCCTCCACCTGCGCGATGAATTCCGACAGCAAGTGATTGAACAGCGCCGGCTCCTCCAAATTGAGCGTATGGCCCGATTTTGGGAACACGGCGAGGCCGCACGCCGGCACGGTGCGCTTGAGAAACAGGCCGGGCTGCAGGCAGTGATCGTCCTCGTCGCCCACCATGACCAGCAGCGGTGGCGCCAAGGTCCTGAGACGGTCTTCGAGGTCATACAAGGACGGGCGCCGCATCTGCACGCCCCTCATCGTGTTGGCCGCCCCGAGCGCGGAGTGTTGGCCTAGCCGGGCTGCGAACAGCGCCCAGCCGCGCGGATCTTTATCCTGGAACTGCACGCGCGACGCCCCCTCGGCATAGATCGGCGCGAACTCGGCGGCTCCACGCGTCTCGAAATTGGCAGCAACCTGGTCGGAGATGCCGCGGAAGTACGCCTCTTGCGCCTTTTCCGCGCTATAGCCGGCCCCGGCCGCAGTCACGGACAGCACCCGCCCTGGATAGCTCAGCCCGGCGTGCAATACTGCGAACCCGCCCATGGACAGGCCGACCAAGTGCGCCCGCTCGATCCCGGCCGCGTCCATTACCGCAACGATGTCGTCCGTCGCCTGCGCCTGCGAGTAGGCGGCCACCTCCTCCGGGATGTCCGACGGCGGAAAGCCGCGGGCGGCGAAGGTCACGCAGCGGTGGCGCCGCGCGAAGAAATTCATTTGCGGCTCCCAGCTCCAGTGGTTGCCGCCGAACTCGTGCACGAAGACGACCGGCGTACCTTGCCCGGTCTCTTCCCAAACCAGTCGCACCCCGTCCGCCGCGCGTGCGTCTGCCATCAGGCGACCGAGCGCCGGGAAGCAATGCCGCCATCGACCGTGACGATGGTACCGGAGATGTAGGCGGCGCGGGGCGAACCGAGGAACAGGAACAGGTCCGTCACTTCTTGTACCGTCGCCGGACGGCCGAGCGGGTAACGCGCCATTAGCTCCGGGTAGCGCCCCGGATCGCCCAGCCGAGCCTCGGCGAACTTACGCAGCATTGTGTAGATGCGGGGCGTCTCGACCGGGCCCGGGTTGATGCCGACCACCCGGATCTTGTCGTCCATGCTGGTGCCGCCCAAGGCTCTCGTCATCGCCATAATGGCCGCATTCCCGGCGGCACCCTCAATGTAGTTCGGGTCGCATACCTCGCCGCCATTGCCGATGTTGTTCAGGATCACCCCGCCGGGCCCTGTTCGGCTCCGGGCCTTCATGCGGGGATAGACCAGCCGGATCATGTCGGCGTAGCCAAAGCCCTTCAGCGCCCACCCGTCCCGCCATTGCTGCGGCCCGATGTCGAATAGTGCGCCGCTCGGGATGACGCCGGCATTGTTGATGAGGATGTCGATGTCGCCCGCCTCATCGACAATGCGCTCGCACGCACCCTCCTGCGTCATGTCGGCCACGGTGACCTGAACCCGCACTGAGTGCGCCGCCCGGATTGCCTCCTGCAAAGCGGCCAGCTTGTCGGCGGAGCGCGCAGTCAGATGCAGGGCGCAGCCCTCGGCGGCGAAGGCGTGTGCCAAGCCCTCACCGATGCCTTGCGAGGCGCCGGTGATCAGAACCGTCTTTCCAGCCAAATCCAGGTTCATCGGCGTAATCTCCTTCAGAACAGGGCGACGATCTCGTTTTGACCACGCGCCCGCTCAACCGCTGATGGCAGGCGATCGATGAATGCCTGCACCCAAGCGGGCGGCACACTCAACGAGACTTTTACGAACCGGTCGCCGAAATTCGGCGTGTGATAGGCGCCTTGCCGGATCATTATGCCATCCTCGGCCATGGTCTTCACCAGGGCCTCCGGCCGGATGCCCGCCTCGTGGCACTCGATGATGACGAAATTCCCGTTTGACGGATACACCGGCATCGACAGACCCGGGATGCGATCGATCGCCCGCTTGACCATGGCCTGATTGTCCCGTTGCGTCGCCAGCACACCGGGAAACCACTCCTCCTTAATCGCTAGGCCGGCCAACGCCGCGCGCTGCGCCAAAATGCTGGACCCGAGATTATTGGGCGGCGCAGCAGCCAAGCGTTCGGCAAGGTGTGGATGGGCCACCATCGCACCGACCCGTAACCCGGCGAGGCCCAACCACTTGGAAAAACTGTAGATCGTGATCGTTCGCTCCGGCAACAGGCGGGCGGCGAGATGATGCTCGTAGGCAAAATGCCGATACGTGCAGTCATGGATCAACCACGCGCCTGACCGCTCCACTGCGGCAACGATGGCGCCTATCTCCTGCTCTGTGCAGGCGGTGCCGAGCGGGTTGTTGGGGTCCACCAGATAGACCAGCTTCGTCTTCGGCCCGATTGCCTCGGCCAGCCGCGCAGGGTCGAGACGGTAGCAGTATTCCGCCCCGTAGATCGGGATTTGCCGCACTGTTGCCCCGACCGAGCGCGCGAAGACCATAGGCCAGTTCCACGTCGGGTCCGTCGTCAGTAGCTCGTCGCCCGGCGCCAGCACCGTGTGGCAGAGGTGATAGAGCGAGGCGACCGCGCCATCCGAGATCAGCGCGGCTTGGCCGGGTAGCCCCAGGTCCGTGACGATGCCGGTCCTCAGTGCCTCCAACCCCACCGGCGGTGCGTAGGCGTGGAACTCCTCGTCTCGCGCGCAGCGGACGATCGCCTCGATGACCGACGGGTGCGATGCGATGTGGTTGGTGTTCTGGCCGAGCCATTTCAGGCCGGGCGTGCTCACCAGGGCATCGAAATGCGTATTCCGTGCCTCGAACGCCAGCATGGCCGTCTCCTAAAGTCTCCAAGATGGCTAACCCGCCTCTTGGATACATGCAAGCAGAACTGGCATACAAAATGCGTGCGTTGGCATCCACACCGTGATAGGCGCGGTGATGTCGAGAGGGGATCAACCATGATCACACGCCGCCAGTTAGCACTTGGCCTTGCAACCCTACCGCTTGCGCGCCCGGCCATCGCGCAAGGTGCGAACAAGGTGAGCTTCACCACGTCCTGGATCCCTGAAGGGCCAAACCTGTTTGCCTACGTCGCGCGCGACAAGGGCTTTTGGAAGCAGCACGGGCTGGATGTCAGCGTTGCCCGCGGTTCTGGCTCCGGCACCGCCGCGCAGGCCGTCGCTGCGGGTACGTTCGACTTCGGTATGGCAGCCACCCCGACCGTCGTTATCCAGGCAGCCCGGCGCCTTCCCATCACCTGCATCGGCCAGATCAACTATGACGCTTTAATGGGCATTGCCGTGCTTGCGTCCTCGCCGATCAAGACGCCGAAGGACCTCGAAGGCCGCAAGCTTGGTGCCAGCGTCAGCTCCGGCGAGTATCCGTTCCTGCCGCTCTATGCACAGAAGGCGGGATTCGACATGGCCAAGGTCGACCTGGTGCAGATCGACGGCAAGGTGCGCGAGCGGTCGCTGGTTGAAAAGCAGGTGGACGCCGTATCGTCCTTCGCCACCTCGACCCTGCCTTCCTTGGCGCCGCTTGGCACCACGCTGCGCTTCATGCTGTACCGGGACGCCGGGCTCGACTTCTATGGCCAGTCGCTCACCACGCAGCCCACTCGGCTGAAAGACACCGCCCTGTGCGCCGCCTTCGTTGCAGGCGCGATGGAGGCGGTCAAGTTCACCCTCACCAATTTCGATGAAGCTGTGGACCTGTTCCTGAATGCCAACAGCGAGGTGGCGATCAGCTCCACAGGCAAGGAATACACTCGGATCGGCCTCGGCCTGACAAACCTCACTAACCTGGTGCCGGAGGTGAAGGAACACGGCCTGGGCTGGGCCGACCCGGCCAAGGTGGCCGCCATGGTCGGCACCGTCGTCAAGTACGCGGCGGGCGATAAGGCGGAGGCGCCCGACGCCATCACGCTGTTTACAAACCAGTTCGCCGGCAGCGTGAAACTCGGCCCCGAAGACCTGGCTCGCGCCGAGGCCAGTGCGGCGCCCTATCGGAAGTTCCTGGTCTAGTGGCGGACGGCTCCATGTCGGCGGTAGCGGCCCCGCTTCCTTTGTTGCGGGTGGAGACGGTCGAGAAGACCTACCATGGGCGCCAGGGACCGGTGCGGGCAGTTGCTGCCGCAAGCCTCGAGGTCCGCAAGGGCGAGTTCGTCTCGTTGCTCGGCCCCAGCGGCTGCGGCAAGAGCACGTTGTTGATGATGATCGCCGGGCTGGAACGGCCGACGGCAGGGTCCATCGTATTGGATGGCAGGCCTGTCGCCGGGCCACGGGGCGACATCGGCATCATCTTTCAGGACGCGACCCTACTGCCGTGGAAGACGGCGCTGGACAATGTGCTGTTCCCGGTTCGCATCCTGCGCCGGCCCAATTCCGCTGATCGCGACCGGGCACGCGAGTTGCTGGCCACGGTCGGCCTGACTGGGTTCGAGCAGCATAAGCCGGCCCAGCTTTCCGGAGGGATGCGGCAACGGGTTGCGATCTGCCGCGCCATGATCAATGACGCCGATATCCTGCTGATGGATGAGCCGTTCAGCGCCCTGGATGCCATCACGCGGGACGAGTTGAACGTGCAACTGGCCGAGCTGATGGACCGCACCGCGAAAACCGTGATCTTTGTCACTCATTCCATCCGCGAGGCGGCGTTCCTGTCAGACCGTGTGGTTGTCATGGGTGGCCGGCCCTCCAGTATCCTGCTGGACGACAAGATGCCGTTTGGCCGCCCCCGGACGCTTGACCTGGAAGAGACGGCGGAGTTCGGCCAGGTCGTGCGCCGGCTGCGGCTGTCGATCGAGGCCGCGCACGGCCATGCAGGGAGGCCCTAACCGATGGCAACCGCAATCGGAACCGAAACCGGCGCCACCATCGCCGCACCGGCGTCACCACGCCTCGCAACGGGCGCCGGGCTGCGCGGCCTACGCGCCATCGTGCTGCCGGCGGGACTTGCTGCGCTGATGCTGGGCGTATGGCAGGCGGTGGTGCAGATCGGCAAGATTCCCTCCGTCATTCTGCCGTCCCCGATCTCGACAGTTGGCTACATCGTCCAGCATTGGGATATCCTGCTGAAACACGCGATCCCGACGACGGTGGAATCCGCGCTCGGCTTCGCCATCGCCACCGTGCTCGGCGTGCTGCTGGCTATCCTGATCACCTATTCGACCCTGGCGCGTGAGGCGCTGTATCCAAATCTGGTGTTCTTCCAGCTCATCCCAAAGATCGCGCTGGCGCCGCTGTTCATCATCTGGCTCGGCATCGGCATGCAGTCCCGCGTCACGTTTGCAGTGTTCATCGCGTTCTTCCCGGTGGTGATCGCCACGGCCGCCGGGTTCATGAGCGTCGATCGCGGGATGCTGCGCCTGTGCCGCTCGTTGACGGCCACCGAGGCGCAGGTCTTCCTGTATGTGCGCTTCCCCGCAGCGCTGCCCTATATTTTCAGCGGCATGAAAGTCGCTGTCACGCTGGCCATCATCGGGGTCATCATCGGCGAGTTCATCACTGCACAGGCCGGCCTCGGTTACCTGATTATCTTCGCCACCGCCCGCGCCGATACCGAAGTGTCCATGGCGGCCATCGTCGTGCTCTGCGTGTGCGGGCTTCTGCTTTACGGGTTGGTCGCCCTTGGTGAGTTCGTGACCCAGCGGCTCTATGCGGCCGAGGGCTGAACATGGCCGGAACAATGGCAGCCGTGACCGAGGAGACGCCGCGCGCGAACCCGTCCCAATCCAGCGGCATTGCGGCCCGACTGGAGGAGGACATCCTGCAAGGCCGGGTGCGGCCCGGCGATCGTCTGGACGAGCGGGAATTGAGCGAAATCTACGGCGTCTCCCGCACGCCCATCCGCGAAGCATTACAGCGTTTGCAGGCCAGCGGCCTCGCCGTCGCGCGCGGCCGGCAGGGGCTACAGGTTGCACAGCTCTCGGTCGCAGACTTACTGGACGGCTTGACGGTCGTTGCCGAACTGGAGGCACTGGCCGCAGCCCAGGCTGCCCGGCGCATCACTGAGGACGGCCGCGCGATCCTCGCCAGCGCGCATGAGGCCTGCGATGAAGCTGCCTCGGTTGGCGACTACGAGGGTTTCTACACCGCCAACCTACAGTTCCACGATGCCATCGCCGCCGCCAGCGCCAATGACATGCTGGTCGATACCCTGCGGCGCCTGTCCTTGAAGACCGCGCCCTACCGGCGCGCCATCACCTTCCAACCAGGCCGAATGGCCGCCTCACAGCCGGAGCACGCCGCCATCCGCGACGCGATCTTCGGCCGTGATCCCGAGCGGGCCAGTGATTTGATGCGCCAGCACGTCTTGCTGCTGACCGCCGATATTGCTGACTTCCTACGGTTTGTCCGCGGGACGGATCATGCAGGACTGTTCGCGTCCGATTAGAAACTGTTGGTCCACCTTGAGTCTATGAGAGTTGCGCTAAGGGCCCGTCCGGAGATAAACGCTATGATTTGCTCAAAGCTTAGTGAGCTATATCAGTGTGTTAAAGTAATTGAGCTCGATCACTTATCTCCGGATGGTCCCTAAGCTTGATCCGCGGCACCGGGCTGTGGTCACGCCCGCTCCACCCCCCAGAACAGGATGTTGCCGCACTTCACGAAGTTCCTCAGCGAGGTGCGGAACGCCCAGGGCTGCTTCCATTGGCCCAGCGGCAGGAAGGGCGGGTTCTGGAAGGCTTCGCGCTGGATGTCGTCGCAGGCCGCCTTCTGCGCCGCAAGCTCCGGCGCCTGCAGCCACCGCTCGCGCAGGGCCGTTATCGCCGGGTTCGAATACCAGCCCAGCCAGCCCGGCTTGCCGATGGCCTGCAACGGGAAGGATGAGCCGGGGTTGGACACGGTCAGGCCCGCCCACGATGTGCAGAAAGCGTTCCAGCCACCCTCCGACGGCGGATCCTGCTTCACGCGGCGCGACACAAGCGTGCCCCAGTCCATCACCTGGAGATCGACGTTCAACCCCACACGCTGCCACAGCGCCCGCGTGACCTGCGAGATCGCCATCAGCGCCTCCTGGTCCGACGCGGCCATCAGCGTGACCTTCTCGCCCTTGTAGCCCGCCGCCTTGAGGGCCGCCTGCGCGGCAGAGATGGAGCGTGGGCTGGTCAGCGCATCAAGCCCCGCCGTGCTGGCCAGCGGCGACCCCACGACGATGAACCCGGCCGGCACCACGCCCAGCTCCGCCTGGTCGCCTACGACGGCCTCCACCGTCTCCTGCTGGCTGGTAGCCATCAGGAGGGCGCGCAGCACGGCCGGGTTGTCGAACGGCGGATGGAGGTGGTTGATGACGGCCATCGCAAGCACGCCCAACGCGTCGTAGCTTGCGACCTGGACACCCGGCAGCGCCTTCATGGAGCCGACCAGGTCGATGAGCGGCTGCTCGATCCAGTCAACCTCGCCAGTCCGCAGCGCCGCTACGGCCGTGGCAGAATCAGGCTGCACCACCCATTCCACGCGCTCGAACCGCGCCACCTTCCCGCCGGAGAACCACTGCGGCTGCTCGGACCGCGGCACGTAGCCGTCGAACCGCGCATAGGCGGCCGATGCGCCCGAAACCCACTCGTCCCGCAGGAAGCGGAACGGGCCGCTGCCGACGAACTCCGTCACCTGTTGCGTGGCGGGGGTGCGGGCCATGCGCTCGGGCATGACGAAGCAGCCGGTGGCGCCCAGGGCATACAGCATCTGCGGGAACGGCGAGGTCAGGCGGATGCGGAACCGGCGGTCGTCGAGCGGCGCCATCTCGGCAGTCTGCGACAGGAGCTGCGTGCCGAACGGGTTGCGCTGTGCCCAACGGTTGATGGACGCCGTGCAGTCAACGGCGCGCACCGGAATGCCGTCGTGGAAGCGCAGGCCGTCGCGCAGCGTGAACTCCCAGGTCAGCTTGTCATCGGACACGGTCTGGCCCGCGCACATCTGCGGGCGGGCGACCAGCGCGTCGTCGATGCCATACAGCGTGTCCCAGACCATGTAGCCGTGATTGGTGGCGACGGTGGCGGTGGTCCAGATCGGGTCGGGGTTGGCCAGGTCCGCCTGCGGCACGAAGCGCAGCACCCGGCCGGCGGACGATTGCGCAAGGGCCGGGCGCGCAAGGGCCGGGAGACCGAGGGTGCTTGCGGCGGCTCCGGCCAACCAGGTCCTGCGCTTCACTCCTGCCTCCTTCGCGATGCTGCACCGCAGTGTGGCACGGGGTGGGGGCGGGTTGCACTCGTGACTTCTTGCCGGCAGTCCTGCAATTGCCATCAGCGGGACGTTACCGCTCTTCGCACCTGCCGCGCTATCAGCGCCCGGGTCGAGACCAGGCCGATCACGATGAATAGCACAGGAACCCCGGTCGTGGCCACGCGCCGCGCATGCGGAACCGGCGAGGTGACCTTCGTTTTCTTGCTGTAGATGGCTTGCCAGGTTCGATCGCCCGGCAAGACGACTAACAACTCTTCGCTGCCGCCCGCGAAGGGGCACAAGCCCGACCGCCCTGCTGCACGCTGGCGCTGGACGAAGATCATGCTGGATGCAACCATGTGCCTGATCGGGGCATGGTTGCGCAAAGCGTGCTTCGGAACGAACCTGGCTACTTTTCGCAGCTCCTCGCCTACTGGAAGCAGCATCTGCGGGCCGAACGTGCCGCCCAGGCCGATCACCCCAGCAGATGAAAGGACCGTCAATGTCGAACATCGCGGCGCGAATCGAGAGGATCCCATTCAACCCGTTCCACGTGCAGCTCCTGCTGATCGGCGGGCTCGGCTACACCTTTGACGGGCTAGACGCGGCTGTCGTCGCATTCGTCCTGCCCATCCTGCGGACGACCTGGTCGCTGACCAGCATCCAGGTCGGATACCTGGGCAGCGCCACCTATATCGGGTTCTTCTTCGGGGCCATGTTCGCCGGGCTGATTGGCGACGCAATCGGCCGCAAGGCCGTCATGATGTGGGCGCTGGTGATCTACTGCGTTGCGTCCGTCGCCTCGGCGTTCGCACAGGACTGGCCGGTGTTCTTGGGCTGTCGGATCGTCGCTGGGGCGGGGACCGGGGCCGAGTCCGCCATCATCGCGCCGTTCCTGACCGAATTCGTCGCGAGCCGCTACCGCGGGCGCTTTACAGGCTCCCTGGCCGGGTTTTTCTCGTTCGGCTTCGTGGGCGCCGCCCTGCTTGGCTATTTCATCGTGCCGGTACATCCCGAGGCCTGGCGCTGGGTCCTCGTGCTCACGGCCGCGCCGATCATCATGCTGTTGTGGTGGCGGCGCGCCCTGCCGGAATCACCACGCTGGCTGGCCAGCATGGGCCGTGAGCCCGAGGCGGAGGCCGTGGTCGTCACCATGGAGCGGCGGGCAGAAAAGGCCGGTCATGTGCTCGCCGTCCCGGCCACTATCCCGGCCATCCCGGTGGACATCAGCGCCAAGCGGTCGTTCTTCGGCAAGCTCGCCCTGCTCTGGGCGCCTGGCCTTGCACGCATCACCGCGATGACCTGGTTGATGTGGCTCTCGATCACCTTCAGCTACTACGCCTTTTTCACCTGGATCCCCAGCCTACTGGTCGCGAGCGGCATGACCATCACCCGTTCGTTCGGCTACTCCATCGCCATTTACCTGGCGCAGATCCCCGGCTACTTCTCAGCCGCCTACATGAATGAGAAAATCGGGCGGCAGGCGACCATCGCCAGCTACATGATCCTGGGCGGCGTCTCGGCCATCTGGCTCGCAGTAGCCGGCACGGACCAGACCATCATGCTGGCGGGCATTTGCCTGTCGTTCTTCATGAACGGCACCTATGCCGGCGTCTATGCCTACACGCCGGAGCTGTTCCCCACTGAGATCCGGGCCACCGGCACCGGCACCGCGTCCGCGGTCGGGCGGATCGGGGCTATCGCCTCACCCGTCCTGGTCGGGTGGCTATACCCGCATTTCGGCTTCGCCGGGGTGTTCGGGACCACGACCGTCGTGCTGCTGGTCGGCGCGCTGGCCGTGATGGTCATGGGTATCCGTACGAAGGACCGGTCTCTGGAGGATATCACGGCCGAGGAACTGGCGTCCGAGGTGCAGGCATGACCGCGGACAAGGCGGCGCGCCGGGTTGCCGCCAGCCACGCCATGGCCGGCCAACCCGACGCCACCCTGGCGGCCCTGGCAGAGGCCTTGGCCGCCACAGTCGGCTTTCGGCTGTTCACGATCCTGCTGCACGACAAGGCGGCGGGCCAGAACCGCCGGGCCTACAGCAGCAGGCCCGTGGAATACCCGGTCGGCGGCGCCAAGCCGATCACCGACTCGCCATGGATGCAGCAGATTTTCCAGCGCGGCGAGCCTTATATCGGCCACGACCGGGACGACATCCGCACCGCGTTCTTCGACTATGAGCTGATCTGGGCCCTGGGCTGCGAGAGCGTTCTGAACGTGCCCATCCAATGGAACGGTTCGGTCATCGCGACGCTGAACCTGCTCCACGAGGCCCATTGGTACGACGCGGTGGACCCGGCGGCTATCATCCCGCTAGCACAACTCGCCCTGCCCGCCATCCTAAGCCTGCACCAGGACTGACCCATGCCACACCAGACCTTGTTCCTGAACGCCGCCATCGTCGACGGCAGCCATCCCGAGCCGCAAACCGGCAACGTACTGGTCGAGGACGGCGTCATCGTCGACGTCGATGCGCGACACGGAACGGCGGAGGAGCGCGAAGTCATCGACCTCTGCGGCCGCACTCTGATGTCCGGCCTGATCGACTGCCACGTGCATGTCGTCGCCAGCATGATGGACCTGACCGCCTGTGCCCAGTTGCCGGACGCGATGGCCGTGCTCCGGTCGCTGCCGATCATGAAGGGCATGCTGGACCGCGGCTTCACCACAGTGCGGGACGTGGGCGGGGCGCCCTTCGCCTTGGCGGAGGCGATGGAGCAGGGCTACGCTCCGGGCCCGCGCCTGGTCGTGTGCGGCAAGGCGCTGGCCAAGACCGGGGGCCACGCCGACGCCAGGCCGCGATACGACACCCACGACGCGACGCGCTGGGGCCGCAACTTCGGCGCCCTGGGCCGCGTGGTGGACGGGGTGGACGCGGTGCGCCAGGCCTGCCGGCAGGAGCTGCGGCAGGGCGCCCGGTTCATCAAAGTGATGGCCAATGGCGGTGTGTCCTCGCCCACAGACCCGATCGCCTGGCAGGGCTACTCGGTCGCCGAGATGACGGCCATCGTGGAGGAGGCACAGGACGCGCAGACCTACGTCTCGGCGCACCTCTACACGCCGGACGCCATTCGGCGCGCGGTGCAGTGCGGGGTACACTCGCTGGAGCACTGCAACCTGATCGACGCCGAGAGCGCGCGGATGGCGGCCGCCGCCGGCGCCGTGGCGGTGCCGACGCTGGTGACCTATGAGGCGCTGGCGCAGGACGGCCCGTCCTACGGGTTCCCGGCCGCCTCCATCGCCAAGATCAAGGATGTCCGCGCCGCCGGCATGGACAGCCTGGCTATCATGCGCGACGCCGGGCTGACGATGGCATTCGGCACGGACCTGCTGGGCGAGACCCACGTCCGGCAGAGTGAGGAGTTCGCCATTCTTGCCCGCGTGCTGCCTGCTGCCGAGATCATCGCCAGCACCACGACGGTTGCGGCCCGGCTGATCGGGATGGAGGGACGGATCGGCGTCGTGGCGCCGGGTGCGGTGGCGGATTTGATTGTTGTGGAGGGGGCGCCGCTGGAGGATGCGGCGGTCTTGGCGGAGCCGGAACGGAGCATCGGCTTGGTTATGCAGGGGGGGCGGATCCACCGGTGGACGCGGTGGTAGGTGGTGGGAGTCTCGGTAGATGGTTGGAAAAGTTGAAACTGCTGCTTGCCGGGTAGAGGCTTAATTCATGTAGCGGCGTCCACCCCAAGGCCGTCAATCCCTGCGCAGGATTACCTGGCTTGTTGTGGCCGGAAGCTGCCAGTCTGCTTCTGGGCGGCGGACGCGGAAAGCTGCCGTTCGTCCGCCTTACCTCGTTTAGCGGCTGACGATCCGGCGCTGACCTACGCAGACGTCGTGGCACTCGCCGCAGAGATTGGGCAAGGTTCGAGACGTCTCGCATTGAATGTGCATCGGAGGCTGACGATGGTGGATGCTGTAAATCCGGCTGGTATTTGGTCCCCATTCGGTGCGTTCTCGATGGCCGTCATCCAAGGTGGCGGTCAGATTGTCCACTTAAAAGGCCAAGTTGCCCTTGACCAACAAGGGCAGATCGTCGGCGCTCAGGATATGCGTGTTCAAGTTCGCAAGGTACTTGAAAACATCCAGGCTATGCTCGCAAGTATGGGCGGCCGAATGGCTGATGTCGCTTCGCTCGTCCACTATGCGACCGATATCGAGCAGTTCATGGGCACGGGCGACATCCGCAAAGAGTTCTTTGCCGCGCCTTTCCCGGTCACGACGACGGTTCAAGTGGGCCGGCTATACCACCCCGACCTGCTGATCGAGATAACCGCCGTTGCCGAGATACCGCGTGAGCGTTTTCATCGCCCATCGAACTGAACAATGTCCATTGGCCACCCGGCCTGGCGATAGATCAAGCCAATGGCTCGTAGCACCGCACCCGAACCAAAGCCGACTTTCGCCCTCGACCGGCGAAAGTAGCCCAAGCCGAATGACGGTCTAATCAGATGCCCTGGCGCGCGGCTGCCTCGTCCATTGCCACCAGGATCGCGTCGAACCGCTCCTTCAACTCGGATCGCCACTCCGCACCAGCATGCGTGAACACATAAAATTCGTCCTTGCGCATTGCGGTCAGCACTCGATCGGCAATGTCCATGGGGTCGAGCCCCGACCGAGCGAGTTCGGCGAGTTGGGCAGCCAGCTTGCCTGACGGGCTTGCGGGATCAGGTGCCTGCGCTGCGCCGTAGCGCTCTGGCCGATTGCGTCCGCTCTCGGAAATGCGGGTCCGCACGAACCCCGGACAGAGCACGGTCACTCCGATACCGAGCGGCGCGATCTGCTTTGCCAGCCCCTCGGACATGCTGACCACTGCGAACTTGCTTGCCGAGTAGGGGCTGAGCCCAAACCCACTGTTCAGTCCCGCCATGGAGGCGGTGTTGATGATGTGGCCACCTTCGCCGTGGGCGCGGATGTGCGGCAGAAAAGTCCGGATGCCGTGCAGGACGCCCATGACATTGACGTCGAGCACCCACCGCCAGGTGTCGAGCGAGATGTCTTCGATGCCGCTCCCGCCAGCGACCCCGGCGTTGTTGCAGACGACGTGGACAGTCCCGAATGCCTCGTATGACGCCTCGGCCGCGTGCTCGACGCTTGTGGGGTCGGCAACGTCGCAGGCGACGCCGCGCACCCCCGGACCAAGGCCACGCAGGTTTTCGACGGCGACGGCCAGCGCGTCCACCTCGACGTCGGCGAGCATTACGTTCATGCCCGCCTCCGCAAAGGTGCGGCCGAGGGCAAAGCCAATGCCACTCGCTCCACCTGTCACGAACGCTGTCTTGCCGACAAGATCGCGCATGATATCTCGCTTACCATGCGAGGGGCTGCACGGGCAACTGAAGGTCCAGTTTCTACCAGTTATTCGCATTGGATACTGGCCATCATAGGCCCTTCGTGGCCGAAAGCAGCCTGTCCGCTTTGGGCAGGGGAACCGCGAAAGCTGACACTACGACGAGGCTGCCCCGAACGGGGAGGACCACCTGCTGGTCTGGGCCGCGCACGCAGCCGGGCTGAAGCTTGTGAGGCTGGACGCGGTGCTGCAAACCAGCGCACGCAAATATGCCCAGCACGGATAGTCCCGCACAACGATGTTGCATTGGCGCGCCACGCTGGTCCAGGCATATACAGGCTGGCGGCGAATGCGCGCGGGACGGACGGCTCGTGCATCCGGAGACGGCAGCGGTCTGTAGGAAGTTCCGATGGTGCGGTTCATGACAGTCGGGGAGATTGCCGCTGCACGCACCGCTTGCGTTACGCGCGATCCGCTAGCTGCCGCGCGGGAGCGGATGGAGCGGACCGGCCAGTGGCATCCGCAGCAATCGATGGGGCGCCGCTTCGCCATGGGTTGCGTCGCGCTGGAGATCACCCAGCGCTGCAACCTTGATTGCACGCTGTGCTACCTGTCGGACCATTCCGAGGCGGTGCGCGACCTGCCGTTGACGGAGGTGTTTCGGCGCATCGACGCCATCCACGCCCATTACGGTACGGACACGGACGTCCAGGTAACAGGTGGCGATCCGACGCTGCGGGACCGGGCGGAGCTGGTGGCGATCGTGCGGCGCATCCGCTCGCTCGGCATGCGGTCGTCCCTGTTCACCAACGGCATCCGGGCCAGCCGCGCGTTGCTGGCCGAGCTGTGTGGTGCCGGGCTGGTGGACGTGGCATTTCACGTGGACATGACGCAGAACCGCCGGGGCTATGCCGATGAGGCGGCGCTGAACGCCGTGCGGTCCGAGTATATCGCCCGCGCTCGCGGCCCGCCCTTGTCGGTAATGTTCAACACCACGGTGTTCGACGGCAATTTCGCCCAGGTGACGGACGTGGCGGCGTTCTTCGTCGCCAATGCCGACATCGTACGCCTGGCATCGTTCCAGCTGCAGGCCGACACCGGGCGGGGCATCGCGGGCGGCAGCACCGCGCCGATCAGCATTGCCACCGTGTCGGACCGGCTGCGCGATGGTGCGGGCGCGCCGATTGCGCTGAACATGCCGGTCGGCCACTCCGGCTGCAACCGCTACGCAATGACGCTCGTCGCCAACGGTCGGGTGCACGACTTATTCGACGACGCGGCCGTGATCGCCGACCTGCTTGCCACCATCGCCGGCACGCAGTTCGACCGTCAGCACCGCGCGCTGGCGTTGGCCGCATTGGCCGCCGCATTGCTGCGCCGCCCCGGCGCGTTGGCGCGCCTTGTGCCATGGGCCGCGCGCAAATTGTGGGCGATGCGGCGGGACCTTTTGGCCGCGCGCTTCCGGGCTCATAAGCTGTCCTTCTTTATCCACGATTTCATGGACGCAGATTGCCTGGACTGTGACCGGGTGGATGCCTGTGTGTTCATGGTCGCCACTGGCGAGGGCCCCATCTCCATGTGCCTGCATAATGCCCGGCGTGACAGCTTCATCCTGCAGCCCATCCGGACCGAGGCTGGATGGTGGGATCCGCTCAGCGGCCAAACCGGGCAGGATCCCAACCCGGCCGGCCCGGTGCGGCACGGCCCCAAGACGCTGAAAGGGCGCCTGCGGGCCGCTGCAGCCGCCCCGTGAACGCGCTGCCCGGCAAGTTCCGCGACCCCCTCTGGACTGCCAAGGGCGAGCGCCGGGCCGCGGTGTCCTTATCCGGCCTGCGCACTCTATGGTTCAACACCGGCACGCTGTGCTACATCACCTGCGCGCACTGCTATATCGAGAGCAGCCCGCGCAACGACGCCCTGTCCTATATAACCGCCGCGAAGGTGCGCGGCTTCCTAGAGGAGGCGGCATCGCATCCGCTCGAGGAGGTGGGGTTCACGGGCGGCGGCCCGTTCATGAACCCCGAATTTTTGGAAATGCTGGAAGACGCCATGGCGCGTGGCCTGCGCGCCCTGGTGCTGACCAACGCCATGCGCCCGATGATGCTGCGGAGGGAGCCGCTCGCGCGGCTGAACGCGCGCTACCCCGGTCAACTGACCGTGCGCGTCAGCTTGGACCATTACGACGCCCTGCATCACGACGCCGAACGCGGCGCCGGCAGCTTCGCCCGCGCCATGGAGGGCCTGCGCTGGCTGGCCGGCGCCGGGTCGAACCTGGCGGTCGCCGGCCGCGCCGCGTTCGGGCACGAGCCGGAGGACGCCCTGCGTGCCGGCTTCGCCCGCCTGCTCGCCGCCGAGGGCATCGCGCTGGACACGAGCGATCCTGTGGCCCTGGTGCTGTTCCCCGAGATGGACCCGGCGGCCGAGGTCCCCGAGATCACCGAGGCGTGCTGGGGCATCTTCCACCGCTCCCCGGACAGCGTGATGTGCTTGTCTTCCCGCATGGTGGTGCGGCGCCGCGGCGCGGACCGGCCGGCCGTGCTGGCCTGCACCCTGATCGCCTACAACGAGCGGTTCGAGCTCGGGTCCACCCTGGCCGAAGCGTCCGGCCCCGTGAAGCTGAACCATCCGCACTGCGCCCACTTCTGCGTTCTGGGCGGGGCCGCCTGCAGCCGCTGAACCATGAAGGATACGCCCATGACCCTGTTGTCCCGCCGTGCCACCGTACTGGGGGCTTCTGCCGCCGCGCTGGCCGGCGCCGCCCGGGCGCAGAGCGGCGCGCCGATCCGCTTCGCCGTGGGGCCGTTCCAGCCCACGGCCGGCGACACACGCCGCGCCTACGAACCGTTTTTCCGCTACCTGGCCGAGGCGTTGGGCCGCCCGTTCGAGCTGACGGTCACCACCGACTGGGCGGGCATCGCAGTGGCGCTGGCCAACGGCCAGGTGGATGTCGCCTGGATGGGTCCCTGGGGCTACGTCCTGGCGAAGGACCGTGCCGGAGCGGAGGCGCTGGCCGTGGTAGACTACCAGGGCAAGCCGACCTACTACGCGGTGATCATCGCGCAGCCCGGCCTGAAGATCGACCGCTTCCCCGAGGATGCGAAGGGTATGTCGATTTCGTTCGCGGATGCTGGGTCCACCAGCGGCTGGCTGATCCCATCCTACTGGTTCAAGACCCAGGGCATCGATCCGAAGACCTACTTCAAATACCGCGACGGCGCCTCCCACCCCGCCAACGACATCGCCGTGGCGACCGGGCAGGTGGACCTTGCCACCGATTACAACCGCAACCTGGATGCGATGATCGCCGCTGGCCGGATCAAGGCGGATCAGGTGAAGGTGGTCTGGCAGTCAGAGCCGCTGCCTAACGACGCGCTGGCGGTTCGCAAGGATCTGGACCCGCAACTGCGGCAGGCGATCACCGACGCGGTGCTGGCGATCACGCTAGAAAAGGCTAAGGCGGTGATGCCCACCAACTACACCGGGTGGGAGCGCGCCACGTCTCACACCTACGACCTGATCGAGGCAGCTGGCCGAGGTTTGGGCCGCATCGGCAGTTGAAACGGCGGCTCGGGTGGGGGCTGGCGCTGTGCTGCCTCTACGCCGCCTGCATCTACGTCGTCTCGCCGGACCTGCCACGGCTGTGGGCCGGGCTACCCCGATTGGGCCGCTGGCTGGCCGGCTCGTTCCCGCCGGACTTCTCCGGCGGAGCGGACCTTGCCCGGCGTTCGGCCGAGACGGTGGCGATCGCGACACTCGGCACGACCATGGCAGCATTTGCGGCACTGCCGCTGACGGTGCTGGCGGCGCGCCCCGTGGCCCCGCTGCCATGGCTTTACCATCCGGTGCGCGCCCTGCTGGACGTGCTGCGGGGCGTGGACGGCTTCGTCTTCGCGCTGATCTTCGTCGCGGCCGTCGGGCTGGGGCCGTTCGCGGGCATGCTTGGCGTGGCGCTGCACACCACGGGGTCGATCGCCAAGCTGTGGTCCGAGGCGCTGGAAGCGGCCGACCTGGCGCCGCTGGAAGCCGCGCTGTCCGCCGGCGCGTCGCGCGCTCAGGCCGCCGTGGCGGTGCTGATCCCCGAAACGCTGCCGCAGACCGCCTCCTCCCTGCTCTACATGTGGGAGTTCAACATCCGAGCCTCCACTGTGCTGGGCATCGTCGGCGCCGGTGGGCTCGGGCAGGAACTGCGCAACTCCGTGGACCTGCTGGATTTCAACCGCGTGCTCGCGATCCTGCTGATCATCGTCGCCCTGGTGCTATGCGCCGACCGGTTATCCGGCTGGGCACGACGGGCCATGCTGTGATCCCCGCCCGATGAGTGGGTTGCGTATCGACCAAGTGTCCGTCTCGCGGGCCGGCCGTCCCGTGCTGGATGCCGTGTCGCTGGCCGTCGCACCCGGCGAGGTGGTGGTGATCGAGGGTGAGTCGGGGGCCGGCAAGACCACGCTGCTGCGCGCCGCGGCCGGGCTGCTCCCGTTCCAGGGCCGGGTCGAGAGCGACGACCGCCCGGCGATGGTGTTCCAGCAGCATGCGCTGGCAGGCCGGCTGAGTGCCGCGGAGAACGTCCTGGTCGGCACCCTGGGCCGCGTCAGCTTCGCCCGATCCGCATTGCGGTTGTGGCCGGCGGCCGAGCGGGCTTTGGCTGCCGACTGCCTGGACCGCGTCGGCCTCCGAGGGATGGAGGACCGCCGGGCTGCACACCTGTCGGGCGGCCAGCGCCAGCGCGTCGCGATCGCCCGCGCCCTGGCGCAGCGGTCCAGCGTGCTGCTGGCCGACGAGCCCGTCGCCAGCCTGGACCCGGCGAATGCGGAGGCCGTCCTCTCCCTGCTGACGGGTCTGGCGCGGCAGGCGTCGCTGGCAGTGCTGCTATGCCTCCACCAGCCAGACCTGGCCCGGCGCTTCGGCGACCGACTATTGCGGCTGGAAGGCGGCAGGCTGGCATGAAGTTGGTGCGCGCCGCCGTGGCGGCCGGCGGCCTGGTCGCCGCCCTGCTGGCATTGGCGCTGCTACCGCCGATGGGCACGCCGGCGTCTCGCTGGGTGTGGCGGTTCTTCATCGTCTGGTGCGTGGCCACGCCCTATTGGCATTACGTGGAGTACCGGCTGATGCGGGACAAGGTCGCCGACCGTGCCGATCTACGCTACGGGCAGACGCTGTCCCGCGCGGTTTGGATCGGCTTCGTCCTGGTGTTCGCCGTGTGGCTGCTCGCGGCGCGCCCGGTTTAGGCGAGGCCTACCAGGTGCCCGGCTGCCGGTTGATCGTCCAGTCGTAGTCAAAGAAGCGCACGGCATAGTCTGTGGGCACCGGCGCGGCCCGGTAGCGGTTCACGTAGGCGGCCAGGCTGGGCGCGTGCCGCAGGAAGTCGGCGGTGTAGAAATCCATGATCGCCGACAGTTTGAGTATCCGAACTGCGTCATCGACCGTCACGTTGCACAGCTCGTCAAAGAAGGAACGGGCGGCCGCGTCCAGCTCGGCATTCAGGGACGCTGCGGTGAACGGCTGGCGCGGCAGGCGCGGGCAGGACACCGACATGCAGTTAAGTGCGAAATGCACCCGAGCGTCCCCTATCGTGCGGATGACGTCGTTCTCGTAATCGTAGAGGGAAATGCGCTGGCCGCCGACGGTCTCCTTGGAGAACTTAAAGAACCGAGCTCGCCCGAGCAGCGTCAGGCGGGTGGGGATGTCAAACGCCAGCACGTGATGCATGGCCAGCGCGTTGTAGGAGTTGATCAGGAAAGCCAGCCGGGAAGCCGGGTCCGTGAAGGAGTCGGGCGCGGTGGCGGCAACGTATGCGACATAGGCTTCGAGCGGCCCCGGATCGCGCTGCAATGCCGCGAAATCCACCCGGCCTTGCGCGTCCACGCGCTTCCTAAGCACGACCGCCCAGCCGTCTTGTGCCGCTGCCGCGTCAATGGTTCCCTGTCTGGCAGACCGGCTGGCGCGCGAAAGAAGCCCGAAACCGGCCAGGCATGCCAAGACGAAGCCACGTCGGGCGGTCAGGCGTGACATACGGTCCCCTTCTGCATCCGGCTGGTGCTTATGGCTGATTTTCGACAAGCCTGGTGGAGCAGTCGTCAACCTGATCGTCGTGTCCCTCGATCACTCCGCGTACCTTGCTGTCCGTCATTTCGCAACGGCACCATGGGGTGCATCATTGATGACCCAGCCACAAAAGTTTTTGCTTACCCTGTGGTCGAGGAGACCATGTCTAGCAGATGATCGCGTTCTTGTTCGGTCCTCAAGGCGAAGCGCCGATCCAAATCGACCCCAGTGTCCGGGGGTCCAGAAGTCGTGCTCCGATAGCCAGGAGGAGTGCTGAGAACGGATGAGGACCATCATCGCTTACGTCCGCTGTCGGGAAGACGAACGGAAGCCCCTGAACATCTGAGATGGGCGCAGAGCAGCCGTCTCCGGGCTGAGTGTTCTGTTTCCGACTTTCATCAGCAATGGTCAGAATGGCCATGCGGGCGCTCGACGCGGTGAACGCCCGCTACAGCCGCGGTACGCTGCGGCCGCTCGCGACGGGGATCACCCGGCCCTGGGCCATTCGGCTGCACCCGAAGCTCGCCCTCCGCCTGGGTGGCATAACGGTTGCGCCACGCGTCTCTCGCTTCTGCGGACATTTCATCCAAGGCACGGCGGGGCGAGCGGTCATAAGGCGGGTGGCCGGAGGGCGCGAGGCTACCTTCTAAAATGGAAGAATCGGACATGCCGCCGAGTGTGGCCCGGCTCCATGCGCCATGCCAAGCATCCGGCGCCGACAACACCTGCACGCTCCGCGGGTTCGCACTCGCGTCCGCCTCGGTGAGGCTTGCGGCTGTCCCGACGAGGAGCCGACATCGTGCAGCGCCCCAACATTGCCATCCAAGACCACGCCGGCCTTCACGATGCTCCGCGTTCCCGACGCTGACAGGACACGCCCCATGCTGTCGGTGATCGACAGGAACGGGAGGCCCGTCCGCACGCTGGACGTCGTCGAGGTCGAGGCGATGCTGGCGGCCTTCGCGCGGCCGGGCGCGACCGCCACGGCGCGCATGCGCGGCGCGGATATCGTGCGCAAGGTCCAGCAGAGGAACTGCTGGTTCCGGTGCGGCTGCCTCGACGGGACCGAACCTGCCCCCATCCTCGTTCCCGTGGTCGAAAGCCACATCCGCCGCAGCCCGCACCACCCCGACCACGCCGATGCCTGCCCGTTCGAGATGGGCGACGTCGGCAGCATGGCCCTGCGAGGCGCCTGCGCGAGCTGGAGCCGGGCGAGATGTTCCGGCTCGTGGGGGCGATCAGGCCGGGCGATGCCGCCGCGGCCGGCGCACGGACGGCCAGACGCGGGGTCTGCAAGACCTACGACCGCGACAAGCTGTCGCAGCTGCTGTTCAAGCTGCTGTCCGACGCCCAGGTGCATCGGCTCGGGCGCGGGCCGCGCGGGCCCGGCGAACAGTGGGAGGCGGTGTACAGGGCGGCCCGCGGCATTCCCCTGAGCGACGGCTTGCAGCTGTCGGAGGTGCTGCACACCGACCCCGGGCAGCTCGACCTCCTGCTCGGCTGCCTCGGGTCGAGGCAGCGCTGGCCGAGGATGAGCCGCCCGCACGGGGTGCTGGTGTTCGTCGCGGCGCGCATTGAGGGCGATGTGATCGTTGCCGCCTCGGGCGCGCGGCTCGCAGTCGAGGGGCCGGTCGCCGTGTTCGGCCCCGGGCGGGGCAATATGCGGACCGGCCCGTTCATCGTGGCCGTCCTGGTCGCGTCCCTGGACGGACGCGCGCCGCCAGTGCCGATGAAGGCCTTCGCCCAGCCGTGCTGGTCGGCCGAGGACATCCTACCGCTCGACAGCGCCCGGGAGCGGGAGACCCTGAACATCCTGGTCCGCTTCCAGGCTTGGATGGCGGAGCAGGGCTACGCCGTCGGGATCACGAAGCCGCTCTACGACCGGGCCAAGTACTATTTCGGGGACAAGGACCCGGACCAGGTAGTGAAGCCTGACTTCGAGGGCACGGTCCATGCCGTCGCGGGGCACAGGTTCTTACGAAGTTTGTAGTCGAAACGATGGGTTTCGATACGGCCGAGTATCGGGCTAGAAAGGTTCGCCTGAAGCAGATTCTGACGGGCAAGCCCGGCTGCTACCTGGAGCACGTCGCGCACGGCGCCGCCGCGCAGGACGGCAACGACGTCCAGTTCCGCAAGGACTTGCTCGCGTTCGGCAAGCTCGTGATACAGGCGGACAAGCGGAAGACCGCCTAGCTCCCGCGGACCCCGATGCCGACAGCGCCAGCGATGGCTGCGTTGCCGTCCCGGCGTCGACCCGAGCGACCTGCCAGCGACGCCCATGGGCGCGGCGAGGGGACAGCCGCGACAACGGGCGATGATCAGTCCGACCCAGGCCTGGCGCCACACCGGTCAGGGGTCCACCCGGCTGCCTTCAAACCCTTCGAACATCCCTGACCTCGGCGCCGATCGCGCTCTCCACTCGCGTCCGCCTGCGCGACGACGGGGGGAGACGAATGAGGGGAGACCGAGATGGACCTACCGCCGCCGCAGGCCACGCCGCAAGGGTGCGTCGCGCCAAGGCGCTCCCGTGCTGCGCACGCCCTTGCCCCGCAGCCCGCGCCCGCGGGTGCCGGGAAGGGATCAGGGCGAGATGCAGAGGGGAGAATGGACGCGGCGACGTCCGGCCCCGGCTCCGCCCTGCCACGCCGGGCAGGAGCACGGACATGAGCGGACAGGACACGGATCTGGAGCAGTTGCGGGCGGGCGTGAGCTGCGCCGTGCTGCTGGAGCGCAGCGGCTACCAGATCGACAAGGGCGGGAGCACGGCCAAGTGCCAGAAGTGGCGGCGCGGGTCGGGCGAGATCGTCATCGTCAACCACGACGGCCGCGGCTGGTGGGACCCGCAGCGCCTTGCCACCGAACGCGCCAGCAAGGGCGACGTGTTCACCCTGGCGCAGCACCTCGACCCGCGCCTCACCTTCGGCCACGTGCGCAAGCTGCTGCGCGGCATGGTGGGCCTGGCTCCGTCATATCCCATGCTGGAGCGGCAGCAGGAGGCGCGCGACAAGCCGGCCGTCCCGGTCGCCGATCTCTGGTCGCGGCGTTCGCGGCTGCGTCGAGGCTCGGCCACCTGGGGCTACCTCACCGGCGAGCGCGCGCTGCCCGCGGCCGTGCTGGCGGCGGCGGACCTGTTCGACGCGGTGCGGGAGGGGCCGTGCGGCAGCGGCTGGTTCGCGCACCGCGGCGGCGACGGCGTGCTGACCGGGATCGACATGCGCGGCCCGGACTGGCGCGGCTTTTCCAAGCAGTCGGACAAGAGCCTGTTCCGCCTGCCGGGCGGCACGGGCGCCCTCACCCGGCTCGCGGTGTGCGAGGCGCCGATCGACGCGCTCAGCCTGGCGGCGCTGGAAGGCTTGCGGGCCGACACGCTCTACGCCGCGACGGGTGGCGGCATGGGGCCGCTGACGCTCGCCTGTCTCGACGCGCTGCTGCAGGGCCTCGCTGCCCATCCCGAGGGCGTGCTGGCCGCGGCGACCGACGCGGATGCGGCGGGGAAACGCTACGCCGTGCACCTGATGGCGATGGCAGAGGCGGCGTGCGTGCGTTCGAAACGCATCGTGCCGCCCGGCGGGCAGAACGACTGGAACGACGTCATCAAGCAGAGGAATGGGAGGGGGGCATGAAGCCCGATCGCGCCTGGATGCGGCTTGGCTCCGGCCGGCGGCTTGATCTTCTCGACCCGCAACCCGATCAGCTGGAGGACCGCGACATAGCAGTCCTCGACTTTGCCCATTCCCACCGGTCTGAGCTGGTCGCGGCCGTCCGTCACTGCGCGTAGCAGGCGGCCTCGATGATGCGCTGGATGGCGGGGCTGATCGGTTCCGTCATGTCGGCACTTCCGGCCGAGGTGACGATACGCTCAAACCAGAGGTGCTGGCGCAATCGCGCGATCGCATCGGCAAAGGTTGGAGCTGGCTTCGGATACCATGCGGCCCGGCGTGGCGAGAGCGCCAGGCGCTCGGCATTCTGGTGCA
>JAABUY010001345.1_pt1 | contig 33518 bp, 39 predicted proteins | sample 5560271 | NCBI WGS metagenome assembly JAABUY01 (sample SAMN10711886, study PRJNA513374) | rock metagenome | isolation source: Antarctica rocks | place: Antarctica: Victoria Land, University Valley | reverse complement strand
ACGTGCGCCGCGCCCCTGGTCGCGATGGAACAAACATGTGGGGACTACTGCCATGCAGTCTGCGGGCGTCCACTCCTTTCCCCTGTTTCCCTTGTTTGACTGCGCAGTGGGTGCGCACCTGTTGCTGGTTGGGCGGCGTGCACCAGCCCTGGCACTGGTAGGGGCGCGCCGGCTACGACTATGCATCTGACTCTGCCCCCCAATGTCAACGTGTACATCGCCATCTGGCCACCGTCAGCCGGGGGCCTGCCCACGAACAGTCCTGTCGTGCCACAGCTTGCATGGAGCCTCGACAGACCTGGCGTGTGAGCCAGCCAGGACTGGCTGCCGTCGGCGGCGCCGGCGCGGGAGCGCCGCCGAGCTGGGCGCGGCACCGCCGGGTGCGCCGCGCGCGCGCGCCCCAGCGGCGCGCTGCGACCGCGCCTGGAGCGGCGCCGCCGCGCACACGCGCCAAACCTGGCGGCGCGCAGGGGCAGAGGAATGCGGAGCTGCGCACATGCGCCAAACCTGGCGGCGCGCAGGGGCAGAGGAATGCGCAGCTGCGCACACGCGCCAAACCTGGCGGCGCGCAGGGGCAGAGGAATGCGGAGCTGCGCACACGCGTGATCGGGAACGCGCTGTACGCGTGGGCGGAGGCGGTCGCCATGTCGGCCGGCGGCGAGGTCGGCTACGCGCGCGAGGACATGGGCCCGCCCAGCGGCGAGGTGTTCCGGCGCATGCGCGTGGTGCGCGGGAACCCTGCCGAACCCTACCCGCCGCGACGGCGAGCCCTGGCGCAGCCCGCACAGGCCCCGCGCGCGCCGCGGGCGGGCATGCGGGCCTGTCCCCGGCGCGCTCTGCCTCGCCCTGCAGGCAGCAGGCTGCATGCACAAAAGGCTGGATGACTGCGATGACGTTACCACGCTTGGTCCGATGGCTCCGGCGAGGTGGCGGTGACGCTGCCTGTCCAGACTGCAAAGCGCTGCGGCAAGCAGGCTGCATCCCCAGCAAGCTTGGGTGTGCGCTGTCGTACCACACTGCCATCTGGCATGTGGCTCGAGCAGTCGGCACCTGCAGTGTAGAGGTGCATTTGATAAGTGCTATATTCTGAAGATGTAGGGTAGGGACAGCACAGGGTAACCTCCACCGCCGGGCGCAGAAGTACGCGTGGGAGGTGAAGAAACGGCTCATCGAGCGCCCCAACGACAGGGACTCCAGCATCGCCATCGAGCACATGGTGTCCTCGTTCGTGCGCGGCCCCCCACCGCACCCACGCCGACGGGGGCTTGGAGCTGCGAGCGCCTGCCCATGGCCTGCAGCCGCGCTGTGATTGCCGGCCGCTGCGGCCCCAGTCTGTGCTGGGATGATCGGCGGGACAATCCGCGTTTGGCGCGCGCGATGCATGCGCCTGACCAGCAGACAGCACAGAACGCCGCAGCGACATGGTCATGACGCGCCTTGTCGCTCTTGCCTGACGCCTTTTCCTCATGCTGGCGCGCCGCACAACTCTCAAAAACATCCCTGAGACACTCTGGGCAGGGCGGCGCACTGTTGCGAGGCCGGAGTAGAGCCTGCAGATCCGGGCGGCGGGCTGCGCCGGTGCTGAGCGGCGGTGCCACCCCCCCCCCCCCGCGCCGCGCAGAGGCAGGTGATGAGCCTGGTGGGCCAGTACAGCCCCTCGCTCTTCCAGGAGGTGTTTGCGCAGCTGCATGAGGTTGTGGACGGCTATGTCATCGAGGACTGGGGCGCGCTTGCGGTGCGCGCCGCCGCCCCGCCCCCGCCAGGTCGCGCGCGACCCTCTGACAGGCTGCGCTTCTGTCTCGAGGGTGTGGGTTCCGTGCGCGCGCTCTGCTGGCGTCGCGCAGAGGCCTGTTGCCATAAAGACCGGCTGTGTGCCGCTCACGGCGCGCGGTGTCCGCCAGCCGGCGCTGCCCGCTTCTTTGGGCTGGTGCTGCGGGCGGGGCCCGGCCTGCAGCGCGCGCCGGCGGTGACGCGGCGCGCCGCGCGGCCGCGCGCGCAGTCGGCGGTGTCCGCGGAGCAGCGCGCGCTCATCCTGCGCAACTGGGCGGCGCTGCAGCGCTCGCGCACCGGCGTGGACGGCGCCAAGGCGCAGATGCTGGCGACGCTGAGCAACAGCGGCACCGACACCAACCTGCAGAGCTACAACCTGCGCACGATCGTGGTGCGCCCGCCCGCCGGGGCTAGGGTAGGGCAAGCCGCGGCGCGGGGTCGCCTTGCTCGGCGCCCCAAGCGCTGCGCGCGCGTGCGCGCGTGTCCTGGGGGCTGACATCGTGCACGAACAGGCTGCACTGGCGCAGCACGCGGGCCGCAGCGCGTGCGCCTCCGTGCCAAAGCCCTGCACGGCCCGCAGCAGCCCTGCCCGACAAACAGACCACCGCGAGCGCTGCTGCACGCCCGCCGGCATGTGCAGCGCATCACGGGAGCGCGGGGAGGTGCCGCGGGCAGGCCGTCGGGGGGCTGCCGGGCCGCCGGGGTGAGCGGCGGGGCTGAGCGGCGGGGGTGAGGGGCGGGGCCGCGCGGCGGGGGCGGTGCGGCAGAGCTGAGCGGCGGGCCCGCGCGCGCGCAGGCCACGCAGGCGGCGGACCGGCTCAAGGCCGCGCTGCAGGAGGAGGCGACGTGCACCTGGCACTTCGTCATGGGCTGGCTCGCGGTGCGCGCGCCGCGCTGCCGCCGCGGCTATGCCCTGCATCAGGCGCCCGTGCTGTGCGAAGGGGAGTGCGCTGCCTGTGGCGTGGGGCGCCCGGGCCGCTGCTCGCGCAGGCGGACGCCGTGCGCGACGAAGACCTATCCCGCATGCGCCGGGCGGCCCAGTCACCGATAAAAAAGTCAAAGCAGGGCTTGATGAACGAGCCCGACTGCGCAGAGGTGCTCAGTCGATCGCGTGCGTCGCCCGGGGCTGCGCTCGGGACCCACTGGGCGCTCAGGCGCGCGCTCGGCGCGCAGGTGTTCACGACGCGGCAGGTCGCGGAGTGGCAGCTGGAGGTGGCGAGCGGGCGCCAGTGCGTCATCTGCCGCGTGGTCGAGGAGGGCGGCGCAGGCGGCGGCGCGGCGCCGTCCGCGGCGCCCGCGCCGCCCGCGATCCCAGCGGCGCCTGTGGAGAACATCCTGCCGCCGCGCGCTTTCAGCGGCTCCGCCGTGTCGGCGTCCGCGTCGGGCACGCTGCCCGCGCTGGCCGCGCTGGCGTCGCTTGCCGAGGGCAGCGGCGAGGGCAGCGGCGGCGCGGACGCCGCGCCGCGCCGCCCGCCAGGCGCGCGGGCGCCTGCGCCCGGCCGGCCAGAAGGCGGCGGCGCGCGGGCGGGCGCCGCTGGCGGCACGCCGCAGGCGTCCCACGACCCGGCTGCCGGCGGCGCCCGGGCCGCCCCAGCCCATATCGAGGGGTCGCATGTCTCCAGCGGAGGCGCGCGCGCTGCGGGCGACGTTGGAGCCGCTGGCGAGCCGCCAGGGCCCGAGGCCCCCGCAGCGACGGCGGCCGCATGAGGCTGCCTGTATAGGGCGCTCGTGATGTTGCACGTGTGCCCGGATGGTGTTGAAATTGCGTCTGTCGGTGAAGGCTTTGGTGCGCGCTGCGGTTCAGTTGTTGCAGAATTGCGCTAGAGGTTGCATGCCCGCCCCTGCGCGCACACGGATTTGGGCATCGACTTGGTGGGGCTGCCTTGGAGGCAGGCTCATGTGTTGTTAAGAACTCCTCATGTGAGTGTATGTTGCTGTGTGCCCATCAGGCCGGGCCACCGTTGGGCTCAGCCCTGGACCGCAGGTTTGGTGCTCGCACCCTCGCCGCCCGCTGTGCAGGGCTAATGTCTCTGCCAGGTTACGGGTGGTGTAGGTGCGTCTGGTTTTGTTTTGTTTTCGTCTTTTTGTGGCAACCGATTATTCAGTTTGCGCTCGGGTCCCTCAAGGGGCCGTCATTGTGTTTGACCTTGCTTTGCAGCTGTGCAATGTAGACCTCAATGCCTGCTGTGCGTTTGTAGTAGTAGTGCAGCGCAGGATGCCAGTGGCAGCACTCCGCACTCTTCGTGCATGTCGAAGCAGTATTGATGGCATCAATGCGATGCACGTGCACAAGGCCGCGCGCACTGGTCAGGTCCAGCCATCATGCGTCGTGGCTCTAACAGAGACCTTAAGCATCTGCACTTCTTGCGCTTAATAGAGCAAGCATATGGTCAGACTTGGTGCCAGAGCCATTCAACAACACCGCTCAACTCCACAGCTGGGCGCGACATGACCATGCTCAACACAGCACCGGCACGACAGGGCTCAGCGCGCGTGCGCATGAAACGCTGTGCAAGTCATAATTGAAGCCGTTTGTACATGGCAGCGCATCAGCGCCTACTGACGACACCAGTGGTCAGACTGGGCAGCCAGAGGCCAGCCTCCTAGCAGCCTATCGCAGCAGCCGCATCTGCGCTCCAGCAGGCTCAACCCCAGCCCCGCTGGGACCGCCACAACTGGGCAATGAGGCTGGGGCGCGCGGCGCTGACCACGCATGCACACAGCAGCAGGCATCGCGGCAGCACAAGCGCCCCGAAGCGCTCCAGCGTTTCGTCCGGCGCCCACAGTCACGTCCACAGGACAGTAGCTCAGGTAGCTGCCGGAAGGTACAGTCCCGCCCAGCAGCGCCATCACGGCGCGGCGCTGCAACCCGCGCCCCCGGAGCCACGCACGGCACCAATCGAGCGCACACAGGGGCGGCCCAAAGCGGCGGCGGCTCTGCGCGCGCGCTCACCTCCGGGGCTTGGGCAGGCCCTTGGGCTGGTAGCCGATGGTGCGCACGAGCCCCGCCAGCATCACCGCCAGGCCCGGCAGCCCCTTGACCAGCAGGTTCAGCCGCGCGGTGTTGGTCGACTTTGCGAACAGCGACAGGCCAAAGCCGATCAGCTGCGCGCGGCGCGCGGCATGGCGTAAGCGCGCCGCGCTGCCACACACTGGCTTCGAAGGCCTCAGCGTGCGCTTCCGCCGCGCGCCCGTTGCGCCTGCTCTGACAGAAGCCGCATTCTGCCGAACGGCGCTGTCGTGCATGGCCCGGCGTGGCGGCAGCAGCACACCCCAGCCTGACACCACATGCCATCTAAAGCGACCCTTCTGTCACCGTGCTAAAGACAATCGGCATCACGTGCAAACCCCATCATTCACATGTTGCAACCACGGGGTGTTACGCATGCGCCTCCTCCCCGCCGCCATCATAAAGTCACGCAGCATCGCATGCAAACCCTCTGTTCACATGCTGCAACCCCGGGGCGTCACACAGGCGCCCTCCGCGCCCGGCGCGCCTCGGGGAACGTGAGCCGCGCGGACAGGAAGCCCTGCCAGTGGAAGTCCGACAGCGCGAAAAAGGCGGCGAAGAACTCGCGCGTCTCGGCCAGGTCCAGCTTCAGCAGCACGTCCATGCCGAACGTGAAGAACGCGCGCTGGCGCAGCCTGGCGCGCGCCACGCGCGCCGAGGCGTCAGCACAGGGCGGCGACCGGCCATCGACTCGTGTGCTGCAGCGCGCACTTGCACGCATCATGCGCATCAGAGCCAGAGCTGGGTAAGACGCACGCCACACATGCCTCGCTGCCCGCAAGGCCCACAACGCCGCCTGGTCCTCAGCAGCCACAAGCGTGTGCACTGGCGGCAGTGACTGCTCATTTCATGGCATCGTCTGTATGACTTAAGCAGCTTGGCGGAGCAGGCCTGCACATTAAGACATGGCCACCCCAGCGAGCGCCAGAGAGAGCAGAGTTAGGGTTAATGTAGGGCGCACCGCTCCACGGGCCAGATGGCGTGCCAGACCGCAGCCGACAGCGCCTCCGCCTCCGCCTCGTTCGCCGCGCCGAGCGGGCGGTGCGCGTCGGCGGCCGCGTCGCGCCCGCGGCACAGCTGCTCCACCACCGCGTCCGCCAGCACCGGCGCGGCGCCCAGCATGCGCAACACCATGTAGCCTGCCGCCCGGCGGCGCGCGTGTCGCGGCGAGCCAAGGGTGGCACTGGCTGCGAGGTGTATTGCTTATGAGTCACAGCCCACTTCAGTCAAAGAGAAAGACATCACTGCCGTTGAAGCGCACTGATCAGGAAAGCTGAGCTTGCATGTTGTCCGTGGGCGGCCACCCATGCTTAACGCCATGCGCGGTTGAGTGCTCTGCGCAGACTTGCATGAGCGGCAGTGCAACATGCAGACAGAGTCGACGGCGCACTGCAGCAGCCGCATGCAGCGCGCCGACACTGCGGGCTGCCTGTCCCCTGGATGAGGACGGAGCCTTTGCACAATGCAGGCGCGCATGATGCACAAGGGAGGAGCGCGCCGGTGGACGGGTGCACCATGCCCGCGGTGCCGCCGATGCCGAGCACGCGCTGCGGCAGCCGCGGCAGCACGCCGCCCATGGGTATCAAGCAGCACTCCTCCTCTTCGACCGCCGTGACCACGACGCCCAGGTGCGCGAGGCGCGCGCGCAGCCGCGCGCGCAGCTCCGCGAAGCCCACCGCTGGCCGCGCGACCAGGCTCGTCTCCTCCAGGAACACGCGCGTAGGCGAGAACGGCATCGCGTACAGGAACGTTGGCAGCGCGCTGCGCGCGCGCAGCGCTCTGCTCGGCCACCAAGCCCTGGACAACATTCATGTTTGAGGAGAAGAGGCTGGGCAACGCTGGCACGAGAGTGACAATGAGGTTCGCAAAAGGGGACCCAGATGTTGCACACTCCGCCCGGCGCGCTCGGCTCGCCGGCGGGCGCCCACGTGCACGGCTGGCGCATTAGCTCCAGAACGGCGGCGGCAGCTACGGCGCGCACCTATTCGCGGCCAGCATCTGCGGGTCCGACGCGGCGTAGTCGTCGCGCCAGTCCATGAACAGCATGGTGTCCAGCGCGAAGGGGTGCCGCTCCACCTCGACCAGGATCCCGTACGCGCCCTGCCGCGCCCGCGGGTCTGAGTCAGCACCTGTGTCAGCGTGCAAGTGCAAAATGGCATAGATCACATCAACGGCGCTCACGCGGCCCCTGATCTGCGCGCGATGGGTGCGTGAACACCTGCGCAAGTGTGCACGTCTACGGCTACGGGCCGTGGGCCGTGCCTGGTAGCCGGGGTCGAAGGGCGCGTCGAATTGCACCAGCTTGCGCGAGTGCCCGGTCGCGTCGAGCACCATCGCGGCCGGCACGCGCACGCCGTCCGCACAGCACAGCTCCGAGGCGCCGTCGCCGTGCGCCACGCCCTCCACACGGCTCTCCTGGAACACCACGCCTGCCCGCCGCGCGCGCCCGGGTCGTGACGGGCTGGCAGCCGTAACAAGGGGATCAGCCCCTCGCCGGCTGCCCTCTCTGACTTGCCCTCTGTAGTACACCGAGCAGGCAACGGCCGCCATACCGCATGAGGCAAACGCCGCTCTGTGACATGCCTTTAGCACGGGCGTGTGCTGGTTGCACAGTCTTCTTCGTTTTGGTGGCCCAGAAAGCTCAAACCCCATAGCAGTGCTCCCCAAACAGGCCTGCGCAAAGCGCGCGGGGAAGCATGTGATGTGCACCCTGTTCGATGCAGCGCTCCAGCAGCCGCTGTTTCAGCCGCGCGCGGTCTACCTTGCCGTACGGCCGCCGCAGGTACCTGCCATTTGACATGAAAAGGTGCTGAGCAGCAGCCAGACTATGGCGAAGCACTCAGCCCTGCCCAGCCGCATGCAAGCGGTGCAGGACGGATGTTTACAAGGCCCACAAGCAAGCGACCCGCATAGCCAAGCGACATAGTCAACACTTGGCACACTAGCACTGCCGGCGGCGGAGCCACATCCCCTTCTCGTCGCATGCATAGCAAACCCCCTGCGAATCGGAGCACGCTCACTGCTTGGCCAAATGGCGCAGCTCACGGAAAGCAAGAGGACTTGCAGTGTGTGCGCGCTCACGCCTCATGCCCTCACAGCCTTACAGAGCCTTGCTTTCCTTTACGCCGCCTTCCGGCAGTCACCCAGGCCGCAGCAGGCGCGCGCGGCGCCCGCACCGCGAGCCGAAGCGTGCGCCGTCGTCCAGGTGCACGACCGCCTGCGGCCAGACGACCTCCAGGCAGTCGTCCAGGCCCATGGCCTCAAATTCGTCCGCCCACACGCCGTAGTTGTTGGGCCAGGCCGCCAGCGGTGCGGGGTCCACCACGCACACCCGGAACCCTGCGGAACCCCGCGCGTACGGCTCGGGCGGGCGCCCGGCGCTTGGAGCTGCCCCTCCGGCTGTGCGCGCGTGCGCGCTGGAGGGCGCGCGGCCTAGCAACGCGGGGACCCGCCCCGGCCGTGGACGCTGAAAGCTTGGAAGCGCTCGACCAGACTTTCACTGTCAAAAGGGCGCCAGCCTGCAGCACGTGTTCCTACAGCAAGCAAAATTGCACCGTGCTTACAAGCCTATAGCTGCGATAGCAAAGACAAGCACAGCAACACGGGCGGAGCGCTCTGCAAAGGGGCGTACCGGCCTGCGACACGCGGTCCGCAACAGCCAGGCCGGACGGCCCGGCGCCGGCGACGACGAGCTCGACCGTGCCGGCAGCGCGGTCATACTGCGGCAGCTCCAGGCCGGTCATCCAGGTCGGCGGGCCCTCGAGCGACGTGGCCGGCCCGCGCGGCCCTGCCGAGGGCCAGTTGTGCGCGCCAGGCGCTGCGCTCGCGGGCCGCTCCACAGCCTGCACACACTGCACGGCCACCCGGGCGGCGCCGCGCCGGCCGCGCCGCGGCGCAGCGGCGTCTGTTGCAGGCAGCAGCGCCTGGCACAGCGACGCAGCGTGGCGCGCCGGCAGCGGATCACCCCAGTGAGCCCCGCGACCGGAGCAGGAGCAGTTTGCGGCGCTGTGCCACTCGCGACTAAATCTGCAAATATGCAGGCACGCGCACGAGCCTACACCTGCAGCGTGCCACTCTGTGACGGCATCGCCAGCGGGCTCCTGGGTCCTCACGAGCAGACTCTGACAAGAGCCTCCAGAGCCTAGAAAGTAGCAGGGTAAGCTACCCTTTTGGGGCGTTGGCTTGGCCATTGGTCTTACTCTGAGCAACAGCACGATCAAGGCCTTCCTCTGCGTCCTCAGCTTTACATATACTTTGTGCATGCTGTCTCCTAAATAATACAAAACACAGCATTGCGGTGCAGAGGCAGGCCCTGCCCCTTCGGAGCCCTTTTGCAAGCTACACAGGCAGTTCCCAGGGGCCTGACGCGCCGTCCTCACAGAGACAGCGCCATCTACATGTATGCGCACACTGTACACTGCAAGTCTGCATGGCACAACAGCCCAAAACAGACGCTGGCTGTGTGCCGCAGCAGTCCTGCCAGCATAGCCACCACAGGAACTCTGACGAACGGGCAGACAAGCTGGCTCAATACAGCCCGCACACACAAACTGCCTGCTGCTGCAGCACGCCAGCCGTGCAACCGGCACTGAGCTTCCTGCCTGCGCCAAGCGCAGGAACACAAGCAAGTCATGGCGAGCTGCCCGACAAAGCTGCCTGCATGTCAGGAGCGGCCTGTGCCTCGCACTTCACCTCCGACGAGCTGCCCTCCTCCGCCAACACAGCTGATCCAGGTTGCTGATTAGCTACGCTCCGTGCCAAGCAGGGAAGGCCCGACGGTCACAGCTGGCCCCGCCGCAGCTGGTCGTCCATGGCGGCCGCGTTGAGCTGGCCCGGCAGCTCGCGGAAGCCATTGAACACGCTGTACGCGGACGCCTCGCCCGGCTTCCGCGTGCCCAGGTTGGCGAAGATCAGCGCCGCCGCGCTCGCCAGCACGTACAGCGGCCCGACCTGCGCCGCGGCCAGCATGCGCCAATCGCCGTGTGCGCCAGAGAGAGCACCGTGCTGCGGCGCTCGCCAGCATGTACAGCGGCCCCACCCGCGCCGGCGCAGCATGCGCGGCTGGCCGTGTGCGCCGTGGCCACAATCGCTCTGCCGGGTGCACGGCTCCCTCCCTCCCAGCCCCATGTGCGCAGCAAGAAGCCAGTGGCAGCACCTGCCGGCCTAGGTATCCTGACTGAAGGGGTAGCGAAGCGCACTCACTAGCACATGCAGGGGCAGGCAGCGGCGGCTACCTGCGCCAGGCAGAGCATGCGCTGGCCGTGCACTGGCATGCATGATGCAACTCACACACGTCCTCTCTTGATACACCACCAGGACATACATGTGGCGCATAAGTCAAGGCTACAAGTGCATCATTCTAGTTCGATGCACAGCCTCCACAGCATGGCGGTGTTGCGTGAGGAGGCTGCACAGAGACAGTTATGAACAACCAAGGTGGTGTCCGACGTGGTCCGGTGTGTCTTGCAAGACATACATTGGTCTGTTCGTATGCATTTCCAGCCTATGTGCGCTCGCACACACCAGAAGCTCCAGCACGCACCTCCAGTCGGTGTGCGATCGGCGCGCCGGCGAGCCAGGCGGCAGCCGCGCACCACACCCACGGCTGCACTGAGAAGAGCACCACCATCAGCATCTCCGGCAGGTGCAGCCGCTGCTGGCAGAACGCGGCGGCGCGGCGCGCCCACGGCGACGCATCCGCTGGCAGCTCAAACCGCACCGCGTCCGCATCCTGCGCTGGGGTCAATTCAGTGCCTGGCTTGGAGCCTGCTCTATTGGCCTCGGCATCAGAGGTGCACATGGCTCTGAGCCTCCCGCAACTGAGCACTCTGGTATGTGTGGGTATTCCAGGCTTGCTCCAGCAGCTCCAGTGCCGCCCGCAAACAGTGACATCTGCTGGCGCACAGCACCATGGCTGGACCCGCCCTGATGCTCTGTGCGGCGCGCAGCCTGCGTCTCAGCAGGGCTGCAGCGCTCCTCTTGGCACAAGTGGGAGTGCTTGCGGGAAAGAGGCTTCTCTCAGCAGGAGGGGCTTCGTCACGCCGAAGCATGTGCGAAGAGGGTGCGTGGGTTCCAAGAAGCCACGCTTGTCAGCCTAGGCTCAGGCCCCGCGCGAAAGGCGCCGGTGCGCGCACCCGCTCAGCTGGAGGCGCATCCGCTTGCGCCTGCGCGGCCTGCGGCGGCGGCAGGGGGGCGGTGACCGCCAGCAGCGCGGCGCCCTCTGCCAGGCGTGCCGCGCCGTCCTCGTCCCGCAGCGCGCACCCATGCGCAATGAGCTTCAGCCTGTGTGCCTCCCTGGTGCCTGACGTGCGCGCGACGACGCGCCGCAGCTCGGCGACCTGGCGCGGCCCAGCCTGATGGCTCAGCTTGATGCGGGGTGAGCAACAGTGCCCTGCCTACTGCCACACACCAAGTCATGCACTCACTCACTGTGATGTCCTCGGCGACCTCCAAGAACAGCTTCCTCGTGCCGCCCATGACCTGCACACTGATGTTCACCATCGCTTCGCGCTGCCGGACCCCTGCCTTCACCTGCAAGCCTGGAGCTGCTGAGCAGTTAATCTCTTATAACTACCTGGTCACCACGGTGCCTGTACAGGCCCCCATGTGCCAAGGTTGGCACATGAGCAGGCCATTCCGCTGTCACTTCTCAAACTTGCAGCTCATCGCCCACGGGCAGCATGGTGGCTCCGCCTATCGTCGGCTTCATGGGCCTGGGCAACATGGGCATAGGCACGTGCAGGAAGCATCTGTGCACATGCAAACCTCCACCATGCCCGCCACAATGACTCACAGCCACCGCTGTGCATGCAGGCTTAGCAAGCAACATACAGCGCTTCCTGAGCGAGCAAGGGGCCCACGGCGCGTTCTATGGCAAGCTGCACGTGCACAACCGTACGCTAGCAAAAGCAAAGCCGGTGCAGGACCTTGGCGCCTCCCTCAATCCAAGCGTCAGCGGTGCGCTGCCGCTCCAGCACTGCTGTCAAACGAGCCCTCTCCTCACATTTAGATGTTTCATACTTGTTGTAATTGTTGTTGGCCTAGTGTGAGGGTGCCGCGGTGCTGCACTTGGCGTTTAGCTGCTTGGCGCTTGACCGATTCTCTGGCTTGGACGATTCTCTGGCTTGTAACCAGCTCGTGTGTCTACACAGACCTGGCCCGGTCGTGCAACATAGTATTCGCGATGCTCTTCGACGACGCCGCGCTGGAGGCCACCTTTGGAGAGTTCCTGTTGACTGCGCAGGCTGGTGCGCTTTTGACGAGCGGTCTTGGCATATGCGTGCGGCTGTGTTGCCAGTGCTGGAGGGACAAGCGCTGAAGGGCACCCTTCTTGAGCAGTGAGCGCGCTGTTCGGTTGACTGCGTCTTTCAATTGGCTTTATTTGCATCATACCCATGCAGATGGCCATTACTGACCGCATCCTGCCCTAGGCACCATTTTCATCAACTGCTCGACCGTGGACCCTGCCTTGCCCACCAAGCTGGCCGAGCGCGGTAAGGCGCGCGCGCTGGAGTTCCTGTCCGCGCCGGTCTTTGGCCGGCCAGACGCTGCAGCGAACAAGCAGTGCCTGGTCATCACATCAGGCGACCCTGCCGCCCTGGACAAGGTTCGCGCTTGAGCTGCATATTTGCTGGCTGTCAGCGGCTTCACTCTGGATGTCCGGGGTTTCATGTAGGAGGGGCCTGCTAACCTGCCTTGTGCGTCTGCGCCTGCGCGCACTTTGACTTCTTTGGTATGCAGGTCCAAATCAGGTCCAATGCAGCGTAGAAGACAGAGTCAACGTCATAAACTCCTGTGGGGCGCATGATCAATCGGAGTTGTATGCAATGTGGGCTACGCTGTGGCTTGACTGTGGGTGGCGCGGGCCAGGTGCGGCCGCTGCTGGAGGCCATGGGCCGCGGGGTGATCGAGCTGGGCGCCGACCCGGCCGCGGCCGCCTCCGCCAAGCTCATCGGCAACTTCCTCATCGTGAGCCAGGTGCTGTGCAGCGGGGTGTGCTGGGGACCCAAGAATGAGAGTGCTAGAGGTACTTGTGAGCTCACAATCGCCGATATCACCGGTGGTAACCGACAGAAGAAACCTGTCTCGTAGCCATCGGCTGGTTTTGCCTGAATCTGCCAACTCACGAGCCAACACACTGCATTGTTCGCCCTGTGCTGGCTCTGTGGCTAGCGAGCATGTGTCTCTGTGACGCTGACACCCCTGCTTTAGATGCACAGGTCGACGGTCATTCATGAGGCAAATAAGTGAGTTGATAACCCTGGGCGGGCGGCAGGTGGAGCTGCTGGCGGAGGCGCTCAACCTGGGTGACCGGACGGGCGTGGCGCGCGACGCCGTCGTGGTCATCGTGGAGCAGCTGTTCCCGGGCCCCATCATGTCCGGCACGCGGCCCAGGTTACAGGGCAGGTCAGGCTTCCGGGATGCCGCGCATGTAGCGCTCCACCTCGGCAACCGAACAGGGGCGCGGGCGCCGCATGCGTGCTGCCGCAGCAGGGCGAGGGAGCGGCCCAGGCTCTCGCTAGACGGAGGAGGCCGACAGCATCATATATGCCACAGAGCGTCCTACGCAGACGGGACGGAGTGAGCCACCTCCATGTCGCCTGCCTGTGATGCAAGTGCTGCAGGCCCCGCGGCCCTCGCAGGCGCGGCAGGAGGGCGCGCGGGCTGCGCCGGCCGTAGGTGCCAGGCCGGGCCTGAGTCGCCGGGGCGCGCGCCCGTGCAGGGTATGCCCGGCGCGTGGCCGCGGACCAGTTCGAGATGAGCGCGAGCGCGCCTGGCTTCCCTGTGGAGGGCGGGCTCAAGGACGTGCGGCTTATGCAGGCGCTGGCGCAGCGGGCGGGCGCCGCGCTGCCGGCCGCGGCGCTCGTGCGCGGCCACCTGGAGGCCGTGCTTGCGGACGGCAAGGGCGGCCTGGACTGGGGCGCGCTCGCGCTCGCCGTGCGCAGCGAGGCGCCGTGAGCCCGGCGCGCGCGGCCTGGCGCGCGCCCGGCTCCGGGCAAGACGCCCGGGCTTTGGCTCGCGGGCTCTGCGCGCGCGAGGCGGCCGCTGAGCGCGGCGAGCGCCGCGCGGCGCAGTTCAATGGGTGGCGCACGGGAGGGTCAACCTGGGCACCATGGAGCGCGATTGCTGCCGGCTGTTCATGCAGCCTGTGCTGGGCCCGCCCGCGCTCGCCCTCTGCCTGTCTCCAATCCCTCCAAGATGCAGTTGGCCGGGATTGTGATGAAAAGTGTACACTCTATCATGTCTATGTGGCCCGGCAGTCATGCGCGACACCTGCATGTACTGTATGCAAGACAAGAGCTGTGAGGTTGCATTGGTAGTACCTGCCTGCAGGGATGTGTGGTATTGGCGTACAGTCATAAAGCCTGTGTACTTGACTGAAGCACTTGCAGCTGATAGTTGGCATACTTGTGCTCTCACCGGTCCGTTGCAGCCATGTATTTAGTTCAGGAAGGGCTTGCATGCTCTTTCATGACTGCCACTATGTGAACATGTCAATGCGGTGCTGAGAGGCAGACGGCACATTGGCTGTAAGCTCAAGCCATCTTGTCATCTGAGATTTCATTGCCTTCTGCCCGTTCCAAGACATGTGCCCATGTGAGCAGGCCCTGGCCTGATTCCTTGAGCGTTACTGCAAATGCCAGGCATCACTCCTGTATGCCAAAGCACTGTGTGGCTCTGAATAGAAGTCTAGTGCATGGCAGGTAAGCAGGATGCGCCCCCAGCCTACTTTGCAGGCATGTCCGCCCAGTGCCAGGCGGATGCAGACATGGTGCTGCAAGTGCGCGGCGGGGAGCACCTGCCCGCACATAGCCAGCTATTAGCGTGCACCTCGCCGGTCCTATGTGACATCCTGAAGGTGGCTGCCAGCCAGGTGCCCGCAGGCGGCAAGATTGTGCTGCCTATTGAGACATGGGGTTCCTCCAAGGAGGCTATCGACGTACTGAAGGCGCGTGTTCAACAAGCACTGAGCAAATGGTGTCAGTGTTCGGTCAATGCTGTGCAATGTTTGCTTCAGTTGTCTCACCCAGGAAGGGTCATTGTCTAGGAACGCATATTCTGCACAGTACTGTTGGTTTTGACATAGTGACAGCACGGTAACCTCGTGCATGGCACACTGCAGGTCATCTATCCTGCGACGAGCTGCGAGGCGCTGTCAATAATGCTCTCCCGATCTGATAGGGAGGCCTATGATGCAGCCATGCGGCAAGCCATGTCCCTCGCACGGTGGGCTGACATGTTTGATGCAGCAAAGCACATGAAGTGCGCTGAGTATTTCCTCGGCAAGCACATGCGGCTCATGGTCACCGTGCGACCCCGCTTGCTCAGCGTCTGTATGCACGCTGACAGTGCTTGGGCTGCAGTGGCAAGACACGGCTCTGGCGTGCTGCAGGGGGACCTCAAGTACCACGAGAGCACAGGCTATGACATCCTCTTTGAGTGCTGGGCGGTTGCCGACAGGCTGAACTTCCACGCAGTCGCAGCAGACTGCGAGTGGGCCGTAGCACAGCTATGGAAATCAGAGAGAGTCTACATGCGCGATGGGCTGGACCTGAGCCCGGGTGCGCTGCAGCGCATCGCGCGCAGCCTGTGCGTCGGCCCGGACGCCGCACGCAACATGCTCCCAAACGTGCTTCCATATGGAACAAGTCACATCAACAGGAATGATGTGCGAGCAAGAATCAGTAAGTGCCTCGATGTGACTGCGTCTGCCCAGACCATGATGGAGTGGCGCATGAGCAGGGAGGGGTAGGCAAAAGCCCATGGCGGCAGAGTCAGTGGGCCGAAGTTGATGGACATCGTGTACTCAGCAACAGCGTGGGTAGGTCGTGTTGCTACATTTATGTGCAGCCAAATATATGTCTGTCTGCACATGTCCCTCTTGTTGTTGGAGCCTGCGCTTGCCGCCTTTCACATTTTGTGGGGCGCCAACTGTGCAAGACCTATGTCTTGAATGAGGCCAAAGGAATGACATGTGCTGGATGTCAGCAATTTTGCGCCCTACACAGGCAGCATAGGAAAGGTGCATGCACGCCGTGCGTGGGTCCATGATAGCTGCTTGCAAGGCTGCTATGGATGTGTGTGCATATTGTACGTAGTGTGGCGTGCTGCTCTACTTACATACCTGCAGGTATGGCTGGCATAACTGTATTTACTTTTAAGTTGCTCAATCAGCTTTTAGACCCTAATTTGGGAGAGCTGTAAGTGGCATTCCAAGAAGCAGCTTCACAGGTTGACAGAATTCGTGCCAGCCAGCATTTTACTCTACCAGGCGCCTTTCAACCAGTTGTGTCAACATGGCAGGCGAGCAGGAAGCATTCCCGTACTTTGCAGGCACACCACTTGCGTTCCAGGCAGCAGCGGACGTCCTGCTAAAGCTGGACGACGGGATGCTCCTGCCCGCGCACAGCCAGCTTCTGGCAAGCACCTCGCCGGTCCTGTGTGAGATGCTGTACGAGGCGCCCAGTCCCGTGGCCGCGGGCGACAAGATTGTGCTACCGCTGCCAGGGTTTTCCAAGCTGCAGGCTTTCGACATACTGAAGGTGCGTGTGCTTGACAGGCACCAGGCAAGAGTATGTGTATATCCAGGGTGACATGTAGTCTGTTTGACCCTCAAGACAGCAAGTTGTGTCCGCTCCTGTGCCCTTGCGATGACGGTCTCGCTCAATGACAGGCAACAGCTGAGCAGCGGTATCGGTGTGCCGCGAAGGTGGCAGGGTGATGATAAAGTGTGCTGCTTCACGCAGGGCATCTATCCTGTGACCAGCTGCAGGGCCGTGTCAACCGAAGTTAACTGGGGAGACAGAGAGGCTATTGCTGCAGCCATGCGGCAGTCAATGGTGCTCCTGCAGTGGGCACACATGTTTGATGCTGCGGAGCACACGCAGCGCGCTGAGCGCTTTCTCTGCAAGCGCATGCAGTCCATGGCCGGCGTGCGCCCCCCGTGTGCTCGTCAGCCTCTACATGCACGGCCGGCACACCGTTGCGAAACATCGCTGTTTGCTCTATGCAGACGGCGGAGCGCACCTACCTTCAAAGCATAGACTACGACGTCCTCTTCGAGTGCTGGGCGATTGCAAACGGGCTGAGCCTGCATGCCATGGCTGCGGACAGCGAATGGGCCCTCACACAGGTGTGGAGGGAGGAGCGTGTCTACGCCCGCGCCGCGCTGGATTTGAGCAAGAACGCGCTGCAGCGCATAGCGCGCAGCCTGTGGATTGCACAAAATGGCGCAACAGAGAAGCTGCGAGCTCTCTCGAGTAGTTACCAGGTTACCACGGGGTCTGCCATCACCATGATGCAGTGGCGGATGACCATGGAGCAGCATGCAGAGGCTGCAGAGTGATGGCCCCAGGGCAGGTGGAGCTTGGTAGACAGGTGGAGCTTGGTAGAGCTCGCAGCGACCATGCATGACACTGCTTCCTACTCGCCTGTGAGCGCCATGAACGCTGCATGCATCATGCCCCTTGTGTTCAGTGCAGTCATTACTTGGCGTTCACGCGTTCTTTGAACCATACCTCCCTGGGAAGATTTGACATTGGCTATGACATGGTATAACCGCAGTCCCATGTAGGGCCGCCGAGCAAACGTGGCTTCATGCCATCCCTGGCCCGAGGCGGAGGCTTCCACCGTGGTGTTGGCAGCCTCTGTTGGTTGCTGGCTGTCTGCCTACTTTGTGCATGCCTGATGACTTTGTACAATGCTTTTGTGGATGCCTGATAAATCTTCACAATGCTTTGTGTGCTTGATATGATTGTTTCTTGCTTACATGTATTGCTGAGAGCTGGAAGAAGCCATGCTGCAATGCTGTATATTGTGGAGCCAAACATGCGACAATGTATTGTCTACCTAAACACCGCAGTGTGGAATGCTTATGTACCTCTGGCTCTGAAAAGGCCTCGAGGCGCACAAACAGTGAAGCAAGGCACACAGGTTGCATATGACTCTGCCACCTGGGCGGTAACCAGGCAAAGCCAGACATGCACCGGTGCCTGTCAGCGACCAGCGTTCCAAAGTGCGCTGCAGAAGGAGCTGCAGCAACACCTTGGCACCTGCAAGGGAGAGCATTCACTAATGCAGGGCCTGAGCGGATGCAGAAGTAGCGTACCAGCCTCTGGCTGCTGCGCTTGTTTGCTTGACAGCTCTTGACAAGAGTCAGCACTGCGTGTACACGTGCGCCATGTACACCATGAAGGTTAAGCGCCCTGCTTTACTGCGTGCAGCCTCCGCGCTCGCATGGTACGTGCAGCCTCCGCGCTCGCATGGATGCCGCATGCCAGCACCTGCATAATGCTGCCCTTCACTGATTGAAGGCACAAGCCTGAGTACAGGGGCATGTACCAATGCGAGCAATATGCTCAGGCAGCGATGCAGTCGCGGCTGCCGCGCCCTGACGATAAGGGACACCGTGGAACCAGTGCTGCAAAGTACAGGGCGAATGATGGCATTGCAATGGTCCACATAAGGCACAATGCCCTGGTGCTACCTGGTGCGTGCACAACCGCAAGAACTGGGAGGCAGGCTCTCCCAGCAAGGGCCCAAGCATCCCAGCGATGCTTAATGAACCCCAGTTGCGTTACACAGTAACACGGCATGTTACTCGGCAAGTCGTCTCTGTGGACCTGTTTCCTCGTCCTATCTTGCGGAGGTGCAAAAAAACCCACGAAGCACATGATGTTCTGCGCAGAGGACGCGCTGGAAGCAGAGCTGCTCGCTCTGCCGCGCTCCGGCTGGGACGCGGATGTGGGGGCCCTGGCATGCGCGAGCCCTGAGGCCGTCACGCCACCTGTGCCCTGCAGCCCGTTGCCACCTGACGAGGGCGACCTGCAGCTTGCCCCGCGCATCGACTCGCTCGCGGCGCTGCGCTCTGCGCTGCACCGCCGCGGCGCCAGTGTCGCAGCACTGGCCAAACTGCTGAGCGGGCCGGCGTTTCCGTCCTGCGGTCCTGCGCTATTTGGTGAGGGGACACTGGACGGCCGGCGCCCGCCGCTGGCGCCCTGCTGCACCCCGCCCCAGGGCTCGCCCCGGCGCCGGCAGCGGCCAGCGCAGCCGCCGCACACGCCCGAGCCGGCCGATGACTGCCGAGGCTCGCACAGCCCAGGCGCTTTTGCCTGTGCCAGCCCCGAGCCCATCGCCGGTGCGGCCGGACCCAGCAGCCCCAAGGTCTCTACCAGTGCCCCCGTGGCTGCCTATGCCAGTCTTCTTGAGCAGCCTCTGCTTGGCGGACTGGTGGCTTGCGCTGCCAGCTCTGGTGCCGGCGCTCTGGCTCCTGCCGCGTTGCTGCCGCGTCTCCGAGAAGCCGCGCCCGCCGGCGCTGATGCCAGCACCAGCCTGGCTACGAGCCCTGCCAAATTGGGGCCAGCACTCGGCAGCGAGGTGCTGGCCGCGGGCTGTGCTGTGAGCACGAGCGCTGCGCCAGGCGCAGCACACCCTGATGCGCCGTTTGGCGGCCAGGCCCTAGCAAATGATGTGGACTGCGTCACGGAGCCTGGCGGCTGCAATGAGAACGGTGATGTCGGCACGCAAGCCGCAAGCTTGCTTGTCTCGGCGGGCGCGCGCTCCCAGGCCGCTGGCGCCTGGGACGAGCAGGGGGCGCATGCGGAGGCGCCCGAAGCAGCCGAGGCCCCCCGGCGTGCCGCGGCCGCAGCCGGCCTGCGGCAGGCGGTAGCCGCCGCGGCGGCCGCAGAGGCGGCGCGGGAGCGCGCTGCGTCCGCGCTGGCGGCGCTGCTCGCGGCGCACGCCGCGCGCAAGCGAGCTGCAGGCGCGCGTCGCCACCACCGGCTCTCGCAAGGACACTGGAGCTCTGGGTAGCGCAGTAGCATACTCCATGCAGCACGTAGGGGGCAGGCATGCATGGGGCAAGTCAGCCTGATTCTCGCACTACCTGCGCCGATAGACCATCACTTGAAACAGGTCTACAACAGAAGCCTGCACGGTGCATAGCTGCGCACCGCACAGCGAGCAAGGCTCTTGCCTGGTCACAGACAAGAGCGGCGCGCAGGCTGCATCGCCGCGGCCTGGCGGCGCGCGCTGCGCGCCCGCCGCGCGGGGCGCCGCGCCGCGGCCGCGTGCGTGATCCAGGCGGCCGCGCGCGGCGCTGCCGCGCGGCGCAGGGCAGCGCTGCTGCGCGCGCGGGCGGTTCCGCTTGCAGCTGCGAGCACCCATGCACAGAGCCCTGTGCCACTTGCACCCAGCACGCCTTTGTCGCACCCTAGCCGCAACGAGCCCATCGCTTCCCCGGCGGTGGCGGGCGGCGGGGGTCCCGATGGCGTTGCGAACACGGGCGTGGCTGATAGCCCTGTGATGCTATTGCGGTGTGACGCTGGGGACCAGCGCCTGCAGTGCCACACGCAGACGCTGCAAAACTGTTGCACTGCTCAGGAACCACGGCTGTTGCTCGGCCCCCATGCGGCGGCGCATGGCTGCAATTTGCAAGCTTTCCTACAGAATGTTGCGCAGCGGGTGCAGCGGCCGTGCGCGGCCTCCGCGCATGCGCGGGGCGGTGACAGCTCCAGCGCCGCACCAAATGCCAGTGCACAGCCGCAGCCAGGCGGCAGTGCACAGCTTGGCGCACCAGCGCAAAATCTTGCGGACAGCTCCGGTCTAACGTGTACGACCGCGTCTGCCAGCAGCCACGCTCGCGGCAGCCATGGCATGCTGGTGTGCGCGCACGCAGCGAGCGTTGCCGGAGCATTGGGAATGCATGAGTGCGGCCCGAAAGCGGCAGCCACAAGGCAGGGCAGCTACTTGGCAGAGGATCAGTCTCAGCTGACCAAAGGGGAACCGAATGTCGCCCGCGCACAAGCCGCGCGTCTGCCCTGCACTCATGCAGTCCAATCAGTGGCAGTGGTGCACTGCAACGCGGTGCATCCTGGGCATGCAGCGTTGAAAAATATTCCGGCCGCCGCCCCAGCAGTAATCGCGCTCACGGGCTTGGACAGTGAGCGTGAGAGAGAACGGCAAGAGGCTGTGCTGCCATGCGCGGACAGAAGAAGCGCGGACAGCACTGACATGCCCAAGAGCCCCAGGTGCAGTTCTGACCACGGCTGAGCTGCTGCAGCAGCATTCCCGGTACTACAGGCATGCTACAACTGGCAATGAGCTGTGTCACAAGCCTGTTGTAGCCAGCTGGGGTTGCTCAGGCGATGAACGGCGAGTACATGATGTGGGAGGCAGAGCAAAGCCCTACATGGGCTTGAAACCTTGGCATGCCTTGGAACTTACCTGGCATTTTTGTAATTGGCTCCTGGACGCAGGCAGCCTGGCATGCACGCCATCCTGGGACGCATGCGCGTCGACAGCATGACATGCACAGCCCACCCTGCCGAAGCAGCCCCGCAGACGCCTACTGCGCCAGCATCGGCCACCAGCGCGCGCCCAGAGGCGCTGCACACCGCTGCGGCCGCTCCTGACACCGCGTCGGTCCCAGGACTGTGCACAGGCGCTGCGCCAGCAGCCCTACCCGCCGCTGAAGCAGCCTGCCAGGCTGCCCAAAGCGCTCTTGACCGCGCCGTCGAGTGCTGGGCGGCTGCGGCCCTGGCCGGCCCCGCGCCTGCTGCCGCCCCTCCCCTGGTAAGCGAAGCGCAGACGGCGCAGTCCATGGAGCGTGCCCAATACGAGACTGCCTGCCTCGGTAAGCTGGCGCGGGCCGGCGCGCGCGTGCGCGCGGTACTCGCGCCCGCGGCGGCACCCCGTGGCGAGGACGCCGTGTGCGCGCTGCTGGCGCTCGGCGCTGCGCTGCTGCGCTGGCAGGGCGGGGGCGCCGCCGCGGCGGTCGCAGCCACAGAGGGGCACGCTGCCCGCGTACTCGTGCCGCGGCCCCAGGCGCTCAGCAACCCCGCAGATGCCGGCTCGGCGCCTGACGCGCGCGCATGCTGCTCCGCTGATGCGCAGGGTGGTGCTGAGCTGCGCGCTGTCAAGGAACCCAACAGCATTGCCGGCGGCGGCCTGGTGCACGCGGTGCTGATCGCCCTGGCGGGCGCTTGCCGCTGCGGCATGCATGCAGCGGCCGTCAGCGCGACGGACTCGATCCTTGCCCTGGCCCGCTCGCAAAAGCCGCCTGCATGCAGCGCACCATGCGAAGGCGGCCACGCCCGCGGCCGCGCGGCGCCCGCGGCCGTCGCAGGCTGCTGCCCCGCCGCCGCGGCGGACGCCGAAGCGGCCTGCGCTGCAGCCGCGGCGCCGCCCTCAGGCAGCGCTGCCTATCCGGCCCGCTTGCAGAGCGCAGGCTTCGCGGGGCTGTACAGCGCCTTCCGGCAGCACGCGGCGGCCGGCATGGCGGCCGCGCAGGCGGCGGCGGCGGCGGCTGCGGCGGCTGCAGAGGCCGAGGCAGCGGCCGCTGCCGCCGCGAGCGCGCTGCATGTAGAGTGCGCGCCCGCGCCGCCGGCAGAGCCCGCGCAGGCGCGCGCCGCGCAGGCCGCCGCCCAGCACCCGCGCCCCGACCCGCCCGGCGCCAGCGTCGGCGCGCCAGCGCCAGAGCCGCAGCATGCCGCCGCCCAGCCCCAGCGCACGCAGTGGCCTGGCGGGCTGCCGCCGCTGGCGCCGCACCAGCGCGGCCGCGCGCTGCTGCCGCCGCAGGCGTGCCACGCCGTGCCGCGCTGGGCGCATGCTCGCATTCCGTTCACTGTCTGCAGACTGGGGTGCAGACACCAGCAGTACTCTGGGAACTTCTGTGGCTTCAGCACACCAGGCGCGCGCTGCAGTCTGGGTGCCTTTAGGCGCTATTGCAGGCTGCCAGGGTCTCCACTAGATACTGCAAACCCTAACCCTGTCCGCCGTCAGAAACGTCCGCGTGCGCCAGGAGCTGACAATGGCGGTGCTGGCGGCCAACAGCGGCGGCCGGCCGCCCGGCGCGCTCGCCTGGCTGGACCTGGGCCTGGAGCGGCTGGCGAGCCTGGGCGGCGCGCCTGGCCGCGGGCCACCCGGCTGCGCGCTGGCCGCCTGCACCGCGCTGGTTGACCTGTCGGCGACTGCCAACCGCCTCACCTGCATGCGGGGCGCGCGCCAACACCATTCCACAGTTGCCTGCAGCCCACCCGCTGCTTCGAGCTAGGCTTGGGACTGGCAGCCCATGGCGTAGCACCCGTTGCTGTTGAAGGTGGCGCGTGCGAGGCGAGCATCATGGGGCCCACGGGCTGCTGGTGCGGGGGGCTGTGAGGAGGCCGCCGGCGCGCGCGGCAGGCCTGGGCGCGTGCACCGCGCTGACGCGCCTCAACCTCAGCGACAACCGCCTCACGCGCATCGAGGGCCTTGCCGGCCTGCACCGCCTGCGGCGCGCGCACAGCGCAGGACCACGTATAGGAAGCTCACACGAGCGCTGGGCACTGTGCTGATTTGTGCGTCCTGCCTTCGAGCAGGACCACTCCAGGGACGTCCCTCATCCGATCCGAAGACACTGGTCTCCATGACCATGCATGCATGTCTGCGCGCAGGGACCTGGACCTCTCCCAGAACGCGCTGCGTGCGCTGGGCGGCCTGGCCGGGCTGAGCACGCTGCGCGAGCTGGCACTGGACCGCAACGCGCTGGTGGGGCTGACCGGCGGCGCCAGCGGCGGCCTGGGCTGCGCGCGCGCGCTGCAGGCGCTGAGCGTCGCCGGGAACCAGCTCACCAGCCTGGCTGGTGTGCTGCCGCCCTAACCCTAACCCAAGCATTGTCGCACATGCGTCTGCGCTGTGCGCGCTCGCTGACCCTGCGGCTGGCATCCGCACGCCTGCCCGCTCTGCGGCTTCGGCCGCTCTCCCGAGTGAGCCTCGCGCCCATGCAGCGCCGCGGTCAGCCTGCAAGGCGCGCGGCGCGCCGGGCAGCTGCCCCGCACGGCAGCGCGCCGCGCGGCTCACAGCGCCCCGGGCTCGATGCGGCACGACCCGCTCAGGCGGGCTAGGGTTCAGCCTTACTCTAACCTACCCTATACCCAGGCCTGGAGGCGTGCGGCGCGCTGGAGCGCCTGGTGGCGCGCGGCAATGCACTCGCCAGCCTGGGCGGCCCGCCGGGCCGCCCCGGCCCGCTGGCGGCGCTGACCGCGCTGACGCTGCTGGACGCGGGCGCTAATCGCCTCGCGGCCTTCCCCGCGCCCGCCGACCTGCCGCTCGCGCTGCTGCAGCACCTCAGCCTGGACCGCAACCGGTGCGCTTCGGTGAAGTGCGCCGCACGGCCCGCCCCAGCGCGCAGCCCGCCCTGCCGTGTGGCTGCGTGCTCGCTGCAGCGCCTCGGCCAAACGGGAGGGAGCACGCATCTCTTCACGTCCCTGTTTCCCAGCTTTGCGCCTCCCTTGCATGTCACGTCAGCCGCACCAGCCGCGCACGCGAGGGCTGCTCTGCAAGCGCGGGCGCGCGCCCAGGATCGCCGCGCTGCCGGCGCTGCCGCTGCTGCCGCGCCTGCGCTTCCTGTACCTGCAGGAGAACGGCCTGCGGCGCCTCGCGCCGCTGAATGCGGCGCCCGCGCTGCGCCTGCTCAACCTGTCGTTCAACGCGCTGGCCGGCGCGGCGGGCGCGCTGGCCGCGCTCGCGCCCGCCGCGGCCTCGCTGGCCGAGCTGGACCTCGCTGGCAACCCGCTGGACGCCGAACCGGGGTGCGCCCGGGCCCGTCCCGGCGCCGGCGCCGTCCGGCGGCCGTCAGTGCCATGCTGGCCGATTACGGCAGGCGGTCTGCCAAACAACAATAATGTTTTGTATCGGCCTCTGTCGGCATTGCTGCAACACGAGCTAGGCATCACAGATCTTCCTCCCAGGTCCATCTTCCTTTTCGAACCAACCATAAGCATGCTGCGCGTACCCTTGCAGTCCGCACTGCGCGTCCTGCGCAGCATGTTCGAGGCATGCGCAAGCGCCAAGCGCCTCACGCCCTGGCCGCCAGCCCCACCGCATGCGCCAGCCCGATTGCATGCGCCAGCCCCACTTGACGCGGAAGCCTCACTGCACGCGCACAGGTACCCGGCGCTGCGCGCGCTCGTGCTGCCGGGGCTGCGGCGCGATCACAGCCATGCGCGCGTGCCGGAAACCGAGCGCCGCCGCCGCAGCGCCGCCGCGCTCGCCGCGTCACCCGCCGCGCTGCTCGCGCTGCGCCGCCTGCGCTGCGCGCTGCCGCGGCCCGCTCTCGCTGGTTGCCCCCGCGGCGCCTCAGAGCCCGCCTGGGCAGCGTGCAATGCGGCTGCCGCAGGGCTGTCGCCGTCCGCATGCAGCTGCCCACGTGTGCTGTGCGCTCTCATGCGCTGTCACCTGAGCGGAAGTGCATATCGATGCCTCCTGGTTGAGCTGCAGCGTGCCCTGGCATGCGCGCGCACCACTAGCGGTCTGGTTACCGTGCATAGCTGATCGTTGGAGTGCAGCTGCGAGGCTGACCCGGGCGAGCGCGCCGCAGATATCACCACGGACGCGCCCGGCGTGCTGCGGGCGCTGGCACGGCGGCAATGGGCGGCGCCCCCGCCTGCATGCGCCGCCTGCTGGCCACCAGGCGCCGGCGCACCTGCAGCCGCATGCCGGCCTGGCTACGACCCCGCGCCCTGCGGCAGTGTCCCTAACAGCAGAGGTACTGCCTTGCCGCGCATGCGCTGGCCGGCGAGCGAAGCGGGGGGGCGCGACGGCGCCGCAGGCTCCGGCCCCGACGCCATTGCAAGCGGCGGAGACCCTGCCCCTGACCCGGACCCTGCCTGGGCGCGCGCCACACTAGCGGCGCTGGTGGCCTTGCAGGCCGCGCAGCAGGGCCGGCTGGCGGAGGCCGCACGGCAGCGGCACCTGGCGCCGGCCTGGGGCGCGGCGGCTGGCGAGGGGGCAGGGGCACAAGGGGGTCAGGGTCGCGGGGCAGGGTTGCGGCAGGACATGGGCGTGAGAGGGTCGCCGGGCGGCTGCCGTGGCTGCGAGGAGTTTGACGCCATCGCGCCCTGGCTGCCGCCTGCAGCAGGTGCGAGCTTCTGTCCAACCAGGTAGGGTGAGAAAGCAAACGCCGCGCTCCAATCACGCCCTGATCTGCCATCTGCCACCAAAGCGCATGCATGAGGTGGACTAGCACACGGCTGACACACGCCGCAGGTTGCTCTGGCGGCGGGGCTGCGCGCATGCCTGCGCGCAGCCGGCGCGCCACTGCGCCTCACCCGCGCGCGCGCGGCAGGCGGGGCGGGCTGGGCGGCGTCGGTGGACGACTGGCACGCCGCGGCGCGGCACGGCCTGGCCGCGCTGCACTTCCGGCAGCTGGCGCTCGCGCCGCTCACCGCGCACCAGGCGGGGCCCGCGCCGCGCATGTGGTCGCAGGGCCGGGGGAACGCTGCTGCTTGTGGCGCGCCTGAGTGTTTGACGTGCTTTAGGCAACTGCCTGCCTGGCGGCCGTCCCGTGGCATGCCAGGGAGCAGAGCAGCGCGCCGCGCCGCTGCGCACGCAGTCGCGTGGGCGCACCGCCTCCGTAGCAGCGCATGTGTCCTTGGCTTACGTCCTCCTGGCACTCTCGCAGGGCGTCCTGACGCGCGGCCCGGTGTTGCATGCAGCCGCCGCGCGCGCGGCCGCGGCGGTGCGCGTGCTGGCGGCCTGGCGAGGCTGGCGCGCAGCCCGCGGCCGGGCCGCTTCGCGCGCGGCCGAGGCTGGGGCCGCTGCAGCGGCCGAGAAAGCGGCAGCGCGGTTGGCCGCGGCGGCCACCATCCAGGCCGCGTGGCGCGCGCGGCGCGCGCGCGCGGCCGCGGCTGCTCTGGCGGCAGACCGCACTGCCGGCGCGGCACGCGTTGCTGCTGCGCGCGACGTGCGTGCGGCAGCGGGGGCGGCGGCGGCGGCGGCGGCGGCGGCGGCGGCGGCGGCGGCGGCGGCGGTGCTCATTCAGGTACCGCGCATGGGGCAGCGAAAGGGGAGGGCTCTCCTGGCTGCTGCTTACGTAAAAAAGAAAAGCACTTGGGGAAGCTGTCTGGTGTGTCCCGGGGGGGGCCAGCGCGACCTTGCGGCTGTGGGCGGGCGCGGTGTGGCCCTGCGCGCTGCATGGGGCAGGGGCTGCAAGCAGGGGTACCCCTCGACTGCACAGAGCACGTTGTGAAGAGGGGTGTGTAGCTGGTCCAGTGCGGGACACCTCGAAGCCTGCTGGCAGGTTGTGGCTGTCGGCATGCATGCAGGTGAACGAGCTAGCTGCAGAAGCTGGGAGTAGTGCAGGAATCCTGGGCTGCGCCAGGCCGCGGTGCGTGGCTGGCGCGTGCGGCGGCGCGTGGCCGCGGCGCGCCAGAGCGCGCGCGCGGATGCCGGCAGCGACGGCGAGGGGCCGGACGAGCCCGGCGGAGACGACGACCCGGACCGCTGGCTGCCGTCTGGGTGGCGCCTGGATGCCGCTGCTGGTGGCGGCGGCCGCGGCGGCGAGGCCGCCCCAACCAGCCTGCGCGGCGCTGGGCTCGAGGGCGAGCGCAGGTCATGGCTGGAGGCCGAGCACCGCGCAGGGCCGGAGAGCGCGCCGCAGCATGGAGACGCGGACAACGCGGGGCGTGCTGCCGGGGCGGACCCCGAGCGCTGGGCCTGGCGTGCGCACGCGGCGGCGGGCGCCCAGGTCGGCGCAGTCGACCCGGCGACAAGCGGGGGTGGCCCCGCCAGCGCGGCGGCGCACGACGGCAGGGGCGGCCGGGACGAGGTGCAGACACATGCCCGGTGCCTAAGGCGCTCAGTGCAAGCCAGGCAGCTTTACATGGGCGCCTGGGCCGCAACGCGGGCTGCGATGCTATGCGGATCGTTTCTATGCACTACCCGCATCTCTGGACACGCACTGGCTAGAGTCATAGTGCGGTGTGTGGAAATCGCTTCAAGCAAATGCTTCTTTAGCTTGCACTCACGCATGGGGGCCCCTGTACTGCTGGGATGGACGATACGCTGGATGAGCATGTCCGCTTCCGGCTCTCCCGGCCGACGCCCACGTGCGCGCGCGCAGGAGGCCGTAGCGGCGCTGATGGCCGACTGGGGCTTCCGGGACCGGGCGACCGCGGAGGCCGCGCTGCGTTCGCGGCGGCGCCGCCTGCGACCGCACCGCAGCGGCGCGCTGCGCAGGCGCCTGGAGCAGGCGCGCTGGTCGTGCCGGTGGTCCTGCCATGCGTCTTAGGGATTGTTACCGTCATGCGCTTGCTTGGCTGGGCTCCCACTTGGCTGCATCCTGCACGCCAGCTTTAGTGCAGCGCATGGGGCGAAGCTAAGCTGACAGGTGCTACCTAGCACAAGGTGCTGCAGAAGCGTTCCGCTCAGTCAAGACCCCAACCTTCAGCAGGCATCTTGATTAGAGCACCGTGCACGAAGCGAGCGCGCATGAATACGCCACACATGCGCGCGGCAGGACCCGCAGGCGCGGCTGGCGCGCCTGCGCGCAGCGGGCGGCCTGCCGAATGCGCCCGCGCCCAGCGCCTCTGCCCCCGCCGCGCTCCCGCGCGACGGGCCCGCGCCGCGCGACGCCGAGGCGCCCCCAGCCCACCACCGCAGCGGGCGTCCTGTCGCCGCAGCTGCTGACTCGGATCCTGTTGCGGTGGGCGGACGCGGTGCTCCTGGCGGCGGCGGACGACGAGATGCCGTCTCGCCGTCCGCGAGCGACGGCCAGGAGCAGCCGTGTGGCCGGAAAGCACAGCAGCCGCCCGGCCAGCCGCTGCCGGCAAAGAGCAGCGCCTGGACACAGCAGGAGCTGCTTATTGAGGTGGAGGCGGGCGGGGCCGGCCTGCGAGTCGGGCAGGCAGGCTTGCAGCCGCTGAGAGGAAGCAGGGTCGCGCGGGCCGGCGCGGTGCATGCAGCCGGCCTGTCGTTGCCGCGCGCTGGTGCGCGCCTGGCGACGGCCGGCGCAGGCGCCGCAGGCAGCTTGCCCTTCGCGGGCTTGTCCCTTTAGGTTGCAGGAGTGCGCACAGGCTGTGTTGCACTTGATGGTCGAGAGGAGATGCGCCAGCGTGCATGCCTCCTTTGCGTTTTTTTGGCAAATTTTGCATCATGACTAGTGTAGCAGGTTGCGTCATGCGTTCACATAACAGCCTGCCATGTACCAAATCCAGCCAGGCTGTCTTGCTTAGCTGCACCAAAGAGTGTTTTGAACATGATGAACAATGCGAGCAGACTCTGTTGCTGCAGTAGCAGTATCTGAGGACTGTTTTGTTCCAGGCAGCACGACTTCAGAGTGCGATGATGTGTGCCATCCTGTCCTAGCACGCACCTTGGCTGCATGCTGCTTGGCGGCCCCTGTGTGCAAGAACTCTATGCAACATACGGCACTTGTTGAGTGCGCATCAAGCTTTATATTTTTGACAAGCGCATACGCTGTCACGCACTCGCTGGCCTGCACATACAATACCAACACACTCCTATATAATAGCTTGCTCCTTAGGCGCTTTCTATTCCTCAATGATAGAGCACTGAACAGCAGCTCCTGCAAGAGCAAGCAGGACCCTATAAAGGTGCTGGCATGCAGCGTGCTCCTAAACAGTGTGGCAGCATGCGTGTGAAAAAATATGTTGCTTTGCGGCGGGGGCGTTACACACCCAGGATCTTGGCAAGCTCCCCGCTGCGGGCCTTTGCAGCAACATCGTCGCCACCGCCGATGAACTTCTCTGCAAGACGCAGGCCATCACGTCAGATACGACAATTGGTAAAAGCGAAGACACAGCTTTGACATATACTAGATTACTTTGACCAAAGCAGTTTGGCCTACACGGGGAGACGTAAGGAGGCACTGCGCTGCAGTGTGCTACACGCAGCCCACTACAGATGTTGCAGGCGCGCCGTTGACAAAGACGCGGGGAACGGAGCGCCCTCCCGTGATGTCCAGAAGCACGTCCTGGACGGCGTCGCCGTCTGGGCGCTGGTCCAGCTGCACCGCGGAGAAGCATAAACGAGTGATCGAGTGGTGCTTTGCCGCAGAGCATGGCACCATCATTGCAATTAGTCACATACACCATACGCTGCTGGCAGGAAAAAAGAGAGCGATATGTGCACGCACACTGCAGCCACGCCCTGCAGCACAAAGAACAGTTGCCTCCTGGCAGGCAGCAGGCACTTTGTGTATGCTGGGATGCACCTCTTCTACATCATATTGGCCCTTGATGAGCGTGTCCAGCGCATCCTTCGCCTTTCTGTACAGTCACACCCGTTTATGTTAGCTTAGCTCTGGCCTGACCTTGCCTTTGCAGAGTTCTACGAGGCAGTTTTGGTCACCCTCCGCAGTGCTTGCGAATGAGGAGAAACTTGCTCAGTGCCGACCTTGAAGTAGTCAAACTTCAAGTGTATGGCCAGCGCGCCTGCAGTACGGGCAGTAGCTCTTGGAGAACACGACCACCTTGTTGGTCTTGATCTTGCGCTCCACAAACTCCTTGGCGGCCATCCTGTCCTCGTTGCTCACGGGCTGCTTGGAAAACAAGAGGCCCATGTGCGCCCGCCTGCTCTTGTGCCGAAGCGGCCAGCGAGCCCCGCGCACGTGGCTGAGACCTGGCTTGAGGGTCTGCAGCTGGAACCAGAGGACATCGTGGATGAGGACACAGAGCATCCTGCTCCGTCAGATCCTTTGCTGTGTGTTCGAGAGTGGGACGCAATGCAGGCTGCTTCATCTCATAGAAAGCGGGACTTTGACCGTTGATTGCGCACGCGACCGAACGAGCTATGCGCTCCGCATGCTTTGCGGGGCTGCTGCCCGTCAGCACGCAGCCCTGGCCGGCCTCCCCCAGGGCTCGGCATCGCGATGTCCCCAGACACGTTGCCGCGGCGCGCGCCCCGGAGCCGGCCAGCGCAGAGCTGGAGCTGCGGCAGCGGCCGCTGGGCCGCCTGACAGGCCTCATCGCCGCAGGGCCTGCCGCGGTGTCCTTTGACGACGAGGAGCTGCCGCAGGCGGGCTCGGCGGGCGCGCGCGGGGAACACGCGGCCGGGGACGCCCCAGGCGCGGGGCCCCGGGCGGCGCAGGGCGCGGGCTGGGAGCGCGAGCTGCTGCAGCTGGCCGCGCTGCTGCCGCCGGCGCTGCGGGACGCGCTGCTCGCGCACGAGCGCTTCCTGGAGGCGCGCCGCCCGCCGGCGCCCGACCCAGCGCTGCTGCACAGCGCCCTGTGCCACCGTGCTGCTGCACAGCGCCCTGGCCTGCTGCCCGCAGCGGCCGCGCCTGTGGCACGCAAGCTCTGCCCTTTGTGGCGTGCCGCCTGGCCATACTTGGGCGTGCCGTCACCCGGTGTCCGTGGTCTGGCAGGGCGCTTGGCCAGAGCACCGCGCGCACTCGTAATGAGTACATGCGAGCTGCCAGGGAACACGTATGCTTGCTTTGCATGGTGCCCCTCCCGGCAGCCCGTCCACGCCCTGGCGCTTTGAATCAAGGACCAGGCACAGCCTCCCCTTTGGCTGGTCACAGCGCCAAGTGCTGGGCGCCCGCTCAGCGGGCGGCGCTCTGCGTCCCCCAGGTGCTGGAGGTGGTCATGGATGTGGGCCGGCCGCCACTGGCGCGCTTCCCGGGCGGCGACGTGCGCCTGAGCGAGGCCGTCATCACCTACGCCGACCTGGACACGGCGGTTACCAAAGTGCGCCCGCACATGTACAGCTCCCTCAGGGCATGTGTGGTGGCTTTTGCGGAGGGCACAGCTCTGCAACATATGCGTGCTGGCTCTGGTCAGGAGTGGCCTGCGGCGGGTGACTTGCAGTCCCCCCGCGAATATGTTGGTGTGCGTGTGTGCCTGGAGGTATGGGTTGTCATGGTCAAGATCATGGTTGGCATGGGTGTCATGTCATGAAGTATGTGCTTCCTGCTCTGCGTGAGCATGGAAGGCAACTCGCAGCAGTCGCATGCACTGCCAATGAGCTGTTGCCTGCCCTCCTGCCCTGTGACGCATGTAACGGCGCGCTGCTCGCGCCGCAGCTGGGCGCGTTTGGCGGCGACAACCGCGCGGGCATCGACCGCACGCTGCACCGCATCTCCTGCCTGCGCAACCGCGACGGCCGCGTCATCGGCCTGACCTGCCGCGCGGGGCGCGCGGTCTGCGGCAGCGCCGCGCTCGCCGCGGACCTGGTCGCGGCCGGCCGCTCGCTGCTGCTGCTGGTGCGCGCCCCGCCCCAGGCCGCGCGGGGTCTGGCAGGAGGAGGCGGCGGGGAGGATGCGCGGCTTGCGGCCAGGAGCGGCGCGGAGCTGGCTTTCTGCCGCCCCTTGCCCTTGAGGCCAGCGTGTGCGGGAGGCGCCTTTGCGAGGAGATAAGTGGCATGCAGCTGGTTCCTGGCTGCGCCTGGTGCAGCGGATGTCACGGGGGCCATGCACAGGCGCGTGCGGCGCTGAGGGGGCGGCGCGCCGGTAGGGCCGGCCCGGGGTGGGCAAGACGACGAGCGTGCGCGAGATTGCTCGCCTGCTGTCCGAGGAGTGCCGCAAGCGCGTGGTTATCATTGACACCAGCAACGAAATTGGTGGCGACGGCGATATCCCGCACCCGGGCATCGGCCGAGCGCGCCGCATGCAGGCGCGTGCAGCGTCCCGCCCGCCAGCTGCAGACCCCGCGGCGGCTGTGATGGCTGCTGGCACAGCCGGGCGCCGGTCTGCTCGAGCCTGCCTCCCGGTCTGCTGGGGGCAGTCCTGTTTGGTCCACTCCTCCCTGCCAGACTGCGTCGTACGTTTAAAACAGACTTCTGAGCAGCGTGACCTGGTGGCTTCTCTTTCAGCGCCATTGTTTGACGGGCGAGCGCACATGCTGAGCCTGGTACCGGATCGGCGCTACGGCTGAGTGCATGCTGCGGTGATGTGGCTTGCCAGGGTCCGACGTGTGTTGCGGTGGGGCGCAGGTGGCGCAGCTGGAGGAGCAGCACCGCGTCATGATCGAGGCTGTGGAAAACCACATGCCGGAGGCCCTGGTGCGCTTGTGTGGTGAGTGATTTGAGTTGTAGAACTCGAGGGGCAGGAGCCTCCCCCTACACTTTCACAAGAACATACTGGATGCCTGTTTAGCCGCGCCTGGCTGTTGTGCGCGCCGACAGCACCCGCTGGGTTCACTCCTGCCGGCCCGGACCGGGTGTGGCCACCGTGCAGGAGGCGCGCTCGTCCCAGCCTCATGGCCTGAGGAGGTTATGTGTGCTGACGCCCCGCCGCTTGCGCGCAGGTCATCGACGAGATTGGCAACGAGGCCGAGGCGCTGGCGGCGCGCTCCATCTCGCAGCGCGGCATCCAGCTCATCGCCACGGCGCACGGTGCGGCCCCGCTAAGGGCCGCGCCGCGCGGGCTCGCACCGCGGCCGGGGCGCACCTGTGGGGCGTTCTGGGCAGCGCGCAGCTTGAGATGCATGTCCAGGGAGAGGCGGAGCCCACAATTAGACAATACAGGTAATACAGAAAGGTCCCAATAGTAAAGCTGCGTAAATGGTTTCGCAGGCGGGGACCTGGCCACGCTGGTTCGCAACCCGGCGCTGGCGGAGCTGGTCGGCGGCATCCAGAGGTGCGCGCGCTGGCGCACCCGCGCGCTTGGTCGCTCTGCTGCGGCGACCTTCGGCGCGCTCCACGTCAGGCAGTTCTTGTGGGTGGGCTAGGTGGGTGCGTGTGAAGAACGCGTGCCAGAAATAGGGGTTAATTGCTTGTACGGGAGGTAGTGCTAGTGGACGTGGCCGGGCGGTGTGTGCACAAATGGCATCAGCGGCGGCGCTTGATGCAGTGCGGCGGCGCTTGACGCAGTGCGACGAACACAGCTTCGTAGGCGCCGCATGTCCAGCTGCGGCCGGCACAGGCGACTCACCCATGTGCTGCTTGCGCCGCGCGCAGCGTGACGCTTGGCGACGAGGAGGCGCGGCGGCGCGGCGGGCGCAAGTCGCAGCAGGAGCGC
>JAABUY010001344.1_pt1 | contig 33607 bp, 29 predicted proteins | sample 5560271 | NCBI WGS metagenome assembly JAABUY01 (sample SAMN10711886, study PRJNA513374) | rock metagenome | isolation source: Antarctica rocks | place: Antarctica: Victoria Land, University Valley | reverse complement strand
TGTTGTTGTTGTTGTTGTTGTTGTTGTTGTTGTTGTTGTTGTTGTTGTTGTTGTACAACAGCAGATGATCCCCTGGAATAATGTGCTCTTAATCTCTACCCTGGCCAGGACCATTTTCAGTGCAATCAACTCTCTCGGGACTCATCTCATTGGCTGCACAATCTCATAGGAATATTTTGCCTCGTGCCATGTGGCCAGCCTATTGCGAGTCCGAAGTTCTCCTTGCTCCAATGTTAACCTCGTTCCTAATCAGTACTTTTGAGAGCAACGGACATGAGCATCAACGCAAGTCTAGCTATCTAAGCATATCCCGAATGGTGGCAGTTTCACGGACGCCCCTATTTCGCCCCTCGCTTCCTACTTCGAGCTTATTATCGACTTACACTGATCTGCAAACTGCTGGAGTTTTAGCAATGCATGGTTACCCGTCAACCTGACCTTCAGCTTCAACTATAATGTTGTCCTCACTATGAAGACAATCATAACCATCTGCTCTCTACGGCTGCGTCCGGCTGTTTGTCAACTAGAGAGTTGAAGGCTGGAGCCTCAGTTGTTTGAAAGACAACGCTCGCGAGATCTATTTCTCGAAAATCTACCTTTGTGGATTCACGAGCAAGAGAAATTGTCGAATCGGTACCGGACATCCCCCGACCAACCATTGAAGGTCTTTCTTGGGACTGCAACACAGCGAGGGAGAGATAACATCAGTCAGGGTGGACATCATCCCCAGCGATGGGCTGGGCCTGTACCGGTGGCTCCAATGAGGGTCTTCTTGTTTGGCACGGGCCCTTGATTGACGGCTTTCTCTGACCACGAGGATCACGAATCAGAGCCATTGCGTCTACGAAGAGGAGGGAGTATAGAAGGGGGCTGAAGTTACAAAGACAACGGAAAGTTTCCTGACCGAGTCTAAAGGTGTGGAAGGCAGAAACTTATGTGCGCTTTGGAACAGCTGTTGATATACCAGAGAACTAATCGTACAATCTTCCTAACGTCACCAATACGAGTAACGTCTTGCTGCACCTGTGAGATACCTATTGCCTTCCGGCAGTCTCCTCACATTACCAAACCCCTTATAACCGAGATGCGCAACCCAGCCCGCACCTTGCGGTCTCGATACCTTAATGCGCCACCGTCGAAAATGATTACATCCTACACCATCGGAAAGGCCTGGCTCTGGGCATTCTATTGTTGTACAGTTTGTAGGAATAGATGAACAATCGGTTATGGAATCACGGTTGGAAGATATTGGTGTTTTAGGGGAATTTAGGCGAGGCGAGGTTCTGTAAAATTCAGCACCAAATGTGTCTTTTCCGGTTCTCCATAGCACACGTCTTCTACGATAGAGTCCATTGCAAATAATGATCTCTTCAGATCAACAAATATGGCGAGACATTGAAGATCCGAAAATCCGATACAACTTGCAAACTATCCTCGGATCTCGTTTACCGCAGCCTGCGATGTTACCTGTCTTGTAAAGCTCTGCAGAGTCACCCGAAATATGCAACAAACCAAGAGGATATTCGAGAAAAAGACAACAGATCAAGTCCACTCCTAAGGGCCTAAAATGGATGCCGCCTTCGGGCCCACCATGTGACACTTAATATATGATGCTATCCGCACTCGAACACGGGTTTTAACTTCATGTGCTCTGTTGTTGTGACAAATCAGTTCACGGACAATAATACAGAGAGCCAAGAATGACCCAGTGAGATAAGGGAGCCCGATAAACCTCTCTTATTCTCAATTTTGAGATGTGACAAAAGCTTGCGAGAATAAGATAGGACAGCTTTTGGAATTACAAGCGTACCGAGAATAGCCATTCTCGAAGACAAGATTATCTTGCACAGATTTTCGATAGTACCGAAAATGGTTTCGACCTTTGCACGGAATTTCTTCATGAGGCAAATCTCGCCAGCAAAAGCTCCTTGGTCAAGACACTGAGCTTGTCAATGATATATGGCTTAGCTCTATCCGCCCATCCAAGGGCGTGAGCTCGTCAAGAGTATGCAACCACAGGCCTGAGATTATGCAATGAAAATACCCATCCCGAGGCGCTACAGCTTGACATGGAAACAACGTCGATCATAGCCTGGTGCGTTCGTAAGGCTCCTCATATCGGTAGGCTATAGTCGATCCGAAGGGTCGGAACCTTCCAATGGGGGTAGAAAGCTACCAGTCACTGTACTGGGAATGTTGGTTGCTTCCAAGCGTGGTTCCTCCACAGCGCGCTGGGCTTGGTTGGTAAGTATTGACCATGCTTTTATCTCATCTTGCCGCTGCATGAGAGCTTGCCAGATGTTTTTCTGCGCGTGCCGAGATCACGCTCACTTCGTTCTGCAATCTTGCAGACAGCATGGGCACCCCTAAGTCCCTGCCGTTTCTCGAGGAGCCAAATAGAAGAGGAGGCAATCTCCACGTGTTTTATGATTGCCTCTCCCTAGATCCCTCCAATGGGGCCTTTCCGAAACCACCGCGTGACGATTCACTTTTGAAATCTATCCCTTTTCCCTGGGAATACGAGGAAAACGTCGATGCAAACGGTACATGAGGGCTCGCTAGTGTCTTGGACTTCGGAAAACGCAGTAACAATCTTGTAAACAAGGATTCACTTCTGGTCTAAGCTCGGTCGTTTTCCCTTTCGATCGTCCACTGGTCCGCTTCCCACTATGAGAAGTAAAGTCGACCTTACCACGAGCCTTTATCCTCAAATCGGCCTTTTCCTACCCCAGAACCAGATGAGGATCCCTATACATCCCTCTCTTCCTGGGGGGGAATACAAGAAATACGTCTTGGTCTTGGATACAGCGTCAGGCATCTTTCAAACACTAGACGCACTTCTAGTATAAGTTTAGTCGTTGTCCATCCTGATCAATCATTGGTCCGCTTTCCCGGCTCGATATTCAAATCGATCCACATAGGATCCATGTATCTCTTCCCAATGCCCTGTTTCAAGATATTCTTTTGCAACCTAACGGCCACTCGTATCTCGTATGCTTCAGGCCCTTTTGTCTGGTGGGTCACCGATAATTCGAGTAAATTGTCCTCGGTCGGGATGGCATTTCCGTGTCCTTGCGCCGCTAATCTTCCCAGCGTAAATTTGGATGTAGCCAAACTTTTCCGGTTTAGAAAAGAGTACCAGTTCAGGCGAGCACCATTGTCACCATGCAAATCGTAGTTCCCCCATACAACAAGGTACCTCCAAACCTTCCGGCCACCCTCGGTAACTAGGGCTACTGCCAATTTTCCAATTGAGACCAGGCCATGTCTGATAGCTCTTCTGGCAAAGTCTGCGATGTAGGCTACCTTTCGTGCACATGGGTTTGGAAGGCGGCCGTCTCTCCAGGGGCTTGCGGTAAGTTTCCCGAACTGTATCACGCCGCGAGCTGGATTCAGGTCCCAATTTAAGAGATTTTGTCAGCGTTCGGTAATAACACATCTTAAGGATAGGAAAGATCCCATAGTAGCCAGAGGGACAGTGTAAGGCTTTATTGAACCAATTAGAAATACTATTGGAGAACGGTGGCGGAGCTTTGTCAACTCGTCCGCTGTACTCTGATTCCTATTATTCTCGCTGTCATCCAGGCGCCAGATCTTATAGTCATCAATTGTAATACCACCAAAAAATTGGAATCGGCCGTGGGGGTGTTCCCAGATGGGACGACCGTATGAGGGCGAATCTTGCGAGAACCTGGACTTTCGGTCGCCCAATATTTTGGCGATGGAGGCTACGGCTACGAAGCCATGGCACGTAAGTGATTGTGCATCTAAGACTGGTATTGTGTCGTACCAGGCGTTAAGAAGACAGAAATCTGCCTTCCAGAAAGGTCGTCTTTGAAGTTGCGGATGGTGGATTCTCCAATAGGTTCAGAAGGGTCGCTTATATGACATGGCCAAACCATTCATCGATTGATCTTCCGGAATAGCGTGTCGCTTGTAATAGTTCTTTGGCCTTTCCGAAAGTGCAGTTATGAGTGATCGAACTTCAAAGGGGTCTAGGTGGGTAAGGCGGCACTTGATCGCCGCTCATCTTCCTCTGCGTTCGCAACCTTTTTATGACTATCCAGGCATCTTTCTCTCCAGTCCACATTTCGAAAGCTAGTCGAAAAGCAGTCACGTCCCCCAAGTCATGACCTTTCCGGAAAACGTGGAAGGAGCTAAAGGCTACATGATCTATCACTTACGCGTTTCTCATATCATGGTAAAGTTGGAATACCCCTTTGAAGGCTGAGAGAGTGCTCTTGACGGTCCTAACATGATGTAGTTCTTGCGCGGACTATGCGTGATCTCTGGTACTCTGTAGCTCGCTCAATGTTTGGGAGCGGACTTGATCGCACGAAGTACCGGTATTGGAGTTATCAAGCTATGCCCAAGAGGCCCAAAGGTGGCTAACTGCATGGTCGTCTGAGACAGATCCCTGCTTCTTTGCAAGCCGATCTGCGGGTTCGCTAAGCTTTATGTGCAATGAAGAAGACACAAGATCCGAGGACGCCAAGTATATTGTGCACCAAAGAAAAGGTCTCTTGTTAATTTATTAGACTTCTTGTACGGAAAGTAGGATTTCGAGAAGGGGTGAATTGCTTACCATGATATGCAATGGCGGTGAACAAGAGATGAAGAACGTACGTTGGTATTCACAGTATTGTTGGGTAGGTTGATCTTGAATATCAAGGAGCCAACAAAGTCCACAAGCTGAACGCAGTACAGCTGCTTGAAACTGTTGGTTGACGATACTGGTCGGTGACTTTGAGTATCTGGCCTACTGTGTTTGAGAAAGCTCTGCTACGTGTTAGCATAGCTAAGTGGCCATAGTTACCAGCGAAGCTTTGCCTGTGAAGGTCTAACCAGTGTAAAGAGGCTTCAAGCACTCGAGTGGAATCAAAGACCTGTGATAAAGGGCCGGCAGCTGGGTTGGCTAACGAGGTAAGCAAGTTTCTCGTTAATAGTCTTCAATAGAACCAGACACCCAGGGGACCTGACTCTGTTTGGGCAAGATTGCCCGGTATTTGCTCGTCATCTTGAGGTGAGGGAGGCCTGTCGTTGCTGGCTGCCCAGCAGAGACGAGCACTAGGAGGACCCTAATTCGGGTTGGGCAACATTGCCCGATATTTCTTCTCCATTTCCTAGTGATTGAGGCATACTTTTACAGGCCACCAGCAGAAAAAGACCCCAGGAATTACCTGGTTCGGGTTGGGCAAGATTGGCCGGTACTGCTTGTTCCTCTGAGGTGAGCGAAGGCACGCAGACCGGTCAACGATGGTGTGCTCGAACATAACATGTCTTCACATGACGCTTTGGATGCTGGTGAGCTCTTCGGTGGTGGCTCATGGGGTCAGAAAGATCGGGGATCTATGGTTACGGAAAGCAACAAAGAGAAGCTAGTGTGCGCTTAGGGCTCGGCGCTGACCTCAGCGATTTACTAATGGACTCTGACGCCCTTAAGCGTGAACTTAAGCCTCTGGAAGGTAAGAAGGCATGATAAATGATACGGGACATTTCAAAATCTCTGTGGAATATATCTTAAAGGGTATCTCATGAACTAACTGAGCTATTCGAATTGTCTGTGCTGCTACAAGCATGAGTATGGAGGCTGGCCGCAGCTATCAACGTGCGGATTGAGATATCATAATCCTGACAACGGAGAATCATGCTGATACGTACATAACGGTTAAGCTCCGATGATAAAATTCATCCTAAAAGAGTGGTAAAACTCTCACTCTGCTTAAGAACCATCGCGTAGCCATCAGGGAGAAGATCGAGGGGAAATTCTTTTCGATTATAAAATACAATGCTGATCTGATAACATCATGAATGAGTGATGAGAACGTTTGGTCTAAAGCGTTCAATTTTCTTTCGTGCACTTATTTCAATAACTGCTTTGGACTATAAATTTTGTTAGGCTGGTTGATATCCTCAGCGAGAGGTTTTCTGGCTTTTTATAATAAGTACAGTCGAAAGTTTATGAGGATGATAAAGGTGAAGATGATGCTACCTAGCGAAGCGAGTATCGCGCGGCTCATGACCAGCAGGGCATAATTAAATGGCAAAGAAAGTACGGTATGCATACTGTCTCTGAGGGAGATGGTTAGTTGCGCCTCTGTTTCCGCAGCCGTGCTTAATACATCTTGACGAAGCATCAATCCCCTTTCAATGACTTTGTGATGGACCAGAATATATTGCCTTGAGATAAGATGTTCGGTGAGCTGCCTCAAGGGATCACTTCGAGAATAAATAACTTCATTGATTGAGGTAAATGTGGTCACATCGACAACAACAATAGATCAGTGGAAAACGATAGATATCGATGTAGACCAATGGTAAGTCGTGGCTCATACCGACACATCCGACATCAGGTGTAACCGCGACCGGCCATATGTAGTCTTGTATGGACGATAGAAAGCTCACAGACTCATGAGTAAAAATGTGCTTATTGTGTATGAGTGGGACTACCGACACGAGGAGGTAAATGTATTATTCTGAAGCAAAGCTGGCTCATGAAGACTCAGCGAACAGTAACAACCAAAAACCTCAGAATCCGGCGCTCCTTGGTTGCCTGCTCGTTGCCTGCTGAATTGATGCATGACATGCAGTCTCCGCTTCGCACTCTTCGGCATCATGACCGTCGGCGAGAAAGTGGTTTCGTATCAAAGGGTTGTGCGCCATTGCCTGCAGAATGGTGAACATGTAAAATGTCTGACCAAGATTGTACAGCGCTCGTGGGCCCAAAGGTATGTGAGATAGCAGACACTTTCCAAGAACAGAGATGTTACAAGATGCAAAGAATAGGACAATCCGTTCTTTCCCCCCCTTAAATTATGCTGGAAGTGTCCAGGTCAATAGAATATCACATTAAAAACTCACCTTAATCCGAAGCTCATCTGAAGTTAAAATCTCCTTGTCCTGTTCGTGCTCCGCTTAGGATGGTATTGACCTTCCATATCAGCAGCCTTGAACAAATATGCAAGGAAGCATGTAGAAGGTGTGAGTATCGATGCCAATTTTTTCCAACTGAGAGAAGTATATATACCCAAAATCAACGATAGATCTGAGGTGAACAACAAAGTCTGATATCAGACATAGGATTTTCGATTAATTCAACATAGCCAGTTAGATTTCGATTGAGATCCTTCAAATCTAGAAAGCCTTGGCTTGGTTCACTGTTGGTCTGAAGCTCGAACCAAGAAGTGCCAACCAACAAATATATATAAAAGAGAAAGGGATAAGGCAAAGTAGTCTTCAACATATGAAAAGCTAACCCCTGAGTGCCACTAATCGGCAAGTCTATTGTTGTAACACAGAACGTTGTAAAAGAGCTGGATCTTACACGACGAACAATCCGTAAGGCTTATCTTGCATTACGCATTCATGAATTCCATTACGCAGCCATATCTTCACGGACCATCGATGACGGAGGACAGTCGCTCGCCCTAGCCACTTTATATCACTATGGTGTGAATCACGCCACACAAACCATCACTCAACGATCCTTTCCTTCACCGACTACCCCTGACCATCACCATGGCATCACCCATATCCCAAAAAGCTCAGACTTGAGCTATGGTACAAATAATGTTCCCCAAAGCGCTAGACCGTTTGGAGCAACTTTATTAATCTACAAGAGGACATGGCCCAAGCCCTAGAATCGCTCACGATATGATCAGAGAATGTAACCGAGCAAATGGGAGTACTTGCTCTAGAGGAACTCCCTATCTCCCCAACCCCCGCATATATCCCCTATAACCCCTATCCCCCTCCCCCAAAACCCCAACCTAAAACCACCCAACACCAAGCTCAACGCACTTGACCCCGACCACGCCACCACCCCCCACCTCGACACCACCGCAGCTCAGCACAAACGAAACCGTCCCGCCCCCATTTACATATATCAAACCCCCAAAATCCGCAAGCCCCCAAGCTCAAAACTAACGAGGAAAACGGTGCACACTCCGAATCCGTAGAACCTACCCACGACGACCTGCAGGATTCCGTCAGGCGGGTCGAAGACCAGATCTCGGAATACAATAGTACAGATTCGGACGATCGCTCGCCAGGTAACGCTCTAGATCGCTTTCGAGATGCCGCGGAGAGGCTGTTTTGGAGGGAGCAGGCACGGGGCCTATAAGGTGTGGCGTCGGGTTCTGAGGCGGTTGGCTTTTGGGTGGGTAGGCTGCGCGTTCTGGTTTTTGCGGGGGTGGTGGTGTGTACGGGGGTGGTGGAGGCGGAAGAAGGGGGGCTGAGGAGGTTTTTGATGCTGTGTGTTTTTGGCGATTTGCAACTTCCTTCTTCGAGATTTTATCAGTCGAATATTCGGGTTTGCGAAACGGTCATGTCGGACGACGCTGGGATTGTCAGGTGGGTTTTGAAGTACCATTGTGGGGGTTTGGCAGCAGACTTGTCTCGAAGGGGATACCTGTTTTTAAATCTTCTGAAAGCCATCTGAGCAACTCCGCGTGATTTGTTTACTTGTCTTGCTGCCCGAGAAGCCAATCCGTTCCCTTAGACTAAGCCGAGAACACTTCCATCGAATCCTATTTCTCCATTCGTCGGATGGAGCCCTTAGCGCTGTCGTTAAGCGAGAGGCACGTGTTTGTTGTCAAACAAAACCTCCCGGATCGATTTTCATTAGGATGACTCGACCTGCTGTAGTTTTTCTGGTCCAATAGGGTTTTCAAATGGTTTTTTCTTCTATTCGGCGGTTAGAGGAGTTTCGATATGCATCGACACGTCTGTGGCATGACAAGAAAAGAGTGAGTGAGGAGATGTGAAGGGGAAGCAAACGCGCAGTTGGAAATCCTTCAGGGTTCCATTCACAAGATGATGCAATCACGAACCGCAACATCGATATCGACATCTCTCCAATATATACACTGAAACGCTCTCATCATGTCATATCCTCGCTCCTTCTGCCAACTTTCCAATCCGAGCAATCTCAAAAGCGATCCAAATTCAACTGCGTACTGACCTCCCACCGCTGGCCCCCACTCCCATATCCACCCCCCAACCGGTTCTTAATCAAACTCGTAACCCGCTCCCTCAACTGGTGCAATCCATCCTCCGTGCCCCTTACCCGTAGTTGCAGATTCGCCATGCACAGCCCATAATGCACCTGCCAAAATCGGGCCTCCTCGATCGCCGTGACTGAAGGATCGGACTCGATATCGCGCATCACTTCTGCAACGCCGTTGCCCGAGTACGACATCAGTAGCATGAAGCCGAGAGTTTTGACGAGGCGGAAGCCGAGGACGCACATGGAGATGGCGATGGTGCAGGAGAGGGCGCGATCGAGCCAGAGGTAGACTTTTATTGAGAGGAGGGGGAGGAGGAGCAGGAGGAGGGAGCAGGAGATTGTGAGGAAGTGGGATGGGTTGCCGAGGATTGAGGGGAGAGATTCGATATAGGCGAATCGCATGACCTTGCCGATCCTGGCATGATTGCGGAGGCCGAGCGCGGAGATGACGGTAGAGACAATGGCGAGCAGGGCAGCAGCGTCGATTTCTCCGGGCGAGACTCGCTCGTGGTCATGGACCTGATGTGGTTCATGGCCCATACCTTCAAGCACATGCTGCAGGTTGTGCGATATCAGATCCATGCCCATGAACAGCAAAAGCACAGACATGGCGAAACCAGCCAGCACTTCTGCGCGCTCGAGACCAAAGGGATGCCGCACGCTAGAGCGCTTCCAGACCTCGAAGTTGCCAAGGATATCGACGACCACGCACAGCATGGCGCCAAGGGAGTCGAAGAGGATAAGATGAGAGAGTGCGGTGAGGGCTAGAGATCCTTCGGCGCTTGACAGAGTATAGGCTGCAACGGCCATATGACAGATGCTCCACCAGAAGCGGGTGTTTTGTTCTCTCGACATACTTCTTCGGCATTCCTTGAGCGTGGGTACTGGAAGGGAATTTGGGAGAGCGAGAGGAGCGCGAGGAGCGGGTTCGAGAAAGAACTGGTGGGAAACGCTACTGTGTTTATATTTATGGCCTCTTCTTTGACCAACACTCTACGCAGCATAGAAATCAGCATCTCCACCTGTAGATCGTTGAAAGGGCCTACTCACAGATTTCGAGACCGGAGACTTAGCCAACGACGCTGGTTGGAAGTTGAAAACACCTTTGCCTACCTCTGACGCGGCACTGTTGTAGCTGCCAGAGCTATCGAGTGTGCCAAGTGACATGGGACTGTACTGCGAATTCGTATCTGTTGGGCTTAGGGGATTCGACGGCGTTCCCACGAGTGACTGTGCCGGGCCACGACGTCCCATAGGAAAGCTCTCGTCCATTGGAGAAAGGGCAGAGGGGTCGAAGGTTGATTTGGTAGGGGAGTTTTGAAATCCATGGAGACCTAAGCCGGTATTGTCTTGTGTATCGTCAGGATCGGGGCTTGGGGTTCGAGGGAAGACGAAGGTAGGGATATTGGAAGCCATGGTGGGTAATGTGCTATAGTCTAAAGTCTTTTCATTTAGGTATACAGCTTGTTAATTCTGGCCACAAGAGACAGCAATTTGTTCGTTGAAAGAAACGGCCAACGCGTGAGCCAGCAGCAGCTGTTTTGAGACTAGACGCGGGTGCACCCGAACCTTAAAGCACACACTAACCCTTATCACGAAACGTGGCACGCTGGGGGTTACAGTTGGTGGGGGGTTGGAAAAGTTGAGCCAGGGCCGGAACTTTTTTTTTTGGGTTTCGGCCCCGGCTCAACTTTCTGCATATGCTAATCATGAGTTCAAAATTATTCCAATCCCGACTCAGCTTTCTGCATATGCTAATCATGAGCTCAAGAATTGATGTTATATAGCTAAAGTAGCTAGATGATAAACAGCAAGAGCGAAGTATTGAAGTCGTGCATATGCACAGCTTGAGCGAAGCATCGAGAAAACAGCACAGTCACAGATCATGCATATATCATGAATAGCAAGACGAGCGAAGATTCTTCTACATATGCTTAGCATATGCACAAAACATGCGAAATCATGAACTCAATTTGTGACATGTTATTCAACAAGCTCATCAGATCTTTCTCGTGCATTTTCTTCTTCATTCTCGTTGTTCAGCTCATGATTTGCATCATCGCTTTTCTCGTTGTTTTCAACATTTGCATTGAATGAATCTTGAGCGAGCTGAGTTTCTTCTTAGTATATGCGCGACATATGCGAAGTGCGACACTCATCTTCAAGTCGTTCATTGATGTTTCTTTGTGCTCAGTTGATGCTGCGCATATGCACAAACGAGGCTTTGATGACCAGATGTGAATTTTTTTGTGGCCTCGCTTAATGCTCTTGGCATATGCTTCGCATAGGGCCCGGAGCTTTTCCAACTCGACGTCAGATCTTGGATGTGCGGGGCATATGCCAATTTTAAAGTCCAACCCGACGCCAAGAATTTTTTCCGACCCCGGCTCAACTTTTCCAACCCCCCGGCCAGCTGTAACCCGGGCACGCTGTGCGTGGCTCGGCCCTGCCTGCGATAACTAAGGTACCTTACCTCCGTACTCCGTTCCTATCAATATCCTGCCAGCAATGAAATCTCCTTCACAACGGGCTATGATGTCTCGGCAGCAAAACTTCAAACAATGTCTCGTTTCATTCATCATATGCTCTACCACTGATATTACCTGCACCCCTCTATTATTAGTTGCCTCTGAGCCTCCATGATGAGCAGATGGAGCCATCACAGCCTTCCTTATAGCCTCAGATGCCGACTTGGAAATACGGAAGAACGTGGGATGGCCATCTCTATGTTACATTCTGATACTTCAATGGGAAGCATACGTGTGAAAAAGTAGGGGTCATCTACGGTCCATACCTTGAGATCCTCTGGTGAAGTAAAAGGTGACCGATGTTGTCACAGCATCATCCACCATATACATTATTAATTCCAACATCCTCTACTATGGTAGAAGGTGCTTGTAGAGGTCTCTTTATTTTTACAAGTTCGATTGCAGTAGAAGGCAAAAAGAAAATCAATATACTATGGGTATCAATCTGTCTACGTACTGGAGGAATGGTTCCTCTCTTGTGTCAGCCACATCTTTCGATACACACCATCACGCTTTGCCATCAGTACGTCGTGGCTCCCCCATTCAACGATCCTACCCTCGACTAACACACCAATACTATCAGCCTTCCGGACAGATGCTAGGCGATGAGCGATCGTAATGGTGGTGCGATCCCGGGTCGCTTGCTCAAGTGCACGTAAGACTGCTGATTCCGATGTCGGATCCAAGGCAGAGGTGGCCTCATCGAGTATTAGCAAAGCTGGGTCTCGAATAAGAGCACGAGCAATAGCGAGGCGCTGGCGTTGGCCGCCAGACATGTAGTTTGTATCCATGCCGCTCCCACCACAAGGGGTGTCAAACCCCTGTGGCAAAGACTGGATGAAATCAAGGATGTTGGCTTCTCGACATACTGCTTCTAGAGTAGCGTCGTTGGGCGTATCAGGTAGTTTTGAATTGCGAGAAGTGGATATTGCAAGGAGTAGGTTCTCCTTAATGGACCCGGAAAAGAATTTCGGGTCTTGAGACACCAGCCCGATGGTGTCACGATATCGTCGCACGTTGAGAAATTTGATATCGAAGCCGTTCAGAAGGATTCTTCCTTTGGTAGGCCTGTAGAATTGCTCGAGTAGGGATACAATTGTGCTTTTTCCAGAGCCTGAGGGACCCACAAGCGCAACATGTTTACCTTGCGGAACGTCGAGATTGAAATTTGAAAGGACAGGCGCCCCTGGCCGAGATGGGTAAGAGAAGCTAACTTTTTCAAAGGTGATAGACCCTCCCTCAACACCCTTACTACCGTACTTCGAATCGGAGTCGATAGGAAGAGGGCCTCGGCGATAGAGATTCAGCACATTTTGAGCAGATAGAAGACCTTTGTTAAGGGCCGGTGACCGGCTGAATGACTCTCCCGCATCCTGAGCTCCAAAGACAATGGCAATAAAGCAGACGAAAAAAGAGTATAGATCAGCATGATGCTCGCCAATCAACTTCGCGCCGTACCAGATGATGAACGCATTAGCAAAGTAAGTCAGTGCTTGAGAGATGGCAAACAGACTTGCTTCTTTGTGGACGGATTTTGAAGCTGTAGATGTCGCCTCTTTCAGAATGCTGGAATACTTCTTTAAAACTGGCTTCTCTTGTACCAAAGCGGCGACTGTCTGGAGAGACGACACGACTTCCAGGGCATATGTATTGGACCGGATATGATGGGTCTGGAGCTTCCGTTGGAATGCATCCAGGAGAGCGAAACGCAGGTAGCCCGAGAGCAGCAGTAGTGGTATGACTGACACCGAAGCTAATGCTAGTCTCCAATTTAATATAAACGAGACGATAGCACCAAGCAGCAGGTTTGTAAGTGTCGAAAGAAAGATTCCAAGGGTAAGTGCATGGACGCCGGCCATATTAGCACATTCGTTTGATAACGAGGAGACTAATGACCCTGGTGCATTCTTTTCCTTGTCGAACCAGTCAACGCCTTGGCGAAGAATGTTTCGCATGGTTATGGAGCGAACCCTGGCAATCATACGCTCACATGAAAGGCCTAGAAAGAAATTTGCGAGCAAATGCAAGATGAGCAAAGTCCCACCAATTGCAATGAAAACTGCTGAGTAGTAGTCGCAATTATTGCGGAAATTAGGCTCCTTGGGATCTGCGAATACCACGATGAGCTTGGCGAAGACCAGGGCTTGTAAGGGAAAAGCAGCACCACAAAGGACGGTCGCCATAGATCCTACGATCATGTAGGCCATTTCCGGTCTGTTGAAGCGTGCAATTTCCAAGATGATTGAGGGGAGTGTAGGCGGGAGTTCTACAGCTTCCTCCTCAGCTTTCAATGTCCTCTCGTTTAGAGGGGAGACTACATCACTGTAGCATGGCAACTGGTGGTCGAATTGGTTGTCCTTCTTATCCAAGGTATCTGTATTTGGGTGGTCGTCTCCTTGTTCGCTTACTAATGAAGCGTATATACCACCTTGACTCAATAGTCGATTATGGGAGCCCTCCTCGGCAACAACGCCCTTCTCCAGGACAACGATCTTGTCTGCGGCTTCTATAGTGCTCAAACGATGGGTAATAACGATAGTTGTTCTTCCCCGAGCGGCTTTGTACAGAGCATCCAGTACAAGATCCTCAGTCTGTGAGTCCAGTGCGGCGGTAACTTCGTCAAAAATCATGATCTTTGCGTCGCTTAAAACAGCGCGAGCGATTGCTACTCGCTGTTTTTGGCCACCACTGAGCAATGTACCTCTCTCTCCAACCATCGTATTAAGGCCATCTGGAAGAGTGAGAATCCAATCGGTCAGATTGGCAATCCTACACGCCTCCATAACCAAGTCCTCTACATCTTCGTCATTTGTGCAGTGCGGACAGTAATTTCGGAGACCGAATTTGATGTTTTCTAGGATGGATCCAGAGAACAGTCTTGGTTCTTGTGACACTAGAGCTATTTGCGACCGGAGAGAATGAACGTCCATGTTCCTGATGTCCTGTCCAGCAATCTTGATAAGGCCAGCTGAAACATCGTAAAAGCGTTCAAGTAAAGCGACGATCGTAGATTTGCCCGACCCAGAGCAACCGACAATACCAGTCATTTTCTGGGCTGGGAGGTCGAGCGTTAAATGGTTAAGAACCTTAAGATTTGGTCTCGATGGGTAGGAGAATTCAACATTCTCAAAGGCGATACTGGCATGTGGAAATATAGCTTTTCGGCATGACCGATAGTACGGGTCGATCTTGGGCAAGCGGTCGATTATCTCAAAGATCCTCCTCCCAGCTTCAAGTGCTTTCGAGAACACTTGCAGGTTAGAAGCGACCTGTCCCAATGAGAAAGCTGCAATGACGATAACGAAAAGTACGTTGACAATTGTCCCAGTATCGAGCTGCTGCGTTCCTAAAAGCCTTGATCCTTCCCAAAACGCAAGACCGTAGCCCAGGTACAGTATGCAGTTTATTGAACCTATCATAAGACCCTGCCATAGGTACTTCTGGCTCCCAGACTTTGCACAAAGCCAGAGTTTCGACGTGTAAAGCGAACAGAGTCGGTCCTCCACGCCAAGGCCCTGCACGACGCGCGAAGATGATGTAGCCTCCCGCGCAACGTCGTTCGCACTTGACAGCGCGTTGGAGGCATAGCGAGAGTGTTTAGCCATGATGCTTCCAACCAGGCCAGTTGAGGCAAACATAAATGGCAGCATTGTCGACATTATAGCGGCTAGTTTTGGACTGCGTGTGAATGCGACTATCATTGCGGTGAGGAATGTGGTCGCAGAGGTTACTGTCATAGCCAGCTTCTCCGAAAGCCCATCTTGAACCAAGTCAACATCAAAAGCTAAACCATCAATAAATTTGCTGACCCCTACTTGGTCAACGTATGCTATGTCTTGACGCAAGATTGCTCCTAAATACTCTTCCCGAATATGATTCGCAAGCTTGTGGCCAGTACTGACGAAACAATAAGTAGATATGTACGTTGCGGAGGCCACTGCGATGGCGATGGCCACAAGGTAGAGGGCGCGAAGATTGATCGAATGCTGAGTTTGAGTAATAGAGCCGCCTTGTGCTATCTCAATGAACAGGTTTGTCATAGAGCCAAGAACAACGGTCATCAGTGGCTGTTGTACTGGATCAGCTTGACGTTTGAAGGTTGACTTAGGGGTCTCACCAGTGCAGTCCCTGCTATCATACAAGATATTATTCCAACTACGTGTAGAACCCTATCATGAGGCGAAGCGTACCGTGCGAGCCCAGCGAAGGAGACGGGTCGATGGTCCATGGATCCATGGTCTCCAGCTATAGATATGGTGGATGTGGAAGATGTATCCGAGAGCTCAAAATCTTTGATCTCATGGCGCGGAGGCTGCCGAAATAGTATCTTGAGGCTCTTCATATCCTATGATCATTCCAAGCTCAAGAATCAGACCTATTTTCGAGCGACTAGGTTCGTTGAGGGTTTCAATCCCTTTTCTTTTGAAATCCTTTCTAGGGCTACTCAGTCAAAACGCCAGTGAAGAGGTGTACTTTCCAACACACACACGCACACACACACCCCACCATGCAAGATAATTATATGGACGAAGAAATACAGAGACGTCAAACGAAGCCACAGGCAAGATAATGGAAAGGTTAGGGAGGTTCGCAGTGCCCTGCCTTGCAACGAAGATAGGAGAAATCATTCAGAGCCGAGAAATAGATCTCCATGAGATCTACCTCGGAAGTTGCTCGTTCAGCGGGACAGGTCGATGAGGATTACGGTATCATTGAAGACATCAGCATGAGTGCCACCTCCGTAAGTGTTTTGCGTGGCATCAGAAAGTCCGCCTGTTTCAGCATCTTGCCACGATGCACGACCGATGAACTGATGGCTATATAGCTGAGACCCAGTCAAGGCTCAGACTTCAAGACATTGGCATCGCCGTGTCAAACTGGACAAGGGTGTTTCCCGTAGGCTGCGATTCTGCGAAGTCATCCAAAGGGTGGCTAACCCAAAGGGGCTTAGCCAAGGAAACACGTCTGAGGTCAAACGCGGGAACTTGATACCCTACCTCAATCTCACAGTAACGACTTACTGCCGTGCATGAACCCTCAGGTCTTCAGCCTCCTTACGGTAATACTTCCTCAATGCAGTAATTGGCCTCGTGTTATGCCTAGTCATGCAGACACACACCGTACACACCCAGGGTCTTTCTATCAGATACAGTGAACCTGTGAAACGGGTCCACAACAAAGGATCTACGCTGCCTACTTTACTGTATAGTGTTGATGTCTCAAACTCACACTGTACTGATACACGATCATCTGCCTAGTTAGCCAAGAGGACAGTAAGGCGCTAAAGCATTACTACGACGCTGGACGGCACCCAAAGCACGTGGGAAACGATTAGCAAGGCCGATCATCCAGCTACTATTGTGCAAGAATCGGTCAGCACCACATGGAAAGATTCGAGGGCAGCTGTGAAACAAGTGAGATTGTAAAGGAGCCATCGGCCAGCACTCGAAGGCAGGTGATAAAGTCCAGACAGTGCAACTGCGGCGAATCTACAGTTATGAGGGCCTTGAAGCGGGATGGAGAAGGTGACACCCATCTCCGCTGAGGTTTACCGTTGTATATTAGATATTAGTTAGATATCACGATCGACGCTTGCCACGCGTTCAGCCGTTGGGTCTATCCAGCCTCCTTAGAATCGAGTCTGGATGCCAATTTTAGCGGGCGCTGGTGATGTCTCAACCTGTACTGCTGCCGTCTAGCCTTTCCTTTCTCATTGAATTTCGACCTGAACGCATCCACTAGGATGGGTCGAATGCGGCGGGCCTGTAATCTGGAATGGAACACCTGACGCTGCTGGAACTGGACAGCTCTAGCATCAACCCGTCTTCGGGCCTCAATATCTGAGAAGCATATAATCTATAAGAAGGACTACGTTCCGGCATTGATCGATTTCTTCAAACTCAGAGCTTCTCTATTTCTTCTATTATCTCCTAATCTGTTGGCCTGCTAGGCTTCATCCCTCTTTATCATTTCAATTCAAGCCATGGCACAACCGAGCACTATGAGCTGGCCTCGTCCCCGTTCTCCGGATACTTTGAGTAAGCAGAAGATGAGCGTGGAAGAGCAAGCACTGCAAGACACTCGCCGCTTGAATACACAGACACCTCCAAATGACATGGTAAGACACCCGATCTCTCGACATTATCATGTTTAGCTTTATAGATCAGCCGAAGCTCGTTCGTCTTGAAGCAGACCTTGTTTTGGTTCCCAAGAATCTTGTGCAGAGACAAGCAGTAAATCCATTACTGACTAGACCGTGAACGTAGGCTTTCTGGGGTGAGACTGCCTCAGCGATCGATGGTCTTTTACCAGACTATCCAGTCCCTTCCTTGAACGCCATCATTACTGAAGTCGTAAGAGTATCCAAAATCCAGGATGCGACAGCATCAAGGCAATTGGCGGGTGCTTTCTCCGCAACCCAAGCAACACTCGCACAGTCGTTCGGACGCCTTGCCGGAAATTTGAGCTCAGAGTCCAGAGCTGCAAACTGGGCCACAGTCCGTTTCAAATCATTTCTCCTCTCACTTCGTGGGCCCTTATCAGAGTCGAGCTTAGCTTGTGTACTTCCCTCTCCTTTCAAAAATCAGAGTGCTGCCGCTGCCGCGCTATTGAGAGGCCTTGCCGAAGTATATACGGATCCCGCGGTATTTCAGTTCGTAGGAGCAAGCAAGGACGGCAAGAAATTCGAAGTCAGGCAGCTCACCGAGCTGCTGGCTACCACACGTGTTGCTCAGCTTGGTCTAGATGAGATCAAGACGATTCCCAGCTCTCGTCATGTGATTGTTTGGTCCAAAGGTGTCGCTTTCAAAATCGACATTATCGATGTGCAGAGACGTCCCGTTGCTGCTTCGGTCATACTCAATCAAATACAACAAATTCTCAACGACACTGCTGCGAAAGTGGTTAGCGAAAGGAGCATCGCATCACTCTCGACTTCTTGCAGTAGGGATGAATGGGCAAAGGTCCGATCCGAATTGTCAGGCTCCGGTTTATCTTTACAGGTATTGGAATCATCTATCACTTCAATCGCTCTCGAAGCCATCAGCACATCAGAGACTTCTGAGCTAATGGGACTTGCCAAAGGAGACACAGGCAATGTCTATTCCGACAAGACTTGTGGCTTTTCTGTGTTTACAAATGGGGCTTTGGCTGGCCGTGTCGATCACGCAGTTGCTGATGGCGGAGTCGTCGCATTTTTCATGAGTTTCTTAATTGATGCCTACAAGAGGGTACCAGCTCGCTTAGAAGTATCAGACTTACTCTCATGCCATCCTGTCGCTCCAATTCAGCTACCCAGTCATCACGTTCCTTTGCCATCGCAGAATTCCGCCTCACAACAGCTCTTTGCCAAAACTTCAGATATATTCGAAATTCAGCATCCTGGCGACGTTCTAGAACTTCTAAGGAATTCGAAACTGTACAACATCACACTTCAGCTCGCTTTCCAAGCTGCAATCTCTTCACTTCCAGGTGATGCAACACTTCTTCTTGCGGAGCCAACATCTGTTCGTCGATTTGCAAATGGTCGTTGTGACCCAAATTACGTCGTGACTAAAGAGTCTGTTGCATTCTGCGCAGGATTAAAACAGCGGAAACCAATGGAGGAACTACTACCCCTTTTGATGGCTAGCATCCACCAGTACAAGAAGCAACTTGCGGAAACAAAGAACGGAGCTGGCATTGGACCTGGGATTGCACTTCTCCGTGAATGTGTTTCTCAATTACCAGAGTCAGAAGACAAGCAAATCATCACGAATTCCCTCCTTGAATTCCGCAAACCCACTGCGTATTTTACTGGCGAACCCCTAGTTCCCTTGGGCATGACTGCTCAGTCTGCTGTCTTCGCACCGGATCAGATTGCTATGACATATATGGGTCGCCCGGAGAAAATATCAATGTGCTTGACAGGCTCAGGTCGGTTTTCGACGTTGCTTCAGCCTTTGCGAGCAGCATTTGAGCAATCTCTACAGCTCGTTGGAGGCATGACCGCTACGCTAGCTACGATCGAATCCATGTATGCAGAGAAGGCATTGCCCACTCTTATATCGTACGCGAGCCACAAGAACCAAATAAGCGACAAAGGTGCCGTCGTCGTTCATGCAGGCGCTGGCGAGTCTATGGGATACTCCCAACAGGAGAGAACCCTAGTCGAATTTATCCTCTCCGTCGTTGTATTCGACGCCCAGGAAGCTCTAAAAGCCGGTTCTAGCGCTATCGACGTTGCTCAGAAATGCGTGGTTGCGCTCGAGAACTGCGTGTTCTTTAATGCCGGCAAAGGAGCCGTATTCAACTCATTGGGGGAGCATGAATTAGAGGCTGTCGTTGCTGATGGCAAGACAGGGCGGTCTGGTGCAGTTGCCAACACAAAGCATGTTCGAAATCCAATCTTGGCAGCGCGAAAGGTCCTTGAGTCTTCCAGTCACGCTTTCATCGCTGGAGCCGCTGCAGATGAGTTTGCGACCACTCACGATCTCCAAGCCGTTTCAAACAAGCATTTCTCCTCATACGCACGTCGGGCGCAATTTGAGGCCGTTTCTGGAAGGGCATTGAGCCTGAAGAAGCACCCACAAACAGTTGGCGCTATTGTTCTTGATGCCGAAAATCATCTTGCTGTTGCATCTTCGACTGGGGGCGTCGTTAACAAAGCTGCCGGAAGAATTGGAGATACTGCAATCCCCGGTTGTGGAGTCTTTGCTGATAGTCGGATTGCTGTGGCCTGCTCTGGCGAAGGTGATGCGTTTTTACAGAAGAGCGTAGCAGGTCAGGTGGCTGGCATGACTACCTATGGCTCAGTGCCTGTTTCGAAAGCAGCTCGTGCAATTCTGGACGACCTCCAAAAGCAGTTTGAAGCAAGTGGTGGAATTATCTCTCTTGATGCCAAGGGGAATGTCGACATCGAATCTACCGCTAAGTCTTTTTTTGTAGCAGCCGCGCCAAAAGACCAACAACCATGGTCTCGAGTCCTCCCTTGGTCTGAAGATCGGAATGCTTCCGGGGTGCGAACTGAGTTGGAGAAGGAACAAGACACGCATGTCTTTTATGAGGACCAGAACATTGCAGCCGAGCTGTGCAACAAACCTCTGACCTCAGGTGATGCGATCATACGACTGAAAGAAGAAGGGATCGCTCGAACCGCGGCTACCCTGGATGGAAAGCTTACCTTCGTAAGCACCATGCGCTCGATTCGACACGCTTCTAGTGTTCTGAAGCAGGGACTTACCTCCCGCCGTATCGCACTTGTCTTCGACGAAAGCGTCAAACTTACTCCCATGCATGGACTCGGCGATGACTGGGTCGCAGTCACACATGTCGAAGAGGAATTTCACGGCCATTATCCTGGCTACATCAGCTCCAAAAATGGTCCCAGGCAATCTAACGAAGACTTGGATCGCATACGTCAGAGAGCCGCCGACGTAGAAACGCCTGCTACAGACACTACGTTCTTCGGATCCCGAGACGACAGTAACTTATTTGCAAAGATTGTCAGAGGAGAAATCGAGCAATGGCGAGTATGGGAAAGTCCATCGCATGTCGCATTCCTCACCCCGTGGGGCAATACGCCAGGCTACACCGTTTTGGTACCACGCGCCCATCTCTCGAGTGACATCTTCGACCTGTCAGACACCAATTACCATGACCTCTCCGAAGCGATCTTTGATTGTTCAGCACTGCTCAGGAAAGCTTTAGACGTTGACAGGATTGGATTGATCTTCGAAGGGATGGAGATCGATTATGCGCACGCCAAATTAATTCCTATTCCAAGGGAGCGTGTACAGCAAGATATCCAAACAGAGGAATACTCGGAGAGCTATCGCGGATTCGTGTCATCGAAGCACTGCTCAATGACGGTTGAGGTAAGTAGCTCTAAAACCGACTTGGTAGTGTAGCTAACCGGAGTAAATAGACCTCGTCCCTTCAAAAGGTGATGACTCAAATAAAAGAGAGAACCACAAATTTCAAGGCAGTGGTACCACATCAGTCTTGGAAGTACCCTTCAACTCATTTCACTGAGGCCCTCAAATCTTCGTGGTACAGAGATCTGTTCCACGTTGTGGACGGGTTTTTCCATGGTACGATAAAATACTTCAACCAAGAGTTACGTTACAGCTATGCTTTGACGCCAGTAACCACAGACTGTATATCGTCTCCTATGGGACTGGGATCCGATTCGCTCCCTGTCAGTGTAGACCTGTTCAACGCGTCAACCTACCTCGCGGACTCCATGCAGTTCACCTTGGAGTATCTTTTGCGATTCAACGATCATGCTCCAGGCATGTATTATATTGCTCCTTCTTTCCGCGGAGAAGATCCCGATGCCACCCATCTCAACCAGTTCTTCCATGCCGAATGCGAGCTTCGGGGGAATATGGAAGACGCAATGAAAGTTGCTGAAGGCTACATCTACAGCGTCACAAAACCCCTGTTCGAGCAGCATGGAGATATAATTCGGGAAATGGCAGGCACCACAGATCACATTCAAGAACTACTAAACAATTTCGACCCACAAGAAGGTTTCCCCCGCGTCTCCAATGATGCAGCTATCGAGATGGTCCCATCCCGAGCCTGTTGGGAATATGTCGACGACAACGACATCAAGCTTGGCAGAAAATTGACTCGTGCAGGGGAGAGGTTCCTCATCAAAAAATACGGCGGTTTTATATGGCTCACCGAAATGGATCATCTCTCTGTCCCCTTCTATCAGGCGTATACCGAGGAACACGGCACAGAGAAAGCCAAGGCCGCAGATCTACTCTTTGGCTTAGGAGAGACCCTTGGCCTTGGCGAACGGCACGCAACAGTCCAAGAAGCTGTTGCCGCGCTGGACCATCATGAGATACCCCATGATTCATATCAATGGTACCTCGACATCCGAACAGTTCAGCCGGCCAAGACTAGTGGCTGGGGACTGGGAAGCGAGCGGTATCTCTGCTGGTTGCTACAGCATGACGACGTGAGGGATGTGCAGCTGCTACCGAGACTAAAAGGGTCGAAGTTCCTCCCGTAGAAGGGTTTCAGAGGAAAGATCAAATAGATGGATTGCTACGCTGGACCTGTAAAAAGGAAGATATAGTCTAAATATATAAACTATTTGGTTATTTTGAGCTCTGTTCTCACATCTAGCATGTGGAGTCCCTTGAACAAAGTGGTACAATTTTGAATCATCAGTTCGTGCTCGTCACATGACCGTTCGCATATCCCGGATGTTGTCGGCGAATCGGCAGGTGCCGAAAGGTTTTCCTGCCTCAACCAATAAACATCCATCCATTTCCCTCTGCTCATCTGGTGGTGCTGTAATTGAATTAATTATTTGTCTGGTCAGGATAGATCGAGACCAATTGGACGTGGGCCTCTACCACTTACTCCCCAACCTTAGTCTAAGTCTCATACAATCGCGTTCCCTAGGTACGGCGAGGCCGAAGCAATATGGCAGTCCGAGTCTCGAGGGCGCACTACCTGCAATTGAGATCATCAAGATAGCACAACCGAATGGGCTATGAGACACACTGTTGAGATATGGCAAATGGAGACGTCGACCCAAGAATCAACACAAGCGCCGCTTTCGTCATCCGCAATGGGGTACCAAAGACAAGTGACTACAGCCCTCAAAACGGAACTGCGACCAGTGGGCACAAAAGGAGCCTGTCGGGGAGCATACTGTCGAAGTTGTCCTTTTTGACACCAAACCCTGTTGATGAAGATGTCGGTGTATCGCCATCGAAGGCGACCTTCGGAGAGAAGCCCCCCATTAGCCCCAGATCACCTGGAGGTGCAATGGCATCAGCGGTCCAGCAGAAGAAGACGCGAAAGCGCAAAGGTTCGTTGCGAAAGACAGCTCTTCTGGGCACGAAGTTACGACTTGAAGGGAAAGATCGTCGTGCCGCGAACGTGGAACAAGTGAAGACAGTGCAGCCGGGAGAAGTGAAGGGAATGAGCATGGACGGGTCTTCAAGCCCTCCATCACCAGATTCACCGGAAGACATGCTCACGCCTCGCAATACGCATTTCCCTGTATTAGATGCGAAAGTCGGCTGTCCAAACCACACAATCACATCCACAAACACAACGCGCGATGAAAGTCTACCCTTTGGTGGCTTGCTGCGCAGTCCTACATTCGGCGACTCGTCAACCACCGACGAAGACGATCTGATGACCTTCCCGGCACCGGCCACCGCGTCCACCATTCCAAATCCTCTAAAAAAGAACTCTCTACCTGCTACAGACAGCTACTTCCCAGCTCAACCCTCATCCCTCCGCCACCGCCCTCGACCTGCAAAATCTCCTTTGGCCGCGCTCCCAGCCGAACCTCTCCCATCGCCGGAAGAATGGGACTATAGCGAAACGGAGTGGTGGGGCTGGGTGATGCTGGTGGTCACTTGGATTGTATTTGTGGTTGGCATGGGCAGTTGTTTTGGGGTTTGGAGCTGGGCATGGGATGTGGGAGAGACACCATATGCGCCACCAGAGCTGGAGGATGACCCAACACTGCCGATTGTAGGGTACTATCCTGCTTTGATTATACTAACCGGGGTAATGGCATGGGTATGGGTTGTTGTGGCGTGGGTGGGGATGAAGTATTTCAAGCATGCGAAGATCAGTGGAGAGGAAGGATGAGGGGAGTAGAATGCAAGTTTTGGAAAGCTATTGTTGCGACAGGGCCATATCCTCTGAAGCAGAGTGCCCTGGGAGAACGAGCCGATTGACCTCTTGCTCCGAGCAAGCAACTTCGGCGCCGGCACCAATGGGCGCTCAATCGTACCATATCCTCGCCGGCCCTCAAACCATGACACCAACCTCAGCCACACTCTTTTGGACAGCATTCAGCCGCTCCTTGAGCTTCTTCTCTTCGATGGAAGGGACCGCTGTCCCTAGCGGAGTCAAAGCTTGCGCCGCTCCTGGCGCATTACTCACCAGCCCTTTCGAAACAGCGAAGCCACTCGATCGATTGTAAGATGGGCTGTCATTGTAATATTGATCAATGATGGGGTGAATCATGACAGTTTGCTTATGAATGGTGAGGGTTGAATTGGTGGGAACCGTGACCCAATTATCTAAAGTCATGGTCAACCAGGAAGGATACATCAGCCGCTAGGACAATTCGGAAAGTATACCTCTCTCGAAAGTCAGCGGTTCACTGGCCACGAGTACGATATCCGCACCCTTATCCCTCCTTTCCATCTTGTAACTTCCTTTCGCCCCTTCCTGCTTCCAGCTTGTCCCAGACGAGAAGTACAAACTGGCCGCCTCATCGGTTGCACTACTCACATACCGCGTACAGATGACACTATGCCCGTCCGTTACCGCAAAGTTCAGTAGGCTCCGCGTATCGAGTCCCTCTCTTTCTCGATACTCGTCCGGAATTTCGGCAATCATTTGATTGATTCTCTTTATCGTCCTCAGTATCGCCTTCCTAAGGACCACATGCCCAAACCCATGCTTCTGCCCAAGCTCCTCGTCTGGATCAGTCCCATCCTCTCGCATACTATTCAGAAACAGCGCAAACGCCCACTCGCTGTCCGTACTCCCTTGTACGCCATTAAACCACTCCGCCTCGATCGACAAAGCGAGAGCGCGCTTGACGTACTTCCATCCGCCAATATTGCCATTGTGCATCCACATCAGGGCGCCATGACGGAACGGATGGCAGTTGCTGTCAGAGAGTGACCCCTCAGTCGTGGCACGCACATGGGCAAAGATGAGAGAGGAGGTGGTCTTGCTGGCGAGACGTTCGAGATTAATGCAGTTCCATGCGGGGATCGTCGAGGTGAAGATACAAGGTTCCGGGCCGAGAGCCGGGGGGGTGTAGTAGCCGATGCCGAAACCGTCGCCGTTGTGGGGACGGCGCGTGTCCTGAGAGGATGGAAGGTTAGCTGGTAATTTAAGACAGGTTTGACAGGAGGGAAGAGGGTTTACCAAGCGGAGCCGAGAGTCGTATGATTGGGTGAGGATTGAGTGCTGGGGTTCGAGGATAAGCTTGGAGAGAAGAATCTCGTCCTTGCCTTTGTAGACCTGCTGAGAATTAGGTGCCTTGAGACTCTTTACTTGGGATATTTGATACCTCACCAGGAACCTGCACATTGTGCTATCTAATGTATAATTCTACACTACGTGATTAAGCGCCAGCCTTAGAAAGGATTCAGGAATCTGATAGGATCGGGCGACGTCGATGTCGAAACTGTAGATAAGTTCACGTTTCTTGCAACTTCTATATCAATAGTTGGCTTTAAGTAAACCGTATGCTCACGTTCAGCATAACAGGCAAGCTGCATGAACACGACACTGACACACAAACCGCAAACAAGGGATCTCTAATTCGAAAGGTCGGTTCATTCGATTTTCGAAGAGCTTGCTTTCTGGACGATTCACCACGCTTTGCTAGAGCTGAGCAGTCTCACCGCCTAGAAATTGAACATATCGTCGGTGCAGGTGTGGTCGTCACATGACTAATCAGCCTTCTGGGGCTGTCTGTCACGTGATAGGAATTGCTGGGCTGAAAGTTCAAATCTTTCTGCTCTCATCCTCCTATGTATCATGAATCCTTCGCTCAAGGAGCTGGTATGAAGCTATTCGAGAGAGGCTGAGTCAGAGCCGGTGTTGGCGCTGCAGGATTCTCTAAAGCTTGAGGGGGCTTGGCGTTGGCATCCTCTGCCATGTTTTTCTTGATTGGGTGTTCAGAAGTGAGATCGTAAGATCGCTGCCTTTGCGATCTCTGATAGATGATCCGATACCTTGTGCTTCTCCACATCCTGTTGTCTGTTACAACTGTTTGATCTGGGTTCTACTTTTACCCATTCATTTTGCTTCAAGCTTCCCCACGTTCCTCTTCCTCGCCAACAGGACGTGACCTGGTTTGAAACACCGCGGGATCTGGTCGCCAGTGACTCAGCCCCTCAATCCTTCAATCTCACAACTTCGAGTCCGGTTGATATTGCTCTTTCTATTGAACTGTTGCTGTTCGCTTGTTGTATCTCACTGCAGCACACGATCCTACATGTTGAAGTGCTTGTCCAACATTTACACCATTTTACCTAACCCCGCCACTCACAATCCGTCAAGAGAATCTCTATTGGCTCTATCTTAATGGAGGTGGTATTCTGGTCCGAGGTGAGGCCATGGTCAACTGTCAACTGCGGCCCAACGTGAAACGTCCACAATCTTCTCGAAGACATGCGGGCTAAATATGGGCTGAAAAGCCCGTCCTATCTACATTCCTTTGATTGAGGATTGAGGCTTCCGTCTACTGCGGCCGGCCTGAAACAATTTTCCCTTGTGAAGACATCCAGTTCTGGTTATTATATAATTGCGATAGGAACTTTTTTTGTGGATCATAGGTTTTTTCATCACAACATTTCCGCATATTGCACTCACAAGTGATTTCGCTATTACCTCTATTTCAACATATTATTCCCCACTATCAAGACCTTATCTCCAATCCTGTAATCACCGACATCATCATGCGTATCCATCAAATATTAGCAGTTGTGTGTTTCTCTATCATGGTAGTTGCAGTCCCTATTGAACCTGCGCCGCGTATGCAAGTCCAGCCTGAGTAAGCAATTTTATCTCTCTTTCTTCCGCAGAACTTGCCTGCTTACGCTGATACACCTCTAGTACGAGTACCTTATTCCCAGACACGCCTCAGTCAAGAGAGTTTGACCCGGCTGCCGTCGTTCAAAAAGATGAACCAGGTCGCGGCCAATGGAAGCTCACGCATCAAATCCAGAGCACCAAAGGTATGCCTCTAACCTCAACCTACCTTCATGGCATACACTAATAGTATTGTAGCTTATGCACTACTGGACGACATAGTACATCTGGGTCGCAGTACTACTCTGCACAGTTTCAGGTGGGAGCGCAACCTTTCGGCTCCGAGAATTTGTACTGATGATTCTCAAAGAGCCCTGGATCATGCCTACGGCCTTCTTAATTGCCATAAGCTCGCCGATGGCAGCAAGGCCAACCATGGCGAACCATGCTCTGTGCAATACACGCAGTGAATGATATACTTGGTGTGTCGCTTGAGCAGGCTCGAGCAGCATTTACGACGAACTTGGTCCGGATCAGTGACCTTACGGCTTGGAGAACTTAGATAACCCTCTGACCGTAAGGAGGAGTTCGGACCTACGTTCGCCCAGGCGAAACTGTTCACCTCGGTTATCCAAGAAAGCGCCATTGACCATCACCGCTCCATTAACGCGTAGTCGGATCACGCATGCGGCGCCGATCGACTCCAGCCTCAAGCATACCAGTATGCAACGGACACCCGCCCAACAGTACAGTATGTCTCCCACCTACCCAAGTCCTGGGCGTAGACTGATATTTTCACCCCAGAGAATCTAACACAGCATGAAGCATCACTGCGATGTGCCGTCGTTGAGGGGAGTGCGAGCGCACTAACCCCAAGGATGTAGCAGCAGTTCATGACGGACAGTGTAAGCGCTGCCTACAGAGGCTCAAATCCGAGGTAGCACATACTAGTTTTCCGTATCCTTATTTTTACATGCATAAGGTATCTACCGGTTATCAATAGGACAGGATTACTACTGGCGTGTGTTTCGTATATGAAACGTGTCTGAATGCAAGACCAAGACTGAGACACGATCGAGTAGTTCGACCACGCCATTTCGCATTCAACAGCCCTTTGCAGGCGGTTTGAGAGGTTATGATGTTGACAGACGTTCTGGACTTCTAATATTGTTACAGAGCCTGATACTAGGGTACTAGTAGCTTCATGTACAACATGTGTGGCGTCCATTTCTCCTTCTCGAGGCCGTCAAGGCCGACCGCCAAGCATTTGCTCAACCTCCTTTTGACACGCCAAATTTCTGGTGAGGAAAGGGATTGGCTATGACGACACCGTCTTGTTTCCGATACGTACGATCCACGCCAACGGTAAGGTAACAATGATGCCCATAGACTTCTGTAATTTAGGAGGAAAGAGTACCTTATTGTCTGTAAAAAGAGTATGTAATTGCGATTCGCAAAGCAGCAGGTTCGGACCTTCTTCCGAGTAGCTGTGGATCTGAGCCAATTGATTGCTGCTCTCAGCTCTACAGCTAACTAAGGTGGTTATGACGTAGGGGTCCCTGGAGTGAAACCATCATCGCGGCGACGCGTAAAAGGGGTTCGGCTCTTACCACCGTGAAATTATTTCTTCTGCTGCGAGAAATTGGACCGCGACCACAATAGCCAATAGAATGAGAATGATGACGTCGTCAATGGGAGATAGTCGTGGGCCACTAAACAGTAACGGGCTTGGAGCAATTGTGGCATTTCCCCCCCTACTGGAATCAGAATCGCCACACTAATTCCACCTTTCCCCTGTTTGGTTCGCGCTTTCCGATTCTTGTTTTGGGACGCCAGTCGTAATTAAAATCTTCCCATTACTTCCCGCCCTCGTCACGATCAACAAATCTCCTTGAACAATTCAACTCACCTCACTTCTAACCATCCATCCATCACCAAAGATACCCCCCCCCATCACATCCATAATTGCATCCACTACCGACTGGAAGTCAAGTAGCATTTTCATCTTCGTATTTCCTACCAATTGTATCTGATACCCCTCGTTGGCCACAATCTTATCAATTTCATCCACCACGATGGCCCAAGTCAACCGTCCCACGAATGTGAGACAGAAGGAGGAAGATGTCAACCAGAAGCTACAGCTCTATGGTATCTACTCTGGTACGTCCCTTGATTTTGCTGGCTTTGTGTCCTCGTTCGGCGCGTTGCCACGATCACCCAAAAACTGGTGAGCTCGTAGCTAACCTGACCCACCCGACAGCTTTCGCAAATGGCAAGATGCCATCGGTGAGTTACTCCACTCTCTGTGTCTGAACTCGGATTGATGCTGATCGTACTTGAACAGAACAAGCAAATTGATGTTGCTCTAAACTCTGCCGTCGCATCCAGGCCACTTGCGAACCCATCAAGCAAGCTCTCATCAGAGGGACGCCACCTGGTAACAGATTTGCGAGATGTCATTGAGCAAGCCAAGATCCTAGCTTTGACCAAGAATGAGGGCAACTTGCTACAAGACTTTATCTACCAAACAACCCGCGTCTCCGGTTCTGGTGCTAAGCTTCCAGGCGCACCAATCGACAAGGGCACTGCACAACAACATGGTGACCAGGCCCTCGATGGCTTGAGAACCCTTGGGACTCTGTTGATCTCCAATGGCCAATTCCGAAAACTATGTGAGTTACCTGGAGTGACTTATTCTTCTCGTGACTGATCTCTTTCATAGTAAACGATGCTACCGTTCTTCTTCGTGACATCGCTGGTGACGCAGCTACCAATGCTGCAGGCCGAGTCAAGCCATCCCAAGAGGCGTTGGACCAAATCGACCGCCCCGCGGAAGATAATACCTGGCACGATGTCCCCGACATGTCCCGTGACAACATTAGAAACCAGGCCAGGAGCACGTTCAACCAGCAAAAGCCAGTTTCTAAAGGCGATGTCAAGGGCGCAGTTGGCGACGCCACCCAATCTGCATCTGGTTCACGTGACCCTGCTGATGCTGCTAATCTCGCTGCACGAGACCAGCAGCAGGGTAGCAACTCCCTCGATGCGGACCAGGGCGCTAGGACTGGTGCAAGCAACTTGCGCAACAAGGCCTCAGAGAATGTGCCCGATGAAACAAAGAATCGCGCTCGTGAGGCGCGCGACCGCACGAAGAATTACGTGTCGGAGAAGATCCCTCAAGAGCGACGTGATCAAGCCATCTACCGTTTGAAGAAGATGATCATTGAGGTCCAAGGACACCCAGATTGTGTGTATTATCTCTCATGTCACTAAGATGTGGCTAACATCCCTTTAGATCAACAAGCGATAGAGACCCTTCTTGGCCTTGCTGAGGAATATGGCGGACACGGCAAGAACCTAAGTCAACAGGGCACTGGAACCGTGAAAGGTGCTCACTCAGACAATGCTTTAACTACGGCCGAGGCTGATTTGAGGGTCTGTTTCTAGGATTCGTATCTGGGAATAGTTCTATGCTGACTCAATTGAAGACACTTCTTGAGCGCTTTGCAAACTCGACCTCTGCTGACGACCTTGTTGACTCCATCAACGCCCTTTACCGTGATGCAGATAGGGATCCAGAATTGAAGGGTTGGTTCCGTAGTATGGATCGATACGTGCGAAAATGCCTTCAGCAGCAAGGGTTCATCATGCAAGATGCTGCTACTGATGAGTGGAATCAACTTCAAGAAAAGGGCCACTTCCTCCTCCGAGAGCGCTACCGCGACCACACCAACCGTGTTCTTGATGAGGTCAAGTTCTTTGCTTACCAATTCGACGAAGATGCTCAGAACAAGAAGTTCGCTGCATCCATGGAGAAGCTATTTACCGATTTGGGCAACGACGAAAATGGGAAGCCGACATTCAAGCCACACCTTCTCACCGATCTTAGCAACGTTGTCATTCCAGGCATTTTCGAGAGCGTACGCTATGTGCCTATCCCTCGTATCGAGTACACTGACCACATGATGGACGCCATTGTTGAGAACTTGGTCATTGAGAGTGACAATCTGGCACCTAATTCCTTTGAGTTTGAGAGCGATAACTACTTCCGTTGGGGACGTAAGACCGTCACAAGCAAAAACAAAAACAAGGTTATGGTCTCGGTTTCTGGTATCCAGATGGACTTGAAAGATGTCAGCTATTACATCCACAAGAAGGAAGGTTTCCCTTCAATCAAAGACACCGGTGTTATGGATATTTTCATGGGTGGTTCCGGCTTCAGTTTCAAGATCGCCATGGAGACTGCGGACAAGTCTGACCGTCAACATTTCTTCAAGATCAACACTGTCATGATCGACATGAAGAACCTAAACATCAAGTTGAAGCAATCGAAGCACAAACTGCTGTTTAATATCTTCAAGCCTCTCCTATTCACTGTTATCAAGCCGGCTCTTAATAAAGTCATAGAGAAACTCATTCGATCCCAATTGCACGAGCTCGACTCCAAGGCTTACGCAATCCATCAGGAAGCCATGCGTGCTGCGGAGACAGCCAAGCAGAATCCCGAGAATGCACCAAACATTTACAACCGTTACGCCACTGCCGCCCAGAAGAAATTTTCCCAAGGCAAGCAGAAGTCCGCTGAGGTGGCGGCTGACAAGAAGGTCAATGCTGCGATGACCCAACACGACTCGATCTTCCCACAGATCAAGCTCCCTGGCGGTATTTCAACCAAGGCTACCGAGTACAAGAACCTTGCCGCATCAGGAGACAAATGGGAGTCACCCATATTTACCATCGGCAGTGTTGGCGAAACCAAGAACCTTCCCCGTCTGCTAGCCCCTAGCCGTAAACCCCACAACGCTGCCTCTGGTGGCGTTCGGGGCGAACAGAATCTACAATCTGGCGAAACCACGATGGGGTCGGCTCAGCCCAACACAGGATACGGGTATGACAACTCAAGTGCTGGATATAGCGGAGCTGGTTATGACGATACGAGTGCCGGATATGGCTCTCGTGCTGGATACGGCACGACAAACGGCTCTGCCGGCTTTAGCAACCAAGTCAACCAAGCTTTTGGAGGTAATACCGGCTCTGATTACTCTCTGAAGAACAATGCTGCTGGCGTCAACGGTGGTCTTGTCGACAGCTCTACCGCTGGCCATGGCACTAGCGGTGGCACCCTTCTTGGCACGAACAACCCTGTCCTTAGTGGTCTTGCCCGAGCCGATTGAAGGCTATATGCTACTAGCTTGAAGAGATTGGTTGTTATGCTTTTGTTTGATGATACCACTATCGCGAACGATACACTTGAATAGTGTGGATTAATCAGTAATGGCACGGAGGAGGTGGGGCTGACGGAAAGAGAGAAGCTTTTTCCTTTGTACGTTAGAGGCCTATGTGTTTTCTTTTCGTGCAATTTGTCTTATCAGCGGCGATTACTCATTAGCCTGAAGCTCCATTCTCTATTAGTTTGTTTCTAATGGGACACTCTGACTGAGGATGGAGATCAAGGACTTCTGGTACCTCGTTCGTCCTTTATCATTTCCTTGGCTCGAGCTCTGAAGACGACGATGATGCTACGGCATTCGTTTGGCCAAGTGTCAGTACCAAAATTGGCGGTTTCCCTTTTGTTAGTAGAATCCTTTGAGTCAATTGAAGTCATGCATGTTCTCAACGTCTATCGTATAAGAGTGACTGTGTTTAGAGTACGCAGGATAAGCATGGCCGCACCCAAACCCCGACCTCCACCCGGCCCACCTCTTCTACCGTTGACCCTCCGAAACCCCCCTCTCATTCCCTTCATCGTCTCGAGGCCCAGACCCTTCAAAACTCTAACCTCATCATAAGGGATACGAGAATTGCTGGAAAGAAAAGGTAGTAAGGAGCAAGTGAGAAGAAGGGGGGGGAGATATGGAAGTTGATTCAGTGATGTGATGTGCGTACCTAGGTAGATGGTTTCGAGAAGTCTCTGGTAGCACTTGTGTGCTTGGGTATTTTTGGGGAAGGCGGTGAGACGGGGGTGTGGAGGCGATGGAGAAGGGGTGGGGGAGTGGGGAGTGGGGAGTGGGGAGTGGGGAGTGGATGGATGGGTGGGTGTTTGATATATGGTAGTTGCTGATGTTTTGTTATTGAGGTGGAGGGTTGAGGGGTGGGGTGGGGTGGTGATCAGATGCGTTTTTGGAGAGGGGAGGAGAGGATGTTAAGGATGAAGAGATGGGGGGAGATGGAGGGAAGAGCGAAGATTAAGACTTTTAGAAAGGTTGGAGCTAGGGTTTGCTCTTTTTGTCTTTGCATCTTCTCGTCTTTGCATCTTCTCGTCTCTCATCTCTCAATTCTCATCTCTCATCTCTCATTTCTTTACCTCTCTCTCAACACAAAATCACCCCTACCCCCATTCCACACCCCTCCCCTCACAAATCAGTGCGAGTACACATTCCGGAAACATGGGTACCCAACCGCAAAAGCCAGCGCATTTGAAATCCCAAGACTCGCCTCTCCGGCCGGATTGGTAGGCAACGGTTCTGCATACTCGGTACTTCTATCGAGTCGCCCAAACTAAGGTTTTTGGCCTCTTTCAAACTCCTTCTTTACTCGCTTCTCTTTT
>JAABUY010001341.1_pt1 | contig 33650 bp, 39 predicted proteins | sample 5560271 | NCBI WGS metagenome assembly JAABUY01 (sample SAMN10711886, study PRJNA513374) | rock metagenome | isolation source: Antarctica rocks | place: Antarctica: Victoria Land, University Valley | reverse complement strand
TAGCAAGGAAAAGACGTTTCAGTAAGGGCTTTTTGTGGGACATGGACGTAGCAATAGTTTTGACAGGATGATAGCGCTAGAGCCCTTTAGGCGTAGTGCCTCCGGGCGGAATAAATTACCTACCTAAATTACCTACCTACCTAAACAATCCATTACTTCTCCAGTCTCTGCGAACAATGTGTGGACACTCTTGTTGAAGCCAAAACTGTTCATTTAACACATCCTCTTTCTCTTCTTTACACAGTTCAAACTATGACCTTTGCTAGGTACCTTCACCCATCTTACCATCGAAAAACAATGCAATCCGTACTGCATCCGATCATAGGATCGATTTCTTGACAATTATTAATGACCCTACTTGATGTTACAGTACTCCACTCCCTACCTATGTTCAAACCGACAAATAAACCCCTAAAGCAGAAAGACACCACCTCACACCCCACCTCAACCCCGCCCACCCCTCTCCCACTCACCCCCACACAACATCCAACCTCCCACTCACCCTCCCCAACACCCTCCTCCCACCCAGCAAGTGCTCAAACCTCCTAATCCTCTCCTCCATCCCCATCCGCACAAACGCCACCAACCCAAACTCCCCATCGCCACCATCTCCGCCCACCATCTTTCTATTCCCGCCAACATCACCATCCGTCGGTGGCTTCAACGCCAGCAAAATCTCCTGCGCCGCAAACGCATTCAACCCCGCCCTCCTCAAAAACACCTCCCACGACGTCTCCTCCTGCAGCAGCGTAGCCGCCTCGGAGCGTGGGCCTCCGCCTCCCCCTCCAACGTCGACGCTATACCTGCCCATGACGCCGGCAATCCACCTCGCCAACTCCTCCTCCCCGCCAGCGACGTACAGGACCGAGACATCGGCGTCTAGGGCCGTGCAGCAAGCCGTAAGGTCGATGAGGGCGTCGCAGTTGTTTGCGGACAGGGCAGAGCATTGGGATGGTGGTGGTGGGGCCAAGGCGGTCGTAACGACTGCGGCGTCGCTGTGGACGATGCCAGGCTTGTGATTGGAGGTAGGGCTAGTGTCCCTGCCCTCGCTGACGAGGACGACGAGCCGCTCGTAGCGGTCCGAGACGCGCGCTATGCGTTCGCGGATCAGTGGGAGGCGGGGCGTCTGGCTTTGGCCGGGGAGGGGCCGTTGTTTGATGGCTTGGAGGGTGGTCCAGAGGATGCCGGTGCTGGAGGAGACGATGAGGTCGGCTTCGTCGCTCGGCTGGTCGGGGAGTGCGAGGTGCGGTTTGATGGGATGGGGGGTGGTCGGAGGGCGGAAGTCGCGCTCGATGAAGGTGGCGTTGGGGTGGAGTTGTTGGATGCGGCGGATGATGCGGCGCTGGGAGGAGATGGAGGAGGAGGAGGTGATGAATGTGCGGGAAGGGGGGAGGGGAGTGAGGGTTGGGACGGGGATTGGGAGGAGGTGTTCCTTTGCAGGGCTGTCGATGTTTCTGAGTTGAGTGGGTGTGGCTGTTTTGGCCGGTGGGGGCTCGTCTGAACGGTTATTCGAAGATGGAGAGGGAAAGAAAGGGCTGGCGGTGAGTTTTCGCTTCTTTGAGCCTTCGCCGCGGACGTCCATGAAGTTTGATAGTGCACTGAAAGCCGAAAACCCGCCTCCAAGCAGTGACTGAGCATTTGTAATTTCGGACGGTCCTGGAAGGGTTGTCTGAGCCGGGGTAGGAAGTTTGTCGTCGGGCGTGATCTGAACCCTTTCCGTACGCTCCAATCTCTGACCAGCAGCATCACCTCCAAGATTCGCAGTGTCGAGGCTTTCTTCAATCTCCAATCTGCGTTTCTTTATCAATGCCTCGATCGTTTTGCCTTCGCTGAAAATGCCAGGCTGAAGCTCCTCCTCAGAGTCCTCGTCATCATCTAGGACCCTTAGCCCTTCCCGCTTCCAGATGAGAGCACTAAAGTCAACGGGCCCGGTGATGTCGAGTTCAGCAAGGAATTCCTCAAGTGAGCCATCGTCATCGATAGACTCCTGCGTCGCGATCTGACCGAGTTCCTTCGGAAACGGACTCCATCGAAGCTTGAGCTCTACCGAAGCTGCACCAGGCCACCGAATGTCCCTCAAATGTCTCTGGTTCACCTCGACCATCAGCCGTTTCTGTGCGTCAAGCTCACTTCCACCATTGGAGGCTCCTGCGCCCGCTCCACGGCTGTAGACCTTCCAAGGGGGAACAGGCAACGAGAAGTCCATGATCGGAACAGTAACGCGCATGGTCGAGTCAGCTTCTTGCAACTGCTCCTGCTCGACTTCTCTGTTGACTCGGTCTGCCATCGGCGCAATCGTCTCTGCGAAGAAAGCATCAATATCTTGAAGTGATGTTTCTAAGGGGTCGTCAATGAGCGGTGGAAATTGCGGGATCACCTCTTGTAGCATCTCTTTGAAAGACACGTTCTTGCCTTTCGTCATCATCGGATTCAGCACCGTCATTGGAGGTGTTAGTGGACCTTCCACCTTCCTGTCGTCTGGTCGCACATGCTTGGGCCAGGGCGAGGACGGCGGCTCGCCTATGTCTTTAAGCGGGCTGTATATTTGGCCGATGTCCGCTTCCTCGGAGGGGATGGTGTGCGAGCTGTGACTGTCAATGCTTGCAGTATTTCTATTCAATTTTATAGCATCTTCTTTCATTAATAAAGCTTCGACTTCCGCTGCTTGTGCCGCGGTTGGACTTGTGTGGTCTGAGAGCAGATCGAGATTACATGTTGGCGATGATGGAATGAACGGCAGTATTTGCGGTGACGCCGGAAGAAGTGGCGGCGTGACTGGCTGGAGGATTCCATTCTATAGCCATTGAGTTGAATTTTATAAGCTCAGGATGAGGGGCTAACCTTGTTGTGATTGAGTTCACTCTCTAGCAAAGCCTTCTCGTCCTCTTCAGTATAGCTATCGTCCAACGCACTCTGCAGGTAAACGAAGACGTCGCGGGTGACTTCAATCTTCTCGCCTATGCATGTCGAGTCAAGCTCCTCACGTCTGATGTAGTAATCCTCCGGCCACGTAAAACCCTCGTCGTGTTCCTCATCGATCCGTTCGTACGGAAGATTGAAGCCAGCGAGATCGGGTTCGATTCGCTGACCGAAGCGTTGCACATCCAACTCGTGATCGGTGAAGAGAATTGGAACCTCTACCTTTTTCTTATAGGCATTGTGACGGACACCCAGAAGCGCTTCATTGCCGCAGGCCTCAGTGGTAGGGGCCGTTGTACAGGACAAGAGCAGCTTTGCAGCATCTTTGCTAATCGCAAGCTTTTCGTTCGCTAACAATATTTGTAGAGACTCAATATTCGCGCTCTCATTGGGCTCTTCAAGTATCGACGGCTCAGGTTCTGGCTCTGGAAGGAGTGTCAGAGGGTTTAGAGTTCGATGGTCTTTGATCAAGCCATAGAAGCGAGCGTATTCAATGATTGTCGGTTCCGAAGGCTCTGACATATGAGGAAATTATCAACGAGGGAGTACTAGAAGAGCACGATAGTTTAACAAATGAGTGTAGAGGTAGAGAAATATGTTGACCCTTTGAGGTTGTCCTTGTACAAGTCGCAGCAATGGAGAAGTCAGGTGATTAGGGCTAGCTGAACAACATCTGATCTTAGCTGATCTTAGCGAGCATGTGCTCCTTATCTTCCGATCGATAAGAACTGTCGCACAACTGGTAAGACTAAGGTAGAAAGTTGAGTGACTTGAGTATTGTCGATAGAATCCTGCTTCGTTCAGCCGTATAACGTTACCTATAGGCCGGTCGCTGACAGGGTGAGAACACGATTACAATCCTGCACAGCTATTCGCCATGCGGTACTGTTTGTATGGTATACGGAGTGAGGTCGGTGCGAGCAGAGGCGGTATGGTGATATCAGCAAGAAGGACAGAGTTAGGGGAGCTATGAGCTATTTGCCTCAATGCGAGCGCATCCTCGAGAGCTGCAGGCAGCATCCACAGGATCGTTCGAGGTCAAGGTTGCAAGTTAACTTTTCTTTGAGTAGGACGTACATACACAGCTTAAGGCAATCTTAGGCAAGCAAGCAATCATCGCACGCTCGCTGGCTCGCTGAAGCGCATCATCGCAAGGAGAGAGATAGCTGTCAATGCTTAAGGGAAGCAAGTATTGGGCACCGGCAAGAGAGCTCCTGTCCATCGTTTCAGTCGTTATAATTGGATTGGCCAGAGCCGTCCTTGTTGATCTTGGGAAGTCCGTAGCGAACGCTGAGCTCCTCCTCCTGCGAGTTGCCACCAGCAAAAGTAGGACGCTCCGCCTGGCAAGCTACACGGACAGCGTGGCGCCGATGCGGGGCAAACCCGTAAGAAGCTGAGTGGTTCTACCGTATGTTAGTAGACCGTGATCGATTGATGTTACGGGGTACTGACACAGATGCGATTATCCCAGAATGCAACATCATTTTTCCCCCATTGGAAACGAACATGTAGCTCCTGAGTCGTGGCAATGACCTCGTTGAGGAATCGAATGATGGCATCGCCCTCGGTCCTTGGGATACCGACGATTTTAGTCACGAAGCCTGGATTGAAGAAAAGCGACTTCCAGCCAGTGACCGGGTGCGTGCGGATCAGTGGATGTTCGGTTATGATCGGATCTCGTCGAACAGGGCGTCCAAGGGCTCGAGAGCCCTCTGCTTGCATCTGAGCGGAATGAAGGGCGGTCAAACCTTCGAGGTATTTCTGCATTTTGAGGGAAAGAGCGTCGTAGGCAGCATACTGAGATGCCCACAACGTATCGCCGCCACCGCCGCGGGGTGGGCCTGACAAAAGCTTGAGGGATGTGTAAGATGGCGGTTGAACCTCGTAAGTTACCTGACCTTCGTTAGAAAGAGTTGATAACTCGGAATATGGGACTTTACATCAGAGTGCCAAAGGAAGGTAGGGGTAAAGAAAGCTCTCTGGTCCTTTGACTTCGCGTCCGTGTAAACGACATGGACATCTTCCAACCCACCTTTACGTGGCACCGACGTCGTTGCATGCTTGTGTAAGGTACCAAAGTACTGGCCAAGCTTGCGCTGAGCTTGGATATCGAAATCGACTTGGTCGCGGAAGAACACGACTCCCCGAGTGGCAATAAGACGAGCGAGATCGTTCGCCTGAGCATCTGTGAGCTGTGCGAGATTGACGCCATGGATCTCGGTGCCAATCTTCGGATTGTAGTCGAAGACGTCCGTTGCCGACTGGAGCAAATTACGGAACCCAGGATGGCCATCGATTCCCTTGTCCTGATAAGGAACCTCTACCAATGGATCCCAATGAACGATTGGAAAGGATGGCAAGAGATCTAGATGCTCGTCTAAGTGGTCAGACACAACAGCAGTATGGCCAGGCTCATAGCTCTGCTGGTGCCGCAAGTGAGCGACGCCGTTGAGCTTTGATCCATGCCCAATGGCTAAGCTTGCACGGAACGGCTCTTCAAGAGAAGGTGCCATCAGAGTGAAGAGAGAAGTTGAGTTGGTTCAGGATGATGAGAGTGTTTAGAACGAACAGAGTATGAGTGGCAGACAATATCTTGTTGCACAGTGGAGGAGGTAACGTAGCGCAAGCTGAGGGAAGAATTGGACTGAGATGCTGGATGGTGTTTGTCCGTCTGGATTTCAAGACTTTCAAAATACGGAGAGGAAGATGAAGGGGATTTATAAATTGACCGCTGGAGCAGTTGCATCATTCAATAAAATGATGGTGTGAGGCCGTTTCCTGACCTTTCGTCCACGTCGCCTGGGCACAACGACCCCACATACCCTAGCTATTCACGGCCAAAAAATAGCTGCACAAGACTACCACCCCGGCCCGTCCACATAAGGTAACATCATCTCCCCGTACACCGGATAATCTCCGAGCTGCATCGAGCCTGATGGACGATGGTTCAGCACGTTGGTGATACACACAGCATCAAACCACATTGTCATATTCTGGCCGCTCATATTGGCAAGATGGAGCCTTCATTAAGGTACTAGCAGAAAACAGAGCGTTGCGGTTCAATTTGGGAGTTGACGTTGCAGTAACACAGGCAAAGGAGCCCCTGGACGCTAGGCTCTCATTCGCTCATAACGAAACTAAAGGGGCTAAGCCGGATGCGCCCTTAGGATCCGGCCGGGCACGGACCACTCACTATCACGCACTATCACGCAAGGATATGACGACTTTGCAACCTCACTTCGTTGCGACACTGACCGGTGCGCCTGGTGGACATATATAGCTACGGTCATGGATAAATGCTCAACACCTGCTGAGTGCATTCTGTATGTTGAACATTCATTTTTGGCATGAAGCTTCCACATTGGGAGAGATTCACGAGAGCAGGAGTCAAGGTAGGTAGATGGGTAGGCTGTCAGGAAGAAGGGTCTAGATCCGCTCCATTTGACCTTGAGCGTCTACAAGTGCCAATACGGAAGCTGCACAGCTGGAATTGCTGAACATGGACGTTGACTCATTCAGTTGCAGACGAGTCGGCCTGCTGGAAATCGTCGGCAGAGCTTTTCACCCAGCTTGCTTAGCGTATGTGGGGCAACTTCGCGCTGAGGAAGCTGGGTCACAGCCGGGGAGGCCGTACCTTATGACCAGGCCGGGAATGCAATACGGTTGTGGAAGCCGAACGTCCGACAGACACATCATCATCATCATGAGAGGTGCGCATGGTTTCCGTTCCCGTTAGGAGTTGTCAACTGGAGCCAGCGAGAAGCATAAAAATGAGGAAACTCCCAGAAGTTGGAAGAGCAACGCAACGCAGATCAACATCAAAAATTATCAGTTTTGCAGAGCAAGTCAACAGTTCCTCTGATAGTATTCAAAGACGTTCTCATACTGCATATACAATGATACTGCGACCGAGCTGCGCCTTCCCATCTGTTTCCATTACTCGATTTCACATTGCAGATACGCTATTTTTTGACGTTCTGAACTTTCCTCACACCATCATTTTCGCCCGTTGGAAAGTGCCTCTGCCTTACAAGCTCCGTTGCCATTCACCGCTGACCAATCACGCTGCTACGATATGGACGGTCCACGTTGCCAACCTTTGCAGCGGAAGTCTGGGCCTGCGCCTTTCGTCCAAGGCAACAACAAACGAAGGGCTGATCCTCGCAATTGTTGATTCCGCCACTATGTCGTAAGGTATGTATGGGAAGAGACTTTACTTACAAGCAATGGTCACGCGCACAGTTTGGCCAAGGCATTCGACGGTTCCGCTGGTCGAAATGCAAACGCCAATGACCGAAGACCCCCCGAAGACCCTTAACTGTGCGACAATACAATCGCTTTGTACGTAACAGAGGCAGCAGGCTCTTGAGCGACTACCGCCATCCCGCTTGCCTTGACAATGACACGTACGCAGCAACAAAGGGAGTGGCAATGTTCAGGCAGCGGAATTGTTGCGTGCGAAAACCCATCATCAGCCTAGCGTTACGACCCGTCCTCTCGTCCTCGAGAAGCTGTCGCCGCCCGTCCAGGATCTGCTTCCTGTTTACTGTGTTCTCTCATCCGCTATTGATAAGCCGCCACGATGTTGTTCACACTGCTGCAGAGTGCGTCGATGCGCTAGCGGTGAAGAGGAAGTGTTTTCCATCCTACCTCTCTTACCAGCATTGCCAGTGTTTGCCTCGTGCGGAGCGTGCATCTTGTACTGGACCGTCAGGGTCTTTGTCTCTGGGGCGCTGCTTATCGCATACTGCCATGCTGCCTGACTGCGCCATACCTCAGGCAGCTTCTACGCTGAGAGGCCCTCCCGGTATTTCGCATAACGGCACGGTTCGTGGGACACGTTTCCGCTCGACGGTCGCTGTTTACTACGCTTGCCTTATGTTTTCGACTCGTGGCCCCTGGTGTGATTTTCCAAGAGCTGCCGATCCTTATCCTCTGTTGGATACATCGACCCCTGGCTAAGATTTGTTCGGCCTCATCTTTCTCGCCTTGAGCGACGGGTCCTTGTTCGAACTTACTCTCCGGTTCTTGGCAGGCTGTGCCTTCAATTAGTGATTGGTCAGTCATTGTATACCACGTGCACGTCTTTGTTCACAAGGATAGCAAAGAAATGATTCCATCAAGGGTCAACAAACGTTGGCGCTCGTACTTGACCTCGAACGATATCGAACAAGATATTCATTCTTCGCTTGAGATGTAAACCCATTGCTTCGGCCGCTCTATCGACACGACGCTGTGCACGACGCCACTTTACCATGCCTTCACGAAACAAGACCAATCTCCAGACAAACCGGCCAGACACAGCGGCCACGTACTCAAAACCTCCTCCCTCCTCTCCCATTCAGTGGCCTAGCGCCATTCACAATCAACTCCGTCACCCCTTCCCTCGCCCCCCCCACCTTCCCCGCAACCGCCATGATCCCATTCTCAAACTCCCTCAGCACAGCCGCCAACTCCCTCACCTGATCCTCCGCGCTCCTCTGCCCGCCATCCCGCCCCCTCGTAAACGCCAGCTGCTGCATCTGCTGAACCGTGTTCGTCTCGACCCCCTTCAGATGCGCCTCGATATCCTGCACGCTACGCCTATACCCCTCCAGCGTCCCCGCCATGCCCTCCGCCTGCGCCGAGAAATACGACAACAGATCTGTCCCCCCACCCGCACCCCCGCCCTCACCCCCGTCGTCGCCGTCGCCGCCGCCGTCGCCGTCGCCGCCGCCGTCGCCCGGCAGCTTCGGCCCCGCGGCGCGCGACACGGCGGGCACGTTCCAGAGGCCCGTGTAGTGGTACTGCTGGGGCAGCTTGAGGTTGTCGATGGCGCGGAAGCTGAGGCGGGCGTCGGCGGCGTCGGCGCGGACGCTCTTGCGCACGGCGTCGATGGCAGCCGCGTCGTTTTCGAGCGCGTGCTGCATCGTGTCCAGCTTGCGCGCGACGAAGTCGACGTCGTTGGGGATGTAGAGGCTTTGGCTCTCGACTTTGGGCTGGACGCTGTCGCATTCGGATTGCAGGTGCATCTGCGTCTGCACGAAGGCGTCGATTGTTTCGATTTGTTTTTGGAGCTCGTCGTGCAGGTCGGCGAAGCGGGTTGTGCCGCGGATGTTGGAGACGTCGATCTTCACGCCGGGGATGGTGGGTTGGTGGTGTTGGGGGTGGGGGAGGGTGGTGGTTTGGCCCATGCTTAGGCTGCTGTTGAAGAGGGTGGGGCGGGGGGCTTGGTGAGGCTGGGTGGTGGAGAAGAGGGAGGTGCTTGGTTGGGGGGCGGGCGGTTGTTGGGGTTGGGACATGGTGTTGCTGCTGGTTGGAGGTAGTCGACCGGTCAGTACTTGTAGATGAAGTGGGGATACCATGCTATTGATCGATAACGAGGAGGTGCACTCACAACAACGACGAGCTCTTATTCTGCGTCCCTAAATTCCCGAACAGACCCCTTCCCTGCTGCTGCTGATTCGCACTTTGTCCCGAAGAACCAAAGCCTCCCCCTTGCTGCGACTGCTGGTGCGACTGCTGCGCAATACCGAACAATCCGCCCCCTTGCTGCTGATTAGATTGTGATCCGAACAAGCCTCCTCCCTGCTTCCCAGTCGACTGCCCTCCAAACAGGCCCCCGCCTTGCTGCCGTGGAGCATTTTGCGATGATCCGAAAAGACTCCCTGCAGGCTTGGTCGATGCGCCAAATAGACCGCCGGACTGTTGAGGCTGGCTCGGAGCTGTCGATCCGCTGCCTCATGGTTAGCGGGTTTAGGAGCTGGGCTTCAGGCGGCTTGAAGCGCTCACAAGAGAGAGTTGGCGTTTCCGGTGTTGATGTTCAGGCCCGAGGGGGCGTTTTGAGAACGTTGGGAGAACATGGGGATGAGGTGCGGTTGCGGAATGGAGAAGTTGTGGGATTAATCATTCGTAGCAAAGCTCGTGGTTGGTGTAGGCTTAGAAGGTTAGGTTCAGAAGAGGGAAGGTTTGCCGAAGCGTAAATTGGTTGACATCAACATCAAGCTCAAGCTCGCGGTAGGAACCATTTGTGCTTGCTTGCTGGAGACTCATAGCTCCGAGGTCATTATGGAAGAGGAAGATGATGATTTCTATGCGCCTAACGACGACACGCCTGGTGTTCCGCCTTCAGATACTAATGCAATAACGCCAAATCCTCCACCGGCGCTCAAGCAGGAGAAGATTGGGGACGACCTGGAGGAGGGCGAGGAAGAAGGCGAGGAAGTGGAAGTGGATGAGAGCGATTCGGTATCATCTTACAATCTTCGACTCGTTATGCAACATTTGGTGACTCAAACCGTAGGATATTGATATTATCACCGAACGGAAAGACGGATCGAAGCCCGAACCAACCACACAACCTCCCAGGCACATCGCTATAAAGAACGCCCCGGCACCACCGGCCTCAGCAGATCATGGAGCGAAGACTCTAGTCCCAGTCCAAAGGGCTCATACACCGACGAAAGCAACACCGCTGAGATCCGGTGCCGATTACCCCCCCGTCCGGACTTCAACCATCGACCTTGACGCAAAACCTATCTACGAACCCACCGGCAAACCCATCACCGCGATAGACATGGACGCCGGTAACGTATCACGTCCCAGCATTCCACGAATCAACTTTCTGATGCCCTGACCTCCAGACCTCTCCGAAGAAGACAAACCCTGGCGCCGGCCCGGCTCCGACATGACCGACTACTTCAACTACGGCTTCGACGAATTCACCTGGGCCAGCTACTGCCTGAAGCAAGAAACCCTGCGCAAAGAAGTCTCGGACCAGAAGAAGCAGATGGAGGAAATGCAAAGCTTCCTCGGCATGCCCGGCGGCCCCGGACCCGCGCAACCCAGCATGTCGATGCCACCCATGCCGGGCATGGGTGACATGCCGCCGGAGATGCAGCAGGTCATGGCCAGCGTCATGGCGCAGGGCATCGACCCCAGCCAGATGGACCCGGCCATGTTCATGCAGCAGATGCAGCAGATGCAGCAGGGTGCGCAGGGCGCTGGCCAGGCGGGCAATCAGGGCGTTGGGTACGGGGGCGCGGCGCAGGCGTTTGGTGGTGGGCAAGGTGCGGCGCAGCAGCAGATGGGGTTCGGCTTCGATCAGGGTATGGGCGGGAATCGCAATCGGGCGGGGAATTTTGGGCAGCAGGGGCGAGGCGCGCCTAATCGACGGAATTGGTGACGTGGGCTTGGACGGTGCTATCGGTCGTTTCGATCGGCTGGCATGTTTGTTGTGTATGCTGCACGCTGTCTGCATTGCGAGGCGTTGTTGGTTGGGGGCAATTGCGAAGAGGTTGCGTTCTTGGGTGGCTCCAATTAGCACTGAACACCATCGCCGTTCGCCAGCAATATGAAAAGACAAGATTCTTTGATTTCTATATCAAAGAACTTCTAATCCTTCGATAATTGATAGATAGGGGCATGTAACAAATACTCGTCCCTGCACTCGGCCCGTTCTGAAATATGCGTAGCTGCCGGCGTTTCCCAGCACGCGGAGCGGAGCTTTACTGTACATGACTTAGATCTGACTTCATTCCATTCATCTTCATATATATATTGGCTTTTGAAGTCGCTGAAATGAATTTCTGGACTGCAGAAATGTTAGTCTGGTCTTTTGAGACGTCTTGCAACCCTTCGGGCGAGATGCCAGCAGGCTTGCGGCATGCTGCCAGGCAACGCTTGAATGTTCGCCCTGCACACCTCAGGTACATATATCAACAGATTCAAGAACAGGACGGACGGGTGCTTTATACATCTCATCAACATGAGGCTCAGCCGTAGGGTTCATGTTAACTAAGCCCTACAAAGTATTATCAACACCATCCAAACTTGTGAAAGGCATGGCCGCCGCCGATGTTCTTCACATTTCCACCCATTTCCGCTCACCGCCGAGACTTTGGAAGTGAATAAAGATGCGACTTTATTGGGCTCTTGAATGACGGTCGCTAAGAATGTCTTTGGCTGCTTTGCGGTCACCGTCGTCTTTCTTTGACGCGTGCCATCTTCTATATATTTGACGTCGTTGTTTCTCTCTTTCATGCCTGGCATTCTTCAAACTTGCCTCACCGCAGTGCAAGCTTCTCACCTTCACCACCCCGTTCGCCTTGTTGACATATGGTTCCGACAAGCTTTGGGATGTATTCCCGCGAGCACCGTCGGGCAAATCTCGTGTTCATGCCTGCTCTGGTCCTCGTACACCTCTTTTCGAGCTTGTTCCTGGCTGGGCCGGTCTCTCAAATTCTTCAGGAATCGAGAAGACGCCGTGAGCTGTTTGCTACATTCAACCCGCCGTACGCAACTTCGGCCTCGCTTGGAGTCAAGGGCAATCTCCAGCCCTGTGCCAATATCATGTTTTTCCTTCCAGGCCTGGGAATATATGCAGCAACTTCCGAGGAGTAAGACCCGAAGACGATCGAAGAAGGCAGACATGGTCTCAGTGAGGAGAACAGAATGTGTGGTACACAGAGCAACGTGCTGCTCCACCGGACTGCGAATGCGTGCATGCCGTGTTGGAATCTAGGGATAATATCAGCCACATACTCGAAAGCTCATCTCAAATCAAGATGCAGGATTACTTCCCATGGACTCAGGAGCCATGTGCAACGTTGATCAAACCTCCGTCCTCGGTGTCCTCATCTCGACTTGGGCATCGCTTGCTCCATGGATCACTTCACTCTTCCGAGCCTGAGATTCATCTCTTCCACGGGGTCAGCATCCCCACGTGGTGAGCTTGCTTCCGGTGCAGACTCATGATGCCCGTTAGCGACATGGCGAACTGTGAATACAGTCGAGCTGGGACAAGCACCATTCACTTCGCTGGCGGCCATGACATATATGTCTCTCATCTCCTCCATGTGAATCCCTCTGTTCCATCATCCGTCAGTTTCATTCAACACCTTTACTATCAACGGATTCACCATCTCAGAAGCTGCTCGTCCGATATAGGGCTTTGTTGTTAAAGACGACAGCGGTCTACGTCTCTGGTACAACGGGACCGAATAGACCGAACGTTTGGTGACTGCCCGCATCTCGTGCTGTGATTCAGGAGTTGTCGAGCTCTGAGATATGAGCATGAGACTAACCTCTTCTCGTTGACGGTGTACAGCTTGCTTGATATTGGCTTAACCCTAGATATTGTTTCCCACGACTGTTAGTTACCACTCGATCCCATGCTGCATCACCGTCGCGCGACGAAACGGATACAGCGCAAGGTGAAGGTTAACACTTGGTACCACCGTGGTTGACAATATACACAGAAATTGCGAGAGGGCAATAGTTCTTGATAGATCACTATCGGGTTCAATCCGTATCCTCGAATTTGCGATACCGTCGACGCAGACTGCCAGTGCTCCTTGAGAAGCAACAGTGTCTGAGACACTTTTTCGATCCGCCTTTGCCTCTACTGTCTTGAAGTGGTCATAACGTCATAAATTTATTTCTCCAAGCCTGATACTTCTGCGAGTCTTCGTAGAGCGTTCTTTGGGTGAGTACTCTGGCATTGTTCGTTGTGGTGGAGCTTCTTAGCAATCTTTGCTCGGCATAACACTCAACTCACACTGCTGAAGCACCTCGCACCCCTTTTCTACCCACAATAAACACAACACCATACTCTCCCTTCTCTTTCCTAAAGCCTTCACCAACACTCAAGTTTACTGAGCCATCAACAACTCGAACACAACACTTGTCTTTTCTAACTAGCTTAGCATCTATCAGAGCAATAACCCTTGCATCGTCGAGCTGTGTCACCCAAATCGAGCTCACGGACACCCTCGACGCGATCCACTTTTAGGGTCAAATCTCTCGAATAGGTTGAGTGCCAGGTGCAACTTTATCTTGAAACGAGGTGCTCCTGCTACCATCTACAACCGGTGAATCGAAAGATCAGCCAGGATGTCGGGCTCAGGTAGACATGGTGAAGCTCGGGAGACACAGAGGTAAGCCCCTATTATTACTAGCCACCTTGGCTGTCACTGTACTACGCTGCGAAAATCCCTAAAGTTATGGGTGTTAACCCTAAGCAGACCATCTCTCAAGTTTTCGACGCCAAGATCCGTGCCTCCTGTTCCCGGACAGGGCGGTGGTATTGACTCAACAGCGGACACCCCTATTGTCTCAGACACAGAGGTCAGCTCGCCATACGGAGAGGATGACCACAATTCGCCAAAAGTCCAGCTCCAGATAGATACAGATCGGGAGGTCGACAACGATGGCACTAACCTCAACCCACCCACTGCTGGTCTGGAGACTGGTGGGCTTGGACGGAAATTCTTTGATGAAGAGACATTCGCTAGCTTGGAGTACTTCAATCCTCTCAATCCTCTTGCTCCGTCGCCTGACGATGCGGACAATGAGGTCCAGCGTCACTTCCATAGAGCCGAGGAGATGCTCAGCCGCGCTCCAGGAACTGAAGACATCCTGGGACCCATCGAAGAAGGGCCGGTGATTGACTATGGTGGTTTTTTGGCAGAAGAGCCGAGTCTAGCTCCCACTCTAAACCCAACCCTGCCACCCTCGTACGGAACTCCACATCACATGAGCAATGATGCTCTCACAAGCATGTATGCATACTCCAACGCCGAACTCAGCACCTCTAATCCCGCCCTTCTCGGCCAGTTTTCCCGCAACACGCACGTACCTGAGTCTCGCTACTCACAAAGTGCGCTTCGACCACGTCCCACCAGAGCGCCTGAGACTTTTCAAGGAATAGGTCTCGCGCAGCAGCAAGCGTCGTACTATAGCACACACCCTCCGCACCAACCCGATGCAAGGAATGTGCGCGAAGACCGTCCGCTCGCTGGGTCGAACGTGGACATGGCCGGGTTCAGTCATCCGCATCTTCAAGCAATCTCCAACCAACAACTGGTTTCAAAACGGAGATCCGTTTCCGATGCCTCCATTTTCCTACCGCATGAACATCAGAATCGGAACAGGATGCCGCATACGTTTACGAATACCCCTACCACAAGACACCAACGTCAAAGCGGCTTTGAAACGGGATATCTGACTGAGGCCATGAATCCGGGATACGAGGAGCAGCCGCATGCATATATTTATGACTTCTCAGATCATAATGCCAATGACGGAACTCCAGTGTTCAATATCCAGTATCCTCAGACACAATCGATCGGACATGAGGAGTATCCACCTAGGAGGTTGCAACTTGGGGAGCAAGAGCATCACAGCAGTGCTCATGCACAACAGAACACCACTGATGCTGTCGGGCAGGGTGTCTTGTACGGGGTGACGACGGAGTTTCTTCCTTCCCAAGATCAACCGGCGGATAACACGCAAGCCAGAGACGCCAGGTTACTTCCCCAGCAGCAATCCTCTGAAGTTGAAACCATATTCGATTCGATTGACGAGGCGACGAAGTGGAGGCACCGGCAACAGCTTCGCTTGAAGAATGACGACCCCACCATTCCGAGAACCACTGCAGAGCGGAAGCAAATTGTAACCAGAATGGTAGCAGCTATCAACGACACGGATGAGGCAATGGCAAGCACATACGTCAAATATTTCACAGACCAGAAATACTCTCCAGCGCACATCGAGTCGACTTGTTGGGTGACGTTGGTATGGCATCCACTTCAGAGATAACTTGCCAGCACACTAACGTAGATTTGTATCTAGCAAGCTTGTATCGATCGCCATCAATGGGGACCATTGCAGTCCGAAGATGAACGTGCACCTTTCAAGGCAAAGGTTGCCGAGTACAACACCTGCGCAGAGCGGCTTGAGGTTGTAATTAGGGCTTTCCGGGTATGTTCTCGGAGCAATCCAGTAACCGGGATTTCGCTGATCATCAACACTCCAGACTCAGAAGTCGATCTGCAAACAGCTCATGGAGCCTTACCACCTTTATCAGTTTGTTGATGATCCGCTTGCCAAGATAAAGGTGACCTTCGCACCTAAATACATCCCGTTCTATAGCTAACTTATCACGTGTAGCGCACCGAAAACAACAAGGCGCTGAACGACAGGAAGGCGGAGCAGATAGCTGCTGGCAAAGCAATCCGTGGCGACGGCGGTAATACTCGTACGAGAGGAAAGAAGAAGCCGCTCGATGTAGAGGACGATGTTGATGTTCTTGCTGGGTTGACCTCAGCGTCCCAAGAACCGCGCATGGCCTCTGCCACAATTTCTTCGGCTCGCAGCACGCCCGCAGCTCCTGCGGCGGCACCAAGCAGAAAGCGGAAAGTTGGGTCTGATCCGTTAGGGATCGATTCTACCTTGCAGAGTGAACAGTCTGGTCCATCCACAAAGAGGGCAAGAACCGGTCCTACCTCCCTCACTGAAGCACCAAGGCCTGGACAACACCAACCTCAGCAGACCTACCAGCCGCATTCATCAGATGATTTTGCAGACCAATCATATACTGCAGCAATCGGTGGTTACCAGCCTCTTGGACAACCTACCACCTCTGGCTACGGTAATCCGTCCACAGGAGGAGTTTATGGAACGCCGTACTTTACTCAACGACCCAATGTTCAGAGACGGCCTGGACAGGCATATCCGAAAATAGAAGGATACCATACTCCGTTGGTCGGCTTTGAACAGTCTTCACCCTATGGCGAGGGTAGCATTGTTGGCCATGATGCGGTTCAAGGCCAGCAACCTGACCGCACCTCACGCTACAACAGTGCTATCAACAATCCCGCTAGCTCTTCCGGTTTAGGCCACCCTCCAGCCTATGCAACCGGTGACTCCAACCCTCTCTCGCATGGGTCTACCCGTGGGCAACAGAAGAGGCAAGCAGAGACTGAAGATGAGGGTAGCGACTTTGAGATTTTGCAGCCTAAGCGGAAGAGGAGGAGGGATACTTAAGGCAATCAAACTTGAGCCACACCATGATCCCTGATCTTAACAGGGAACCAATCATACGATATCTTCGCCGCAACGTTCTGTCCACCTTACGGTTCTATCACGGCCGTAGTCATCTACTTCGCCTTTGACAGATTTCCTACCCTTCCATATTCTCTACATTTGGGTCGACAGGCACCTTCTGGCGCATACGTTCTTAAACAGCATTATACCCCATTTCGTTCTCACTCGATACGATACACAACCACACGATACGTTACACGACACACACGATACGTTACACGACACATTGCCGCTCGGCCAGTGCTCTGCTGCATAGCACCGGCGCCGTCGAATTTCTGCTTTGAGAGATGCCACTAGAGAGCGACAGCCACATTGGCCGTTATTCCTCGACATATCTCTGCATAGCGCAGGCGCATTGGGAAGGGTACATGATACACAAGATGGATTTAGATGGGGTTACATATTTCCTTGACAGCCTTGCGGCTGGCGGAACATGTAACAACATACGGCGGCTGGTTGAGCATGTAAGATACGTCTACGTCTACGCCATGGATCGCTCGTTGACAGCTGTTATTGGCTGGCCGAGCGTGATATTGGTCTAGATGGGCATCATAAGGAGAGCGTGCTTTTGGCCTCTTTACTTGGTTCTCTCTGCATTGGTTCTGCGGGCGTGTTTCTTTGGTGCGACTCTTGATTTGTGACTGCGTTCTCTTTGGGCCTCCTCATAGCGTTGGGATTTCATGCTGTTGATGCGTGGGCGAATTCCCTGGCGGTTTCTGTAGCCAGTTTGGCATCTAAATGACGATAGTCCACAAATACTCGGACACGAAGTATGCTTGCGTGAGGTACATGACTCGAGAATGACTAGATCTTCTAAGACGACCTTCCTCTTACGAACTTACACCAGATTCATACTAGCCCATGGACACCGGAACCAACGTACACCACCATCCATTCTCTGTGTCCTACTAGATGTACTCCTAACCTTGCTTCCAGAGTCGTGTAGGCAGCCTGCCTGTCTCAAGGTATATACGTGGGACGGATCGTGCGATTATCACTTATATTGAGATATGAGAGCTCCAAATGTTACGCGTGAACACATAGATCACAACTGCGAAGGTCCGCTTCCTTAGTAGTAACAGCGTATGCTTCGAAGTACTTCAAGATGCAGTAAACCCATCTATGTAAGTAACGCCACAAATGCTAATCCCCCCAACCCCACCCACGACCTCACTTCCCCTGCCCAAACGACATACTATACCCCCCCGACTTCTCATCCTTGACCATATTGAAACTATCCGTCGACAACCCAAACGGCTTCAAGATCCCATTCCCGAGCTATATCTCACCATCAGCAACCCTCCTTGCCCCCCTCCACCACCACCCCAAAAAAAAAAAAAATTCCTCCTTACCTCCTTCAACTTCCCCATCATCTCCCCCATCTCCTTCCGCTTCGCCTCCTCCACCCTCGCCGGCAGCGCCCCAAGCGCCCTCCGCACCACCCCCCGATCCTGCACCGACAGCCCATCCATCTTCGCCAGCTCCTTGTAATCTACACCCCAATTAAATCAGCAAAGTCAACGACGTCCACGTCTATCACGCACCCTCCTCAGCCCCCTGCAGCTCCCCCCACCCCCCCAGCTCGCTCCGCGCCTTGCCCCGCCGCATCAGCGCCTTCGCCCGGATCCGCCGCACGTCTTCTTTCCGCTTGTCGTCGAGCTGCAGCCGCTCAAGCTGCTCCGCTTCCGCCAAGGCGCCTGAGCCCGAGATCTCCACCACCGCGTCCCCCTTCTCCTCCGCAGTCTTTTGATCCGTCGCCGGTGGCGGCTCCAATCGGGCCAGAGCGTCCAGCGCCGAGGTGGCGGCGGCGACGGCGGCTTTCCAGTCGAGGAGCTTCAGGTGGCAGGCGGCGATGTTGCTCCGCAGCACGGCGGTTTCGTAGTCGAGGTAGTTGGGGCAGGTCGAGAGCGCTTTGTCGTATTCGCCGATGGCTTCGGAGTAGCGGGATGTGCTGAAGAGGGCGTTTGCGCTGGCTTTTTGGGCGGCGGAGGTGCGGAGGAGGGCCTGGGTTGGGTGAGGGGGGGGGAGGTTAGTGTGGGTTGGGTGGGGGGGAGGAGATGGGGGAGATGGTGGGGAGAGGGGGGGGGGGGGGTGGTACAGCTTCTTCTTCGGGCGGGAAGCGGTCTTCGTGGATGGGGTCTGGGTTGGGGAGTTTGCTGGGTGAGTCTGGGGGGGTGGTGGGTCGGTGTTTGTCTTTTGAGGCCATTGTTGGCGCGGGTGGGGGTTGTGTATGTAGGTGGGAGGGGAGTTGTCGTCAGAGAAAGTCACGGTGGAGACTTCCGCGTAGAGATGCATCTCCACCCCCCACCATCTTCTACTACCTACCTATCTCAAAATCTCAGCCTAACTTGATCTCAGACGACGTCTACGCTACTCCTGACAGTATGGCGCCCCCAAAACCGGAGTACGTGTACTCCTGCCGTGCGGACCCCCTCACTCTCTCACTCCCCGCCAGGCCTGCTAACGATGACCCACAGCTTCCCCCCAGTCCGAGCATGCCTCTTCGACATGGACGGCCTCCTGATCGACTCCGAAGACATCTACACAATCTGCACGAACATCGTCCTACACGAATACGGCAAACCGTCGCTCCCATGGCACATCAAAGCTCAAATCCAAGGCCGCCCCGGCCCCGAGGTACAAACCCCCTAACCACCCTTCGCACCCCCACTCACTCCGCCCCAACCAAGCTCACCTCATTCCCCCCCGCCCCCCAGGCCGGCCGCATCTTCCTCGAATGGGCCCAGCTCCCCCTAACCTACCCCGAATTCCTCGCCAAACAAGCCATCCACCAGCGCGCGCTCTTCCCCTCCACCAAACCGCTCCCCGGCGTCCCCGCCCTCCTCCACACCCTCCACTCCGGCACGTCGCCGGCCGTGCACATGGCGCTCGCGACGTCGTCGCAGCGGAACAACTTCGAGTACAAGACTAGCCATCTGGGCCAACTCTTCGGCGTCTTCGCCGACGAGCGCAGGGTCCTCGGCGACGACCCGCGTATCCCGCACGGCAGGGGCAAGCCGGCGCCGGATATCTACCTGCTGGCGCTGCGGACGATTAATGAGGGCGTTGCGCGCGAGGGGAAGGAGAGGCCGGTTGCGCCGGAGGAGTGTTTGGTGTTTGAGGATTCGGTGCCGGGGGTGGAGGCGGGGAGGAGGGCGGGGATGCGGGTTGTTTGGTGTCCGCATCCGGAGCTGTTGGCGGAGTATAGGGGGAGGGAGGGGGAGGTGTTGGCTGGAAGGACGGGGTTGAGGGAGAGGGAGGAGGGTGGGGAGGGGATGGAGGGGAGGGAGGGGCAGAGGGTTGCGGGGTGGCCGGGGGAGGTTGATGATGGGTGGGCGGAGTTGCTGGAGAGTTTGAAGGAGTTTCCTTATGAGCGGTATGGGATTAAGGTGGTGGAGAAAGGATGATTGGACGGGATTGGGCTTGAGCTTTCTCTGTGGTTGGTATTGAATGCCGCTAGACTTGTTCCATCATGATCAGTCTATCTATAAACCGCGATTAGGCGTGTATGCTGGATTTTATGTGAAGAAGAATGCATTCCCTTCCGCATCCTTCCGATGCCCTTTAGTGTAATCCTTGGTGGGATCGAACTCCTCCCAAACGCTGGCCGGGAAGATGTGCTTGTTCCTCTCGTACCACCTCCGATCAACCACTTTCGTCAAGCTCGGATCTGCACCGTAACCTTCCAGCTTCGAGTCCAAAGGTGTTGCCGTGCCGCTGTTACTCTTTTTCGAAGGCCTCGACAGAGGGTCGTATATGCCCAAGTCTGGGGACGGAGAGGCCGTGGAAGAGCGCGACGGAGGTGAGGGTTGCGTGGAGTAGTCGAATAGGAGGGCGCCGCCTGGGCCTTTGGTTTTGTTGATCATGAAGTAATAGAATTCGAAGTGCTGTTCGACGGGTTAGTATTCGTTCCATAGCCGACGTGTAAGTGTACACACGTGAGGTATAATGACTTCTCCACGCACGAGCATCAGATCGTCCACTCCAACCCGAGCCCACTCCCTCCTGCTGTTCGCCTTCTCCCCCGCCCCACCACCGACGCCCAGCTGGGCTCCTACCTTCCGGCTCCTATCCAAAAACACCCAGATGTAGTCGCCCTTCTTGACCTTACACACGCCCCCCGGTATATTCGTCCCGTCGTAGAACACGAACGGTATCAGAATCTCCGTCCCCTTGACTACCTCCTGCATCGACAGGAACTCTTTCCGCAACTGTTCCCGAATCTGCGCCTCGCGCAGCAACGCCGACTTGGTCATCACCTTCGGCGCAACGCGCACGTTGGCGTTCGGGCCCATCCGCTTCCGAAGCACCGCATCCCCGTCCTCGGGCGGCGCGGGCGAAGGTTTCGTCGACCCGTCCGGTGTGCTGGATCTCGGCGTCGCGACGGCCGAAGTGCTCGAGTCGTCCTGCTCCTCGTCGTCGTCGAGCCCAAACGACAGCTTCCCCTTCACGACGGCTTTCCGCTTCTTCTTTTGCGGTTGTGGCGTCGATGCACTGTGCTTTGACCATTAGCCCCGTCTCTCGATTGCCTGATCGCGGATCTCGCTCACCCGTCGCTCGGTGTTGCGCCGCGCGAGGCTGCCGCGGACGTGAAGCGGCCGATGCTGCGGTCTTGCGCCTCGCGCTCTTTCTGCTCGAGGGCTTCGGCGCGGCGCTTGCGGAAGTCGGAGAGGTGGACGAGGCCGACGGTCTGCGATTTGAGCAGGTCTTCGGCGGTGGAGGCTTGTGATGTGAAGCGGGCGTGGGTTGTGGGGTTGGGGGTGTTGGTGCGCGATGGCATGTTTGAGGATGAGGCGGAGGACGTCATTGTTGGAGAGTGCGGGTGGTTGTTGACAAGAAGAGACTGTAATGCTTTCATAGGGTTCGGTCTGGGATATGATTTCAGAGGCGGTTGCGTTATTCGGAAGAAGCCGTGACTAGGTAAAACTACGTCTAGTGCATCTATTTTATCGATCACCCTCAGCTTAACAGACCCAATGAGCTGCTCACATATGGACACTACTGGGGTTAGAGGACAGCTTGGACCTGCCGCCAGCCAGCCACGGACCGGATTGCTAAGGTGATTAGGTAAAGCCTAGCCTGTCAACACTGTGGGGCAAAAGGACCTGGTTGCGTTCAAGCGATGGCACCTGCTGGAATAAAATCTTTTGGCTCATCCAACCCTACCGTCAGACACAAAGATATTCAGAGTGAAGCAAGTCATCATGGACGAGACAATCTCAGAAGCGATTGGTGCTGACCACCGAGCGATGGATACCTACATCGACAACATCCGCAATGCCGAAGACCTCCAGGCAAAGACGGAGTGGCGAAATCAATTGACCTGGACACTGGCCCGCCACGCAATCAGCGAAGAACTGACTCTTTATCCGGCCATGGAAAAACACATGGGGCAGGAGGGCACCGATTTGACAGATGTGGATAGGAAACAACATCATGCAGTACGAAGCCCTCCTTTGGTCATGGAGGCAGTCATCTAAACCTTCTACAGGTCAAGGAGGACCTCTACAAGCTTCAGAGTATGTCACCAGACGACCCACAATTCATGCCGCTTCTCGATCATCTAGTGGAGGATCTTCACAGTCACATTGACCATGAGTGCAATGAGGATATGCCTAGACTCGAAAAGCTACTGTCCAGAGAGGAAAGCCAACAGCTGGCGAAGAGCTTCCAGAAGACTAAGATGATCACCCCGACCAGAAGTCATCCCAGCGCACCGGACAAACCATATTTTGAGACCTTTGCTGTCATGCTAGCCGCCCCGATCGACAAGTTTATGGATCTTCTGAGAGCGTTTCCGGACGAGAGCAAGCTCTGAGTTTCGGTGACTGCAGTCGGCGGCCAGGGGTTCAGTAAATATAAGGACACGGCTGTTTTCCAAATGATTCAAACTATCTACTCTTCTGATACATATCTGATCATATGGAGACGTGTCTGATCGTGCTGGATTTGAAAACTCGCTAGCCCGTGACGCGTTATCCTTTACCGAGCTTGATGCTTCTCTTGCTGCACAATATATCACCACTAAAGGATGCATTATTACCTGAGCTACATTCATCCCTTTATTCCAGTCTCTGGTGTTCATCTCGTAGATCGTCGAAGGGAATCGCCATAGTCATGGACTTTTCTTTGCGCTGCAATTCCCTAAAGTGCCGCACCCACCTTACTGACAGAGCGGTGGTCACCACCTGCAGGTACGTCTTCATCCGCGCTGATGATTTCATCTGAACGACCACTCAAGTCCAGCTTGTTGTTAGCCACATCTTTTGCATCGACTGCTCAAACACCCTTGGGCTCACTAACCCCGCTGGTGGCAATCGTCTCTGTCCCGCGTGCGAGACAAATTTGCCAAACCCTGACGATGCTGCATCCACTCAGCTCAGTCCCGCCGAAGACTACAAGACGAGTGTGCTAAGCGGGCTCAGTCCCAGTACGATCATGGAATGTGCTGGACGGGGCCTGGCTTTCTGGAGCTACCAGACAACGCAGGAAGTGTAGGTTTACAGTCTCATTCTGACACCCCCTGGGCTAATCATACATCAGTGTATACCAGGAATACCTTGCGAAAACCTTGACTGACAAGTACGGCACTTTGAACACTCAGATGGACAAACTCATTCATGACGCGAACGCGGAAATTGCGAATTTGCAAAACAAGCTTTCGAGTCAGTACATGTTCTGAGGCGAGGAATTAAGCTCACTGATCTGGCAAATTTAGGCCTACATGTTGGGCATGACGATCTCGCGAGAAAGAATCATGAGCTTGTGGAAGCCTTCCGCGAGAAGAGCCGCAAGCATATCCAGACGCAGGAGCTCTATGACAGACTCAAACGGAAGGCGCTGATGACAGACGTTCAAACAGCTGCGTCGGAATCTGTAGACCACGTCTTGCAGTCCGCTTCCGGGCAACGTTACACCGATCGAGGTGGAGATGCCCGCATCAATCAGCCCTATCAAGTTGCCTCACAAGCGCAGAGACAACGGCAGTATCCGCAGTTCCTTGTAGATCACAGCGGGATTGAGCGCCTTCAGCACCATCAGAGAGACGGGAGTCACGGTAGCGGAGGAGGTGGCAATATGGGCCCACCACCGCCTCGATTTTCTGCTGGCTATGGTGGTCTAGGGTCTACGCTCCGTGAGGCGAGAATTTACCCTCTCAGGAGACAGGATCTGACTATTGAAATAGAAAACGGGCTAAGTGGGACGCCTTCTCAATATCGAACGCGCCTGCCCACACCGGCTCGAATGGCGAGACCATCCGATCGTCTACAGACTTTCAATCCTCACAGCGGCCTAGCGGGTAAATCTCAAGCGCACACGTCGTTCTTGCCACGCCAGCCTCTGAACAGTTTCAGCCCAAACAAATCTAACTCCAGTATGAGCGGCTATGGAATGAGTGCTGGGATGAAGATAGGAAGGCAGCAACGTGCCGGAATGGGCGATCTAGATCCCAACGGGGGCAGATTTTGAAGTATCTAGTGTTATCGCTCAAGGCTTGTTCCTTGCACTCTACGCGTTCTTCTTCTTCAATCGAAAGCCCCGTCATGTGGGTGGCGTTGACTACAGAATGACAGATGAGCCCACTGCGAACTTGGAATGTGGAAACAATCCTGGCTTGTTGTGCTGGTATTGGCTGTTCGCTTTTTGTCATTGTCTGGGACCTCCTCGCTTTGATCCGAACAAGGCGGGTTGAACGAATGATACTTCTCTGGCGCTGTGTTCATATACAATGACTTTGTGGCTATCAATGACCTTGTTAGCAATTCGAATTTCTTTGTCCCTCTGATCATCATCAAAGCAGAGATTCAAATTCCATCCGTCTGTCTTTGTTCTCCGGCAATATATAATGTACTCGAACGCCAAGTTTTGTCAATCAATCGGTTTCGATCTATCAGTCAGTCCAAGTCCTCGAACCCTTCCAAGACGACATACACTTACTTTCAACTGCAAAATGGCTGCTAATCAAAATTTTCAAGGTCGATCATGTTCGGCGATCGAGGCGGTTTGGCCACAAAACGAGACAATCACCCACGGGATATTGCAATATCTCAATCTACGCGACGTCTGGAACATGCGGAAGACCAACTCGACTATGAACGTCCTTCTTCAGGGTCACAGCCGTCCGCTCAACCGGAACACTACATTGAACTTCCTTGGCGCTTGTTGCGATGACAGGAGGCGGCCGCCCGCCAATCCACCCCTCGACATTGACTATTTCGCCTCGCCTGTATGGTGTACGAATGGTCCTCGCCAAGATGTTTTGGTGAAGTACTGCGAGGAAACCCACGCGCATCGCAACAGACAGGGTGGGGGGTTCAACGTTTGCCAAGATTGCCTCGACCACAACGATCATTGGCGCGGGAGGAAAGAATATACCACTATTCAGAATATGCGGGTCCCTTTTTGCAAGAAATGTCAAGACGAAGAACAGAATGCTGCCCCCGACGGTCGCGATACTTGCGTCTGCAAGGCCGCGATGCGAGGTGAATGGAAGTGCGATGGCTGTTGGAACATATTGCACGACGAAATCAGTCTCAAAGGATCCGGCCGAATAACTCGTCTGCCGTTCTATCACCGAGACCAAGATGGCAATATCAAACTTGGCATACGCCGTCCGTACTACGAACTGGGCTGTCGGTGTGGACGCACTATCTCTGGGGATCAGGTATACGCGTGGGCGGTCGAGTGGTGCGCCGGCTGTGAAGGGGTAATCGTTGCCCCTTCGAGAAAGCCCAGCAATCCGCCGCAGTAGCCTAGCAGTCCGTAGGTAATTCTAAGGAGATCCGAAAGGATTGCAGAAAGAAAGGCCGCGGAAACGCATGCTGAGCAGGCTAAGCTGGCTAATGGCAAGGATTAGGTTATTGACTTCGCTTTCGCAGTCTGACAATAACCGCGTCTTGGTTATTGATTTCTGCTTTCTGCTTTCTGCTTTCCGTTCCGCAGTTATAGTTAGATGCAGCAGATAGAGATCATCAATTTACAGTATTACAAACTGACAGAATGCGACTGGAGTGCTCTCTAATTTACAAAGTGTGCGAAATGAACGTGACTATTATACAAGTGAGAAATCACGTGAACCTAGGGTCTCGGCTCGAAAACTGACACACCCCCTCGAGCCCTAGACCCCAAAACCCTCCAAGTATCAAGGCAAGTCCCCTCTGTGACTGCCCTTCCACCTCTGTCCAATTATTGCCCACTAACCCTCCCATCCACTATTGACCACTGTACCCCATACAGCTATTGCCCATGAATAGGCCCTAATTCAGCTATTGACTGCTGAACTGGCCCGCTATTGACCATCAAAGCTCACAGTCTTTAGACCTTCCTGGCGTCCCCCAGAGCCCTCTTCGCCCTCGAGGCTGAATCCTCCCGCGGCCACTTCGGCCACAGATCTCTTATTCTCCTCCAGCTGCGTGCAGACTCCTGAAGTGCAGGCTGGGTTTATTGCCACTGCCTCAGCAGGGCTTACGTGGACTTTCATGCCTAAAGAGACCTTAACAGTGCCTGTCATGCAGGGCTTCTGTGCCTATTCTAGGCTGTGACTTGTGTGCCTGTTGCACAGGGCTTTCAACTCGCTCATGCCGTAAGACTTGTAGATTTGATGACGACAACAGTGAAATGACAGTGAGGTGTAAAGCTTCTCATACCCTACTAACAGAGCACAGACAATCCGGTTCAGCGGCATCCAGAGACTGTAAGGCCTCCATAATGAATTTATGAATAGTCGGGCTCATAATCTGTCAGAATACAACTGGATTGCTGTCTAATTTACAAAGTGTGCGAAATGAACATGACTAATGTACAAGTTGAGAAATCACGTGAAACCTAGGGTCTAGGCTCAAAAACTGACACAAGCTTCAGACCATGTACATATTGTAGCAGGATGTTTTCTTTTGCTCCATGACGTTCACTACGTCTAAGTTCCAACTTTTTCGTCTCAGCCTGCTTGATTAATGTCCTGTCCTAGTTATAGTTGCACAGGCTTCCAACTTCAAAACCTAGCATGTCGTGTCCATATCGTATGACCTCAATTGCTCTTCGTGCCAAGAGCCCAAGGGTTGTCCTCCATGACCATCCATCACAGACCATTTTCAACTCCTTCCGTGTCAAGTTCGGGGCCCTCACCCCCAGAGTGTATTTCTTTGTTTTTATATTTAGATTAGCAAACACAAATGACTCGAGATGAACAATAGTGTTGTATCTCTTTGTTGCCAAACCCTTGTTGCTGCTAGCGAGGGCACGCAGTTCAAGCACGAGCGGAACTTCGTGGATCTCTTTATTGCCGGTTCCTTGACGCTCGCTGCTTTGTTCGTGTAATCTACGTGTCCACGGTACAAAGGTAGCTCAGTGGACAGAGTGTTTGCTATCCCAATTGTCCCCTTCCATAACCCACTACCCAAACCCTGCCGATTGCAAATTACAAGCAATACCTACTGAACAATCATCATAGAATGACATCAAACACTGGATCGATTGCTGATTTCCATCCTGCAGACATAAACTACAACCCTGCTATTCGCCGCCATCGTGGCAGACCCGCTGCCTACCGTCGCTCGCCCTTGTCTAGCCCATTAGACCCAGAGGCTTCAAGGGCTCCAGAGACACCAGCTACTGACCGTTCAAACAGACCACGCCTGACTATTCAAACATTCGATTATTCTACTGCATCCGAACCGGCAGCTGATGAGGCAGATACTCCACACCCTTCCCAAGATGATGACTTCTCTTCTACTGACGAGGTGCTGGATAGTTATTATGATTCTCCATCGCCATCGCCCCCAGCTACAGCAAACAAATTTGAATCAGATTGCCCTGTTTCGCCAACGGACGACAATGACCGCTCGACCGGCGATAACCCCTTATCACCAGTCTCCCCAATTGATGGACCTACCACAGCAGGACCACACGTGAGATTTGCTGACGATCCGCATCCCAACAACCCCCTGACCCCTCTACAACAGCAGCGCGAGAATTTGCGCAACTTGTTACGGAACTTCGACACGCACATTCTTGAGCCCGGCGTAGGTGAGTCACAATGGATGAGGTTCCGAGGCGCCCTGCAGCCTGCAGTGCACACGCTCGCAACAGACCAGATCATACACGCTCTCAAGCAGCATTTGCCGTCGGTGCAAGAAACCCTGTCGCAGAACGCGCAGTTCCGAGGCGCTCTGGCCGAGACTCAAGGCCGACAGGATGCGAATGAAGTGGAGATGGAGAGGTTGCAGGAGGAGAACAGAGGTCTCCGAGGTGCGCTTGACCGGCTCCAAGTTGCTGGTGAGGAAAGCGAACATATCAAAGATCTAACCCTTGAGAGTGAACAGACGAAGATCGAACTTGAAAAGACGCAGAAGGAGCTCCAAGAGAGCTTTGATGAGAGGGAAATTGAAGAGGGCAACCTCAGGATCGAGATCACTGCCGCAGAGGAAGCGCTTGCCGCGTTGCAACGTGAGCATGATGCCGTGCTTGCAGATCGCCAGGTGCTGCGTACACAGGCACAGCAGACGACACATTCCCTACAGCGCGCTCAGCAACAGCTGAGAGACGCAGGTCAAGAAGCTCTAGCCCTCCGAGGGCAGCTGCAGGAAGCGCAAGCCACTTCAACGGCCACAACTGACCAAATCACGATGCTAGAGAGGCAAGTCATCGATTCTCACGGTGTAGTGCTAAATCTCCGCGAGCAGATCTTGGACCTCGAATCGAGGCAGGCGAAAGAGAAGCAGCGAGACGACAGCAGCGACACCGAAACAACAGAAGACAAGCGAACAGCCATGTCTCAGTCCCCTGACTCACCAGAACCTTCCACACCCCCCGCTACCGGACCAACACACTTCCCATTCCCCCCAGCCGAAGCCACCACCGCCCCCACCTCAACACACTCCCCCCTCGAACAAGCCCGTCGAAACCTCCTCGCCGACCGCCGCAACATCGCCTCGATCATCGACCCCCTCGCCGCCAGCGCCTACTCCACCCGAAGCCTCTCCAAACCCGCCATCCACCACACCACCGCCTCCGGCCTCGCCGGCTCGCAGATCGTCCAAGCCATCCGCGACCACCTGCCCGACGTCCGCGACCGGCAATCCATCAAGGCCGCCTACCGCCGTCTGCAACTCCGCAGCGCCGACGACGAGCAGCTCATCGACCCGCTGCGAGGCGAGGCCAACAATAAGCAGCGGGGGATCGATATCTGGAAGACGCCCGTCCAGATCCTGGAAAGGAAACTGCGCGAGCAGGAAGAGGAGGACCAGGTCGTCCAACTCACGCCTGCCACCGTTGACGTCGGCACCAGCACCACCACCACCACCGAGGAGATAGTCGATATGGAAGCCTACACCGCGATCCGCGACGACCTCCGCGAGACACGCACCCAGCTGGCAGCGCTCAAGCGCCAATACGACGCCCTCGTCCTCGCTGCCGCCGACGAGGAGGCTAGGACGGCGCAGCTGCACTCTGCCCAGGCCGACATGGCCCGCCTCGAGGCGGAAGCCTCCACCCTCCGCCACGCCCTCGACGCCGCCACCACCACCGAGCACCAGCACACCGACCGCATCCGATCCCTAGACGCGCAGCTGCACTTCGCCCAACTCGACGTCGCCCGTCTCCAAGACGAATCCGCTACCCTCCGCCACGCGCTCGACGACGCCGCCGCCGCCGCCGCCGCCGCCGCCTACACCGAACACCAACACACGGAACGCATCCAATTTCTTGAATGGCAGCTCCCGCAACAGCGTGCCGAGATTGAGTCCCTGCACGCCCTTCGCCTCGCCGACGCCGACGCCAACGCCAACACCCACACCGCCGCTGGTCCGGCGAGCGGGCGGATTGGAAACGCGGAGAAGGAGGGGGCGGGGGCGGGAGCGGTGGATTTCATGGCGTTCTGGACGCTGCTGTTGGCCGGGGTGCTGTTTCTGTGGTGGGTTCTGGGGGGCGAGGTGAGTGTGAGTAGGGTTTTGGGACTGGTTGGGTTGTGCGTTTGTGCGGTTGTTGGGACGGTGGGGGTCGGGGTTTGGAGGGGGGAGTTTGTTGTTGTTGATGTTTAATTGTGAGTTGGTGATTTTTTTGGGTTCGATTTTCTGGAGGGTGTATGAGTGGTAAGGTATTTGAGGGGACGATGGGGAGGTGTTTGCACGTTTCGGGAGTTTCAGGCTGGGGGTTTGAGATATGTTTTGTTATACTATTATTCCGTGTAGGATAAGATAGAAAGTGATTGAAACGTCGTACATCTCCTCTCTTCTGATTCCAATTATTTCCGATCGTACCTTGTAGACTACCAGACCCACAATATAACGCCCGGGGAAAACCCCCTTTCCAACCCGTGGCCCCTAGAGCCTGACACGTAAAACCCAACGCCATGAACACCCTTCACTGCCTGTCATGTGGTTGGAGTATTCTTACAACGATCCGGAAATCGACCATGATCCTATCATAAGCGGGCTATTCTTCCCAACTGTACCTCTCATACCTCCTCCCCTCCCCCGGACCCCCACTTTCGCCCTCGGCTGCGACTCCCGCCGTAGACGAACCCCTTCCTCCAGCATCAGGATCTATATTCTCCCCTTCCGTAAATCGACTGACGCGACCATCGCTCCTACCTACAGCTCTAGTTCTATCCGGCCATATCGCCGGACTCATAACTGTCTCAGGCTGCGTCTGCGTCTGCGAGTGCGCAACACCGTCCTGCAGGCTAAACGACAGTCCAGGTTTTCCAGGCGTCAACGGGCTTACAAGACCAGGTGTGCTCAGTGGACTCGACTCGCGCGACACGTCTCTGCTGATGATGGTCAGGGTTTGAGGAACCAGCGTGCTTTCTGCTCCCAAGTGCGCGGGTCTCATGTGCGGTACTTGCATGTACTGGTTAATTGGTGTGATAGGGCTGACAAGGCCGGGAGTGGACAAGGGGCTGGAGTCGCGCGATACGTCTCCACTTGCGGTGCGGGTCTGCCGGTTTGCATTTCTGGCCTGCCCGACGCGGCTGGGTGAGTAGGCGGGTGGTGTTATGGGGCTGGGTTCGGGGCCGTAGTATTCGCGTTGGGTGTTGGCGGTATCGGAGTGGAGTTCGACGGGGGGTTTATAATCGTGGCCGTAGGTCAGTATTAAATTGTGAGGCGTATTTTGTTGCTCTTGGCCTGGAACCAGTATAACATCTTTGATGACTTCGGTTCCGTCCAGTTCGTGTGGGGTGCTTGCTGGGAGTTCGACGACCCTGCTTTTGGCTTGGACTTCCACGGGGTACTTTGTTTCTCCTAGAAGCTCACTTGGCTGTTCTCCTTTAGTTTTGTGGTTGGACCAATGCAGGAAGTTCTTTTTGGGCGATGAGGGTTCCTCGGTTTGTTCCCTGCCGTGGCGTTTTCGGAGGCAGAAGATCAAAATGGCTACGACGACCACGAAAGCCACGACGCAAGCGATGACAATGCCTACTATGGCACCTTTGCTGAGAGAGCTGCTGGTGCTATCATTATGATTCGACGGCGTGCTGTTGTCTGGCTTGTTGATGTCGACGAGACTATAATTTGTGAGTGCATCGCTGGCGAAGGTGGCTTGATGAACGGAGAAGTTGTTTCTTTCATAGTCTACGATGAGGTAAGCCTCTTGCAGGAACACACGTCCAATCGTATATTGTGAGCTGTTGGCGGCTTTCCGTAAGGGGAAGTAGTTGATAGCTGGAGATGATGCAGTTGCGTTGAGACCAGGGAAAGGGTATGAAAGCTGTAGATCGAAAGCGGAATATGGCAAACTGATGTTCACAGATTTGGTTGAGCCTGGTAAATCCGCGATGATGAAGTTGAAGGTCAAATTCCAGTTGACCAAAGCATCGTGCTGCGACGTATTGCGACCGAAAGTATATAGCTGTAGATTCGTATCGTAGACTAGGCCGAGTGCTGTCTCGAAACGTTTACAGACCGACTCCGGCAGCCAGAGAAAGGGAGTGGAAGAGTCTATGGTGAAAAGGTCGGCTTCACCGAGCCCAAGTAGGGTCGAAGGATTGGTGGTCCACCCGGTGCCCGCACCGGAACTCGAAAGAGGATGCGCGGAAAGGGTAATCTCGTTAATTGCTGCCACTGGGTTTTGGTACGGATCTAAGTCGAAGCTGATGTTATGCGGTAGAAATCTATTGGTATCGTAACCACCAAGCGTAAGAGACGCAGGGACGTGCTTCAACCCTAACGAAGTGAGCTCAGGCAATCTGATTTCTAATTCCTGCAACCAACTCACGCTTGTAAGCTCCAGCCGTATATCCGTAGCTGTGACTTGGAATGATGCTTGTATTCTCCACCAGACTGCTTAGAAAAGGCAGTTTGTTGGCTCCGGTGAAATTTGTTACTCCAAGCCCAAGCCCTAAAAAGCCTAGCCAGTACTCTGTGCTGTTGAGAACGCCGACAACTTGTGAAGGTACAATTTTGTGCTCGTCGAGATCCACGTTGTCGTATCCATAATGTGCGTAACCCCCGAGGCCTAACTGGGGATCCAGGCCTAGCTCGTAGTGTCCCACATCTTGCCACGTACTAGAAGCATTAGACTGGAATAAACCACCACGCTTATCTCGACATGTGGAAGCTGCAAGAAGATACCATTGTTAGTCAAACTCCAAGGAAGGCTTGTACAGAGGCTCAGATCACGACATGACATCTCCTCACCACCTTTCAGACGTGCTAGAGGAAATAGTCGGCCATGATCGACGGGAATTATCAAAGCTCTCACATCGATCGCAACCTCCTATGCCCACCACCCAAGTCTCCCGACTCTGCGTACTGACCAAGACATCGAGCCACTGCGGTGGCGATCCGACTCTGATGGTTACGCTATTGTCAATAGTCAGCATCGTGTCAAGTGATGAACCGCCTTGTTTGAAGATCTTACGAGCTCCAGAACCCATCATATCCATACCTACAGTAGAGCTGTTAGATGTTGTCAGTAGGTCTGGATCGGGGAGGGGATGTACCACTTTTGCCCCACAGGTACCGCAACGGCAGCAGGCGTGGGGTTCGTTGCAGATAGGTTTGTACAGAAGGATACGAGAACAATAAGGATCGTGAAGGCTCTCCTGGGTGTGATGAGAAAAACTTGGAAGCTCTCACGCATATTATCGAGCTTGAAATCAAATGACTAAGGTAATGAAATAAGTACGCATGAGTCGGGTATGCTATGAACAGCATGAGCTTTTGGTCGATGGGAAACACGTCCACTGGCATATCATCACCGTGACGTTTGCCTCATAGAGAAGATCATTGGCGACAGTGAGTCCATAGATTTGCTGCTCGCACGAGGAAAGCTCGTGGAACCGATAATGCACGTAACGAGAGAGACCGTGTCGACGCCGAGGTTTGGTCAGCCTTGTGGAACTGAAATGGATAAGTAACTAGACCAGCCACAGCCGGCGAGAGCGGGGACTGGGCGGTGTGAACTGCAAGAAACGATACACTGCTGGCTGATGGCCGCTGGCTGCTGGCGGCATGATCATTAGATGACCGGGGGGTGGAAGTGAGCACGCACGAGAGACTGCGCTCTCTTCTCTCGGGGATTCCGAATTTACCTTCTTAGCGTAGTCTGGCCGCCGTAGCGTACCAAGTTGGGTTAGTCGCTTTATCAACCGTGGCCGTGGCCTGCGCTGTCTCTTCTCTACCTTACTACTCCGTAACGCTAAGTTACTCTACCTTCGTACAGCAATTCCTAGAATGTTGGCTCCTCAGTTCGCTCAGAACTTTTTGCAACTTTTTTTTGAAAATCACACTCAAATTCAGTATTTTGATGTTAAAATCACAATAAATAAATAGTTTGCATAAAACTGAATAGACAGTATAACTATATATATATAGATTTATCAACTGTTAAATTTTTATAGAAAAGTATAGAGAAATAACAATGTTATT
>JAABUY010001339.1_pt1 | contig 33689 bp, 46 predicted proteins | sample 5560271 | NCBI WGS metagenome assembly JAABUY01 (sample SAMN10711886, study PRJNA513374) | rock metagenome | isolation source: Antarctica rocks | place: Antarctica: Victoria Land, University Valley | reverse complement strand
GGCGAGGGGCGGAGCATTCTCCTTTCCTCCCATGACCCGCGAGTGCTTCGCCTTCTTGGTGTAAATCAGCCAAAATCAACATCCACGTCGACCATCAGCGATAGTCAATCCCCGGATAACCTTGCTTGCCCATGATCGCGCATGCATTATGAATGAAAGCCATTCTTTTCCGAAAACTCCTATTTCGATCTGCCCAAAAAAAACCAAACTACTCAAGCCTGTACCCGCAGTCCCGCCACTCGACGTTCACAAGCCGTCCCATTCCGAGCGACTTCGTACCCGCTACGACAAGTCTGGATCTGGCATGTACCAATGGTGCAAGCTACCACGTCGACGTTGGGGATGGCTGTGCAGTCTTCGCCCAAACCGCGGGCTAGGTGCCGAATTGTGCATGCATCCACCGCCTATGCAAGGATCAATATGAGAACCACGTGGACGATGGATGACTCACATGATCCGATGTCCGGTTTCACATCGACGCACTCGACGCTGACGCCTCCCCATCCGGCTACGGGACAGTTCATCATCCCCTGGAGGACATCTGAGGCTGCGTCGAGATAGTTTGACGGGGATACCGGAAGGACAGGAATCGGTTTGGGCGCATGTAGCATTGGGAATCGCAGAGGATCTGGCCTGTTCCGCATGTTGGAGTCGTCGAAACGCATGTACCGTTGGCGGCCATGGTACAGCCGGCGTTGCAACTTATACTGATCAGCTTCTACTGTATGTTGAGAAGTAGAAAAGCTCACCTCGTTGACAGCATCCGCCGGGGCCGGGTTGGAAAGAGTGGTGTGAGTTAGCGAGGCTGAGCCCGAGCTCGACGCTGACGTCGGTGTAGGCGGCCTTCGAGATGAGCAGGTCCAGCACCCTGACCCGATCGAGCGGACGCGGTGTGTTTGAATAGTGTGGTGATTAGGGAGAGGAGAGCAGTGGAGCGCATTGCGATGACGGTTTGTGACGATACTAGTGTGCGAAGTCGGACGATGGTCTTGCTGTGCTAGGGCTAGCGAACGGGGCAGGTGAGGTATGGGAGGAGACCGTTTGAAACCGAAGTTGCGAGAAAGTGGTAGGAAGCAATGACCCAAAAATGAACGAGACTGAGAAGCAGTTTAAGACAGGAAGGAAAATCCGAATGGTTGCGGAATGCTCTTCATCTCTTCGAAAGGGGGATATAAGTACGACCCCGTCCTTGAGAATCCAGGATCGGCAACGCAATTAGAGCGGGCTCGTACATTCGGTTCGACGTGAATGATTGCGGCAGATCGGGAGGCGGCGAGGGTCAGGCGAAACTCGACTATGAATCCGTTTCATGTTGCATTTCATTTGCTGACTTGGTCTCGGGACTTGAGTGTCTTGGCCCCTGTCATTGGTTTGGCCTCGATAATGCTTGAAAACAATCGGGCGGCGGGGCGTCGACCTGCCAGATTCCGCAGCGAGGATCCATGTCGCTCTGTTCCGATGGAACTGACCTTATAGACATCGGTCAAGGGGTCTCATACGAGTATGACGAGGGATCTCTGAGACACGGTGTCATAAGCTGATTGTGTCAGGGGCATTTCTAGGGAGGAATGCAGCGGAGAGATCACATACGTGGCCGATGAAATCTGGGATATGCCGCCCGACTTAGCTGTTGATAACGAACGCAGGCAGTAGTATCTCATACAGCTTCGAGGACGAACCCGACCAGGTAATTGCTCTCGGACCGAGAAGCGAGTTATGGCGATGTGAAACATGATCCTCGGAAGGGCAATTCCTCGAGGTTCGGCTCGCATCTGGTTTGTAAAGGGATGCTTGATTCAACGGGATGTGTTTCAGAGGAGTGTGATACCTGGGGACCTGTAGTGAGTGCTCAGGATTTGCTTGAGACTGCTCATCCCTTTTACTGCCTCCTCGCGCTGCCCCTTGTAACCTTCACTTTTCCGGTGCCTCCCAATGCTCCCATCTGTATTCGCTCCAATCGGCCTTGACCGGGATCAGCATCGTAGTATCTGAACAGAGTGACTATAAGTTCAATTTGTTCACACCAAGCGACTCTAAGTGATCAAGATCCATATATTCTTGCTTGTGCCGTTCATAACGCAGCGTTTACAATGTCGACAAGCGAAAGTCCGAATGGGTGTCAGGTAAGCAGCACGTGCGCAAGGCACTGCCAGAACGGAACCAAAACTTCTGTAAAAAGCGTTGAGTGATTTCTTCCATTCCGCCATCATGTCAAATGTACCATAGCCATCTCACCGACTCTTCCTTTTCGCCATGGCCATCCCACTCCCGAGACGATCCCTACGCTCCCTCGTTGTATTCCTCTGTATCGTCCTCGGTCCCTACTTCTTCGTCCGACACATCTCTTCAATCTCCCAGGCGGATTCCTCTCCCTCAGCCGCCTATTCATATCTCTCAGGCTCGAGCTCAAAACGTGTCGAATCGGAGAGACAGGTGGCTGAAAGAGATTTGGGAGATGATTTGGTGTTCCAGCAAGATGATCCATTATTGATTGGATCGTCGAAAGCGACAGAAAAGGGGAAGATCAGGATGGCTCGACATACCTTCCTTCCGAATGGACTCCTGGAGGTGAAGCCGGAAGGTCAACACCCGATCCATGACCTGATTGAACAGGGAGAGAGAACTTGGGGAAGAAAGCTGGAGCAAGCGAGTCGGACGCTGGGGGAGGCGGTGAACGAGTATCGGAGAAGGTATGGGAGGGCACCGCCCAAGGGCTTTGATCGATGGTCAGTGAACCGCTATTTATACAAGATGCAACCTGATTCGCCGCACGACAGGTGGACCTACACTCAGAAGAATAATGTCCAGCTCCCGGACGAGTACGATCAGATTGTGCGTCTATCCATGTCGCTGTTGTGTAGTCTTGTCTGATGATACTGTAGAATCAGGACCTTGAACCGTTTCATGCCCTCACCGCTATTGAGCTTCAGAAGCTCCGTCTTCAAGCTTCCTCATTCTCAGGGATGTACACGATTTCCTGTCCGGGAAGGACCTCGACGAAAACCTCCAACAGCTCGCGGTGTACCTCTTCGATTGTCGAGAAAGGCTTGAATCTCGAAGGCAGAGTCGTTGCCAATCAACGGGCGGAAGCGCAATTGAGCTTGTTGAAGGATATAGAAGGGGAGTTGGAGGCTGTCGAGGCCGTTTTCTATAGCCATGACGTGCCCTGGCAGTTTGTGGGACATGAATATGTGAGTGTCTGTCGCCCTGATCTGGCCGCTGCTGATGGAGAGGTAGAAAACCGCTTTAGAAGATGCTGCTGCAGTTGGGGAGTGTGAGTCCAGTCGGCAAGCATGGTGAACAACTTGCTGAGATCTTCCCGCGATAGACTTGAACGTGGAGGAGCACGAGGTGAGCTGGGCTTTCCCCTCGTGTCGAAGTAAGCTGATGGATGAATTCAGCTGGATTGGGCCCACCTCGGCTGGGCATCTGCTTGTGCACCTCACAAACCGCTTCGTCAGACATACGACACCGACGTTCTACCTGATCTGGAGGCCATGTGGGATGGCCCAAAGACCTTCATTTGGGACCACAAGGCGTTAGTCCGCTTGCGCGGCCAAGGTAAGGAACGACCCAATAATGATAACCGTCAGTGCTATGGATCCTTGCATACATCCCACCATGACTCACCTTGTCGGCTTTCTCTCTGGGCATGGCAAAGGGCCTGGACCGAGCAAGGAGCTGTATCCAGTCATGGCGATGTGTAAGACTACCTTGCACTCAGATGTCCTTGCTGTGAGTCGCTGCATATGCCTACTTGTTTTATCTAATTCTTCACGCCAGGTTTCCATGGAAGCCTGGACGGAAGATGTCGGCATCGATCCGCCATGGGAGGAAAAAACGGATGACCGCATGCTTTGGCGAGGCAAGACGACCGGTATCTACTTCAAGGATGGCGTGCCGTGGAGTGAGTGAAGTTCGGGAACCTAATCTAGCCAGATCGGGCGCCGGAAAACTCCGCTCATTGCACCGTCGTCTTGCAGATATATCCCAGCGTATCAATCTCGTTTCCCATACAGCCCGCACCACAGGCTTTACGCCAGTTTACGATATTTCTGAACCCTTCGCGGCGGTCGGCGCTCCGCGAGACACCGCTCTCTCCCGGCTCAATTCCGAGCTTGTCGATGTCGGTTTCGTGGACGAGGCAATCCAATGTGATCCCGAGGTTTGCGCTGAGATCGGTGACACATACAAGTTTGCCGGGCGAAAGGACTGGGATCAAGGCAATCAGTGGGTTCCGCATTCCGGGCGGTACGTAACACTCAATTCCCAGCTAGGCATAAATACCTGCTGGACATTGGTAAGCTTACAATGACTTCGCTGTCTGCATCCGCTGACGAGAATCTACAGACGGTAATGGATGGAGCGCACGATTCAAGCGATTGATGAGCACCAACTCGGTCGTTGTCAAATCAACCATCTTCCCGGAGTGGTACGTCTTTCCCTCTGAGCCATTCTTCGGCCTGATGAATTCTGACCACAGGTACACCGATCGGATACAGCCTTGTGAGCTGGCTGTTGAAGCTCGATCTGGTCGTTACAGCCTTTGGCTGACTGGGAACATAGGGGTCCACTACGTACCCGTGAAAGCCGACTTGACCGATCTGTATGACGTGCTCACCTTCTTCCGGGGCGGGCATGACGATCTTGCTCGAAATATCGCTGTGGCGGGAAAAGACTGGAGCAAAACCTTCTGGAGAAAAGAAGATATGGTATCTTATCAGTTCCGGTCAGCTCTCACGCTCTTCAGCGCGTTGTTCCCAAAGCTGATAGTCTCCGGACAGGTTATTCTTGGAATTGTCGAGATTGATGGCACCGCATCGGGATAAGGCGTCATATCACGTCCGAGGAGCGGACCTAGACTAACAACATATCTAGAGATCTTGGAAGCTGTGGTTTGCATTGCATAAGTGAAGTCACTGGATAGAGCAGATCGGGCCAGGTATATCACGGATCCTCTCCTCTCTGGAGGTCTTCTGCATCGTTATCTGTATCCTATCAGCTTGATGTGGAGAAGAAACGTTGAGGAAACGTACCGGGACCATCAGACCGCCTGGCATCTTCGTCCCTAGTGGACCGTACCTGTGAGGCTGAGAGCAAGGAACGGAAGAGGAGGGCAGACCTTGGGGCAGGACCATGGGGAAGTCCGCGACGGAAGACATGGGCAGGACTGCACCCCCAGGCAAGGATGTCCCCGTTGGCAGACTATTTCCTTCAGCAAATGCCTCTTTGAAAAACCAAATCACGCACAAGACTCCTTCGGTACTATCTCACTCGGCGTAAGCGAACCGTATGTTTCGTTTGGACGATTGACTTGGGCATACATGGTGTGATAAGCATGATATTTGATACCGTATCCGTCCGGGACGATAGCATTCTAGTGGCTGTTCAGTAATGTTTCCTATGAAGCAATCCATCTGACATCTCGAGATCATGAAGGTTGACATGGAAAGCGGTGAGATGGGAGATGAGAGATGAGGATATCGAGGATGAGACTCACCGCCACGGGTTCTTCGACGGTGACTGCGAATGGATGAACCGGGCGACCCGCGCCGATCCCCGCGGGGAGAGCTTTATCTCTACTCAACATGATGACTCGGTTCAGTTTAGCTTGTTGCGTTAAACAACGAGACGTCTATGAGATGCGTCAGATGAGGACAGTGGACCAGATGGTGGTGGTGCACCCCAAAGGAGGTGGACGGAGAGGGGTCAGAAAGGACCCATAAGTGATGTGAACGCCAGGATAGTCACGCGCTTATACAGACAAGCAGTTCGGTACGTAGTGATATCACGGTAAAAATGCTAAGTGTCTTCTGAAATGACCAAGTCTGTTCCCATGAGTCCTGCTTGACGGAAGGGTGGGTATGCAGTTCGATAACAGCGAGACGGACCGTGTGCCACACTGCCACTACTGCTGCCACGTTGATGCATGGTGGGAAGCAATGTCCCCTTGAGTGCAGTACAATCTTGCTTCTCCCCATCCCTTCGTCTACATCACAGCGTGCCAGAATACCTCCATCACTTTCTCACCCTTCTTTATGTATGAACTCAAATGGCCACAGTGTCAATCAATCCCAGTCGATCCCAATCTCTTCATTCCCGCTCAGCGGGCGACCGGGTACCAGCCTATCGAACCGAGCGTTTCGTATTGTCTCGCCATCGCCTCTGCCCATGTCCCATCAGATGACTCCATTCAAGCGATCTTCTTCCCCATCCCCATCTGCCATGTTGGATCTACCAATGAAGAGGCTTCCCACTGGCTACGCCAAGGCCCTGGGTGCTTTCCCCTCAATCACTTCCACCGAGGCGATATCGGACGTGGAGGATGAGCTGGCTTTTGCGCCGAGGAAGGATAAGGGGAAGGGCAAGGCTAAGCTGAGGGAGATGCCGGAGCTGCCCGAGTCTGTATGGACGAGGATCTTCGAGCTGGTCTACGAGGATATCACGGAGGGTGAGCTCTTATCCTATACACCCAATCTCTTGGCTTAGGTCCGAGCTGAAGCGGAGCAGAATGGCACCAGTCTGGGCAGTATCAACGGGCACTCACGCCGCTACTCCTCTCGAAGGATCTCACGAGCACCTCTTTACCAGTACTATACTCTCACCCTGTGATCAGCTATTCAACAATCCTACCTTTCCTCCGCTGCCTTCCTTTCGCATCCCGGTACACCGACATGGCCAAGGTCTCGCATGTCCGCCACCTCACCATACGCGCTTCACCAGCCATCCCAGGCCTAGAGAACAAGCGCCTTGCGTCAGCTGCTGACTCAAACACCAATCGCTCAAATCTGCACACCATTCACGCCTCCCTGCCCGACGTACTCCGCCAGTTCCCAGAGCTGTTGACCTTCACCCTCAAAGACACCCTCGTACTCTACCAAGCCGACGCGAGCATCCTCTTTAACGCGCTTAAGCTCATCCGCCCGAAGAAAGCTCGACTTGAGATCAGGATGTGGGATCTCTACGACTGTCCGGTTGGGCAAGACCTCCTCGCTGCGACTCGACCAAGCATCCATACTTCAATGAGCAGGACGATCATCTCACCACCGCCCTCGGCAAACAGGGAGATTCGCCCGTTCCGAGACGCCGGAAGGAGCTTGATGCAGGAGGCATGGAGGGACGCGCTGTACAAAGGGGTCGAACTCGAGTTCCCTCAATGGTGGATCGAACCGCCAAGGGCCGACCCGCCGGCACCACCAGCGAATGCAGCCGTCGGTGCACACCCATTCCATCAGATGCATGCGGCAGCAATGGCACTTCTCAATGCCGCTCCTGGCAACGCGCCGATCGATATGTCAACATTCTTTTCGCGTCACCCTTCCAGTAGTCAAACTGGACTCCCTGGTCCTGCGGGTGGAAAAACAGTAAGCTCTACTTTCAATCCGTATGGTCATCCCCCTTTCCAACGCCGAAGTACACGGCCCAGCTCCCTTCCGCCTGGACAGGCTTCGACCACCTTGGATGCATTGACGACACGCTTCGTCGACGATCTCAGCGATGTGTCCTCTAAAGCGGACGAAGACTGTGCGCGACTATTGGAAGCGACTGCGGATCAGTCGGGTGCCTTTCCAGACACCCTGGATTTGAGCACTTCGAGCCACGCCACGGTGTCTGCGCCCGCTCCCCATACAAATACGGCATCCCCGTCACGGTCGATGCCTTTGTCCGCTGAGATGCCGCCAGTGTCTGCTGAGATGCCGCCTAGCGGATCATCTTCCGTCTCGACGTTGGCGGAGCCATCATCCTCTCAGATCGTTACAGGGAGATCAGGTCAGCCGTGCGTCAATCATGTGGCTATGGTCATTATTTCCGCCGATTCGCCCAGCTCAATCGCTGAGACCGTAGACATGACGGAAGCGCAGCGTGCCAGGACCGACCATCAATATGTCCGCCCTACCACGCTTTCTTCGAATCACTCAATCGACGGACATCAACGTATACCTGAAATTCATTCGACCGTTCCACCGCCCAGAGCATCCACTCCAAGCTATCTTCTCCGTTTGCGGCCGGACAGTCGGCCCTCATCTCGCATCAGGGCTACTCGCTCATCTGAGAACAGGGTTGTTCCAGCACCCGATGCCTCTGCTCCGGGAATGACCTCTTACCTTCTGGCGCATCACACGCGAGGACTTCTCCTTGAGCTCCTCGAGCATCATTGGACCCCATACTTACAAGCGCTTTCCATCGTCGCCTTCGATCCCTTGGTAAGCCTAGTCGTCCGTGCCCCTCTTCTCGATTTGTGGACACAGGTGGCAGTTCCGCATATCCGAGTGCACCTACCAAGAGGCTGTCACTCGCTTTCGATCTTCAAGGGCGCGAAAGAGGTAGCCCGAGACAGGATGAGGAACCGTCAAGGCGACGGGGCAGCTGATCCGATACCTCCCGACGTAAACGCGGAGAACGACCAAGAGGCCGATCGTGTTGTCGGTGGAGATGGGATGGGTGGCGATCTCGTGCACGAGGATACCAGGCTGTTCGAGATTGAAGTCAACACGATGGCCGAGATGAACGACGATGTTTGGATCAGGGGTGGAAACCAGCTCCCACCTCAAGTGTGTAGGATCTTCGTGGGCGAGCAGGACTGGAGGGATCTCCGTATCGGTACTTTCCTTCCTCACTCATGCCGGAACAAGGCTGAAGGAATGGTCAGGCCCTACCGCGTTGTCGCCTGAAATGCCTTTCCAAGCGGATCATCACATTTCGCCGTCGCCTTCCACATCCGATTTCCGATCGCCTACGTTCACCTTCGGGTCGAGTGGTTCCGACGGGGCGATGAGCGAGGATGAATTTACATTGGAGCGGGAAGCCGGGGACACGTACGATGCGCCAGCTGCAGCGGCGCAGAGGAAGAAGATCGAGAAGAGGGCCGCTGGAGAGCAGTAGACTAGGGGATCTAAGGATTAACTCTGTATCATCGGCGAGTCTCATTTGGTTACTGGGAGCATTTCCCATTACATCACATTTATGCAGTCCTTTGTGAAGTCTTTGCCAGACGGACTTTGAGAAGGTAGTATTCCTGAAGCAGAAGACCACCTTTTGACCTGAACGGTGCACTGTGCAAACGACTGTTGCCTGACGACAATTCAATGATGCGGCGGTTTGACCTAGGCTGCGAATTTGCAAGCGGCGCCCATGTTGAAAGGCGTGTAAACTTCACCACCTATCTAGCTAGCTTGGCAGCTTCTCCATCATCTCGGACATTCACACCTACGTCCTATGCATCATACTTTTACAACGTCTTCAAACACCTACACAAATGGTGGCTGAATTCCAACAGCCAAGATCCCCGCCCAGGAACCGGAATCGTACCTGAGATCTTCGGTCGATCGGCGCAACCGAATATAAAGCCTCGTTTTCTCGACCTATCACACTCATCCCACCCATCTCGCGCCCCACATGCTCCCTCTCGGCTACGCCTCCTCCCCACCCTACTCTGGCCCCAAATGCGCCTGGGTAGTCTTCCTCCTCACCTTCCCCTCCTATCTCCCAGGCATCCTCGTCCTCGCTCACTCACTCCGGAAACACAAATCGAAATACCCCCTGATCGCAGCCGTCAATCCCGCTCTCCCTTCCGAGACTCGGACTGCGATGGAGGGGTCTGGGCTGGAGGTGAGGGTGGTCGAGCCTTTGGTGCCAAAGGGCGAGGTCACGATCATTGCCGAGAGGTTTGTGGATACTTGGACGAAGCTCGCTGTCTTCGATTTCACAGAGTACGACGTGAGTCGCGCTCCGGGTTGGATTGGAGTAGTGGACTGGACTGATGTGGAGGTAAGAGACTGGTATTGATTGATGGGGATATGATGGTGAGACGGAATATGGATGAGCTCTTCAACCTCCCGATGGAGCGAGATGAAATCGCCGCGACGTATGCTTGTGTCTGTAACGTGCCGCGATCCGACTGGGCGCCAGATGACTGGTCCGTCCCTTCCAAGGACCGGTAGTGAGTTTCAACTGATCGGTGGGCTGACAGGACACGGGAGAATTGCGGCTTCACTACCCTCGATACCCGCCGACGGACGCACGACCTGCTCAATTCCGGCATCGTCGTCCTCACCCCTTCCCACTCCACAATGTCCCGAATCACCTCCCTGCTCACCTCCACCGCCCCCTCTGACCAAGCAAAGATCCGTTCCTGGATGTTTCCCGACCAAGATCTCCTCAGCGACCTCTTCTTCGACAAGTGGATCAAACTCCCGTGGTACTACAACGCGCTGAAGACCATGCGGTATTGGCACGGCAAATTCTTCCGGGACGAGGACGTGAGGAATCTACATTATATCGTGGATAAACCGTGGCAGCGGAGACCGCAGCGGAATGACGAAGGGATGAGGAAGGAGACGGGGTGTGTATTTCGGGTCGAGCCAGGGGAGTTTGGGGAGGTGAATGATGAGAGTGGGGGATATACTTTGGGGTTGCCGGCACATGAGGCAGACGCAGTGACGCATGGGTGGTGGTGGGAAGAGTATGAGGAGATGGTTGTGGAGATGAGGGAGACGGGGTATTCGAAGTGGGAGTACCTCGAGGGACTGGTCGCGAAGTGACAGAGACATGGGTCTGTCTGCCGCTAGCGACACTACTCTTCCTCGAGTGGTGCGGCACGACCTTTTCGCATGGCTTGATCTGCATGATTGAAGAGTCAATGCTCCCACTCGATGACACCGACCGTGTGATCCATCTACATCACCGAGGGGTCGGATGCTTCGTGTGAAGCCTCATGCTGGAACCGCATCCCAACACGGGTCGTCCCGTTGACAACCTCATATAATCAAAACCGTGAACTCCTGGGTCCCAATCTGGCAGGCCACTTTGACGTTCACGTTTCTGGCTGGCTCACGACTCGAATCAGCTCGGAGTCGATGTTCGTGCTCAGCGAGTGCATTTTACAGCCTGACTTGGGGTGATGCGTGATTTTCACCGTTTTGCGGACCGGTCGAATCCGGATCTGCAGGCCTCGATCGTCCATGGGTGATCGCGTGGGGACGCATTGAGCTATGTATAGACAAGTCTCGAATGCATACACGATCGTCCTATCGCTTATCTTCGCCATGTCCATCGATCGTCATCACGTCTAACGTCGCTCGATCCTCCTGGGTCAATGTGCATCACTCAGTGTGCATCACTCAGTGTGCATCACCTTCAATCCCTGTTCTCCCCAACCACCTCCGATAGGGGCCCCTCTCTCGTTGGCCGAATGAAGCTGATACATTGCCAGGGTCACACCCGTCCCCACCTGAATTTAGCTCTCAACATCCTCCACCAACACCCGAGCCTCAAAATCACCTTCATCGGCAACATCGACAACACCGAGAGATGTCATGCCGAACTCGCCCGTCATGGTTCGTACCAAGACCGTCTAGATCTGCTCTTGCTCGGCGAGACTGAGGTGGGCTTAGGGCGAGAAGGCGAAGGAGGGAGTCGAGGTGGTCCCGGTGAAGCCGAGTCTGGCGGTCGTGGATCAGTCGGTGATGACTTGGGGAGTGGCGGTGAAGATACAGGTCGAGAAGGAGTTGGGAGGGGAGCCGGTCAAGCTGTACGGACTCCACGTCAGCCCGTTGAGCTTCTTCGCTTCATTTCGGTGGAAATACGCTGATGTGGGGGGAACCATATAGGGCTTGGGCATTGGTTGTGATGGGCCTGCCTCCAGGTCGTGTTTTACTGGTTCTGATGTCGGATACAGACTTTTACGGGAATACCGAACCTGCTATTCCGGTACCCGAATTCCTGGAGGAGAGCCAGAGGACAGGGGAGAAGTCCACCGATCTCTACTACAAGGTGTGCACCTCCTCATCTTCAGATCAATCAAGCGCTGAAGCGCAGTGGCTCGAGAACGACGCAGTCGTGCATTTCCCTGGTGTCCCTCCTCACTGTACGTTGAACCGTCGGGCTAGTCGATCCAGTACTGAGAGGCGTTTGCCCGCGCAGATCGATATGAATGGGACCCACAGCAGACCTGGAGAATAGTCGACGACATCGCCAGCATGGGCTGCCAGATGATGCAGTTTGGAAGCGAGATGGACGGGATGATCATGGCATGGGTGGGAGAGCTCGAGCCGGAGGCAGAGGAATAATGGAAGAAGGCCATGGCGCGAGAAGGGGCTTCTCACCTGTCGGTAGATCCTGATTGATGAATTTCAGAGCGTGAGCTGATGGGTCTGGTGTCATACGTGGGGCCGCAATTGCCGCCTGGGTATTGGGAGGAGGCAAAGCCGGACTTATCGGTGGAGTTCTCGAAGGGAAACTCGGCGTCGGAAGTTGGGGAGTTCTTGGACCGGTAAAGGACTATGGGGAGAAGGGTGTGATCAATATCTCGTACATGTGCTTGCCCCTTGACCGCTCCCTGCTGACAACATCATCAGCTGGGGAACGGTAAGAAGGCAATGAAGCTCTCTATAATCCTAGCTGAAGGACGTCTTCGCATCTCTTTCCCCCGGCGAACCAAGTCATCGCTCTCTTCGAACCCGAACGCCCTCTCCCCACCTATGCCATACCTCTTCTCGTGTCCAAACAAGAAGAACCCGCCCGGGGTGACTGCCCTTATCGAGCAAAGCGGGTCTAGGGGGCTGGCAAGTGAGTGGGTTTCACAGCAGAGCGTCTTGCAACTTAAGGCGATTCGGTTGGTCTCTTTCACGAGAACTGTCAGCTGAGAGAAGGCCAGGCGATAGGCTGGGCGCTGACTCTTGGCGGTGCGAATTCGTGAGCGATCCACCTCGGCGCATCGGCGGAATTGACAGGAAACAGGACCTCGGAATGTATGATCAACTCGATCCCGCTGATCGTCTCGCCCATCAGTGCGGAGCGTAAGCTCGTTTCCCCTTCCCATGTGGCCGAACGCCGATTGTGAGGTCGACAGAACCATGCACCGCCTCACAAACGTCACAAGTCTACCACGCCGGCTTCGAGATCCTCCAAATCCAAGCGAGGTACAACGTCGGTCGTCCGCTCTACCGAGGTGGCAAAGTCGAGGGTACGGATGAAGCTATCCGCGCCGAGCTGAAGGAGGTGTTCGAGAAGGTCAGAGGGAAAGAGGGGGAGGAGGTGAGGAAGGGCATGGAGGGGTTACATCGGATCGAGATGGACAGTCGGAAGGATGGACAGACTGCTAAAGCGATGGAGGCGCTTGGAAGGGTGTGACTCTGTGCTGGAACTAAGGAAGAGGGGTCGGCAAAGCAATGTATCTTCTGAAGGCTCTTACGCCCCGCAGCAAGCAGTCATCCCAAGCGCTCGCTTGATCCATCTCCCCTCGGATCACCTGAGGCATTGCGCAGTCAGGCTATCCAAAAATCGAAGAAAGGCGACCATGGGATCAGGAAGGGTGAGTAGATGAATCCACAGTAGCGAATCTATCAGAAGGAGAGGGATATAAAATTCGAGAGGAATCTGAGGAGGGCCTCAAAGAGTGGAAGAGAAAGGTTCGGATCACGTTGGCGGGGGCTCATGGTCCCCCTAGTCGAGTCCGTGACCGCCGCGGTTGGAAACCCCAAAGCAAGCGCCCCGATTCTGGCAGGCCTGTGAGTCGGGCAGGAGGAAGTCACAACAGGTCTGTTTCCGGTCTAGAAAGCACGACAAGATCGGATGACGGCCCAAAGCTCGGACGAGAATAATGTATATGCCGGGAGAAGTCTGGTACCGGGAGAAGTATGGAGGGAGGCTTCGTGATTTGGTTCCGTGCGCGCGTAGGATTTTCAGATTCTCCATTCATCACTTTCTCACTTTCTCACTTTCTCACTCCATTCGACCGTTTCGACATAAGCGAAAATCGAGGACGAGATGTCGCTCAAAGTCCCCAAAGCTGGGGGTCCAGACCTCTTCAAGTCAGGCTACAAGGTGAGCTCGCGAGCTACCGTCTCCACGGCGATTTCCATCCGCTTCCTCCTGCGTATGGAGTTGTCATCCGAGCTCTGGATGTCTTGATACTGAGCTTGGTCCTGTATAGTATATGTCGGGCTTGGAAGAAGCGGTACTCCGCAATATCTCGGCTGTTGGCGAGTTGAGCGAGATTGTCAGGACCTCCTTCGGTCCGAACGGTATGTCCAGCTCAACATTCCTCCACAGCGAGCGTCAAAGCTTCAGTCCCAGTCACTGATGGAGGTGTACAGGTCGCAACAAGCTGATCATCAATCACCTCGGGAGACTATTCGTCACATCTGATGCAGCGACCATCATCCGGGAGATAGAGGTTGCGCATCCGGCTGCGAAACTGCTCGTGATGGCCAGCACCGCCCAGGAGTCCGAAGTGAGCCCGCCCCTCTCTCACTCCGACTGCGAGTATGCTTGGTGGGGAGACGCTGATGACGTGCCAAGATGGGCGATGCCACCAATCTCGTCCTCATCTTCGCTGGAGAACTGCTCAAGCGGTCCGAACACCTCTTGACGATGGGATTACATCCGAGCGACGTGATCCTGGGTTATGAGATGGCGCTCGCGAAGGGACGGGAGGAGCTTGAAAGTACGTTACCCCTTCCGAAAAAATGGCGGGAAGGAACTTCATTGCTGACGAAGGTGTACCATAGCCCTCGTCTCGTCTACGATCGACTCATTCCCCCTACCCTCCTCATCCCAACTCGCATCAGCCGTCGCACCATCCCTCGCCTCCAAACAGCCTGGCTCAGAGAAGTTCCTCGCCTCGCTCGTAGCGGAGGCTGCGTTGGCTGTCATGCCCATGAACCCCAGGGACTTCAATGTTGATTCGGTCAGGGTGGTAAAGGTGCTGGGAGGGGGGTTGGACGCTAGTCGGGTGGTGAGGGGTATGGTGTTTGGGAGGGAGCCAGAGGGTGAGTCTTGGTCCACCCAGGTCGTTTGGACATTCCCTCTCCTTTCGCGCACGTAACATCCGCCTTATGGCATCACGTCAACTGCGCATGAGCTCCACCGCCGCACCGAGTCAGCCTGGTAGAGAGCGGAACTGATACAACCCTCCAGGCGTGGTCAAGAAGGCAACGAAAGCTAAGGTCGCTGTCTACACATGCGGTCTCGACATCTCCCAGACGGAGACCAAGGGGACCGTGTTATTGAAGAAGGCGGATGAGCTCCTGGACTTCACACGGGGAGAAGAAAAACAGCTCGAGGGAGTGAGCACTCCTTCCTACTCCATCCCTTCTCCAAGTTTCTTCGCAAGGGCTGATGGGCTGATCATTACGCTCTCAGTACTTCAAGGAGATCGCAGACTCTGGCGTCAAACTCATCATCGCTGGCTCTGGCATCGGTGACCTCGCCTTACATTACCTCAACCGTATGAACATCGCCGTCATCAAAGTGCTCTCCAAATTCGATCTTCGTCGTCTCTGTCGTGTGGTCGGAGCTACTCCGCTCGCTCGACTTGGCGTGCCTACGCCCGAAGAAGCAGGGATGGTAGACGTATTCGAGACCGTCGAAATTGGTGGGGACCGTGTGACCGTGCTTCGACAGGAGGAAGGCGAGAAGACTCGGACGTCTACTATCGTCCTCCGTGGTGCGACAGCGAATTACCTGGACGACCTGGAACGTTCTCTGGACGATGGGATCAATACCGTTCGCATCCTCTTGCGTGATGGTCGACTTGTTCCGGGTGCGGGAGCGAGCGAGATCGAGTTGGCGAGGAGGGTGGCGAGGTATGGCGGGAAGACTGCTGGTCTGGCACAGCATTCGATCAGGCGGTGGGCTGAGGCGTGCGAGGTTGTCCCGAGGACATTGGCGGAGAACGCGGGACTCAACGCGGAGGACGTGATCAGTGCGCTGTACAAGGCGCATGGGGATGGACAAGGGGACGCCGGAGTGGATATCGAGAGTGAGACGAGTGGGGTGACGCCGAGTGGAGCTGGGATCAACGATTCGTTCGCGGCGAAGGATTGGGCTATGAAATTGGCGACGGAGGCGGCGATCTCGGTGCTCAGGGTGGATAGTATCATCGTTAGTAAACAAGCGGGAATCGCACCGCCCAAACAGTCGGGTAACTGGGATGAGGACTAGATGTCAGACATGCATGTCGCATGCACAATCGACTGGACAAGGACAAGGCACGGTGTGGTCACGGATAGATGATGTCCAAGAAACGCAATCCGATATAGGCGAAATCGAAGCGGGGTGAAGAGGATAAGGGCGACACGATCTCACTAGACGACCCGATGTAACCTCCTCCCCACCACGCCATCCTCCTCTAAACGCCGTGCTCCCTCTTCCCCAAGACTTTCACGCACCATCCGCAGCACATCCGGTACAGACTTCTTCACCCCCACCGTACCCTTACCGCTCGAGTCCCGGTTGTCGGGCTTGTCATGGAAGTTGAGCAGTTCGTAGAGGGAGGCGATCTGGTCCGCCTGTATTTCATCATCACCGAGTACTTCACCGTTTTCGAGCCTTCCTTCGGCTAAATGGTAGATAGAGACGCGACTGACCTTCTGCTCGAGGGTATCTATCACTTCTCGCAGGTGTTGCGCTAGGATCTTCCGCTTCGCTACCGCCGAAGCGGCGTCAAGTACCTTGTACGAGTCTGCCAACTCCGCATACACCCTACAGACCTTTCCGTCAGCCTGAGACGCGGATGAGGAGGATGGTGAGGGAACACACGCTTTGTAGTGCGCAAAGTCATCTTCGAGTTCGCGGAGGACTCGGGCGAGCACCGTTTGTGGCGGTAGCGGGTCGGCCAATGGCGATGTTTCTCTGGATCTGGACTTCGGCTTCTCGATCGCAGGCTGTACGACTGGCGGGGCGGTGGTGAATCTCATCGACCATGGCGACGGTCGTGCTGAAGCAGGAAGAGGTAGAGGTTCGCCGAGAGCAGCAAAGAACTCCCCCTCATCCTCTGCGCGGATGGACGGGAATGGACTGGCTGGACCTTCGGCCTGGTGGACCCGCTTCGACCGATGGGACGAGGATGAGCGGGATGCGGGGGTCGGTGAGGAATTACCGTCGTCGGAGGGAGGTGGTGTGGGGCGATGAGCAATCCGAGTTGGGGGTTGGACGGTGGGCGGCATGAGTTTGGGTTGGGGGACTGCGGCGGTATGAAGACCTTGGCGTAGTTTCGAGGGTGCTGATATTGGTGCCGGAATCGAGGTCGACGCAGCTTGCCGCTTCTCCACGTCTCTCCGCGCCCTCTCTACCTCATCTACCCGTTCCCTCTCCACCTCACCGACCAGCCGCGCAGCTTCATCCGCTTCCATCCTCACTGTCCTCTCCCCTCTCGCTTTCCGCCTCGTCTCGAGTCCCTCCTCCACGATCCCGCCTAGCCTCTGCACCTCCTTACCCAGGCGCTCGACTGCTCGCCGCAAGTCCGCGAGCTCGGACTGGACTGAGGTATTACCGGATCGAGGCGGAGACTGGGGTTGTTGTGATAATCGGAGCTCAGAGACGAGCGCTTTGTTCTGCTCGAGCTCGATCGTAAGCCGGGCGAGATGTGATCGAAGCGACTTGACTAGGTCCTCGAGAGCTACTCTTTATCAGTTGCGCACTACGCTTCCACAGCGGACAAACCAGTCTTCTCGCTGACGACTTCTCGCAATCGCCTATCCCCGTCCTTTCTCGCATCCTGAACCTCGCTCCTTGCTCTATCAAGTTCACCTTCCAGCTCTCTGACTCTCCGCCTACAAAGCGCATTCTCCGTCTCAAGCCCCCGTAGTCGCGCATGAAGGGTAGCCAGCGTTTGCGGGATGGTACCTATCTCCTCATCAGTTGTTGCCTTTGCGCTCAGGTTTGAGAACCGTACCTCCAGAATCCCCGCCGACATCCCCATTCTTCCCCAGTCCCCCAAATTCCCCTCCTTTCGCCGGCGTCTCCATCAACCCGGTCAAACCCGTGACATCCGCGCTCTGTTCCACCCTCCCCGGCGCCGACGATCTCCGACCCTCATCCTGGAGCGTCCTAACCCTCGACTTCTCCTTCATCCGTCTCGGGGCTGGCGTCTGTTGAGCATTATGAGTGGTCGACTCACCAAGTACACGACGGGCTTTGAGCTCGTTACCGAGTTCTCGAGCCATGGAGGAGAATCGACTTCCGGTATCTTGTTTCGGACGAGCGGCTTTAACGGGCTTCGCGGTGGCGGCGTAGTCGCCGGACGAGCCTGATCCGGAGCGGGAGGCTGGAGGGGAGGGGAGAGGGTCGTTTCGGTTGAGTGTGAAAGACAGGTTGGGGTTGTCGCCGAGGATCGATGCGAATGGTGAGGGAGAGCGGGGTGAGCGGGGTGGGGAGAACGGGGATGTCGGGCGGGGCGAGATGCGCTGTGAATGGAGCTCATCAGCTCTGACGACCGACTCTAATCTGCCCGTCCGACAAGCTGGGTATTTTGAAGGTTGAGTGTTTACACTCACATCACTCATGACCCGTCCGAGCTCCCCGACCAACCTGCCCAAACTCCTCTCCGGATCCCAATCATCCTCCTCCCCGAACCCATTCCTCTCCCTGCCCCTCGCACCCTTCCGCTCATATACCCCATCGGCCAGCGTCATCGCCGAGACATGATGTCCAGCAGTCGACACCGGGCTCTCGCCAGTACCCACACTGAGGTTCCTGCTCGCTGCTCTGGGTGTACCGTGTGGTCCGGAGAGACCGCGGGGATATTCCACTGAAGAAATGGATGACATGGAGCGGGATTGGGAGTTCAGGTGGATTGTCGAGTCGGAGGATGTGATTAGGGATGCGAGGGAGAGGGAATGGAGGTCTTGGTCCATTGTGGACTCGAGTCGGCGTCGTTCGAGGTCGGTCGCGGATGGGAGGATGGGTCGGGGTTCCATGGTAGTGAGGACCGTGAGATGGGAACAAGACCCAGCTGGGGTTATAGCCGGTAAGAGTACCGTTTTGAGGGATGGAAGAAAGGTAAACAAGGGTAACAAGAGAAGCGAGGGATGAATATCGTATTTCTTGCGTTGAGTGACAACCAGGGCTTGTTTGTGCAGCGTTCCGACCAAGCCGTTCCTGGGATTTCAGGGAAAAATCAACAATCAATGATTTCGGATATTCGGTTGAAAAGAACGGGATACAAGCTTTCAGGGAAGAGGATATTACGGATTGAGAAGGAGACCTTCGCAGCCCCAAAAGAGTCACGATTGCGGGCGGTGGTTCTACCCCTGTGGATGCGAGGGACTGCAGGATGTTGCCGACTGGACACTGCGGCCGGACAAATCGAGTAATTGCTACCGAGGAAATTGCGTTGTCAATGCAGTTCTCACTGAGGTGTCCAGAACCCTAGAACTCCCTTCAGGATGATCAGCCGTCCAACGCCTATATACCCACCTCTTATATGACTTTGCGAACGGATCTCATGCACCACTGATGCTGAACTACAGCTGCACTCAGTGGAAACACGTATCTTGCATGCTTCCGCCTAGTCCATGCTTCACTGCGCAAAGAGGGACGAGATCTCGTATGCATCACAGAGGCCCAACCGGACTTGCCCCATCCTTCCCCTTCCCCTTCCCCACGACCTCTCCCATACCTTCCCCATCCTCCGCCAGCGGGAGAGGTACATTCGCAGCCTCGACCCTATCGATCTCCTCCTTCAACCCTTCCACGCCCATGGTACCACCGTCAGCTTCCAATTGGGGGATGGGTGAGGGCTGGGCCGAGACGGGCGGCTGGTTCGGGTGGGACTCGATCTCTCGGATGGCGGCTTGGGCGGACTGCCACGCTTCCAGGTTCTGCCATCGCCAATCAGCGTGTCCCTCAAGTCAGGAGGGCGATGACAGACCTGACGACACCATTCCCGATGAACATTCGACAGCTGAATGGTCATCTGTCGGAGATCCGCGACCTTTTGCCGTTGGAACCGGTCAAGGTCCGCCTGTAGCGTGGTCGAGGCGTACTTCAAGTCTTGCGCCGACGCCTGGAGCGAATCTTCCAGCTGCGAAGCGAAAGCGAGTCAGGGATCCTTAAGATCGAGAAAGACATGAAGGTCTGAAGGAGTGGGGCCGCCGACTCACCTGCGAGATATTATCCCTCGTCTTCCCGATATTCGCCCGCCTCGTAGCCTCCGGATCAACATCCATCATCCCGCTCAAACTATGTTTCACCGCATTGATCAATCCGAATCCCCCACCAGCCCTTCTCTGTACTCGTTCCACCCTCTCCCTTTCCCTCTCCGCTTCTCGTTCTCTCTCCTGTTGCTGCTGCTCGGGATTTGCCAGACCCTTTCCGCCTCGTTCCAGCGCTTCTTCTAGTCGGCGAGCTTCTTTCTCTGCGGTCTCCAGGAGTTCGAGCTTGTCTGTCTGTGTTTCGAGGGCTTCTTGGACTAGCTCATACTGAACATGCTTCTGATGTCGAAAAGAAAGGCGAGCACGGATTAGGGTTGCAAATTGGGTGTAGATATTCAAGGGCTCGGTGGTACATCGCTCCCAAGATTGAAGCTGTGGAGATCCCTCGTCAGCTCCGTCACTACAGCTATGGAGTGCGAGCCGACCAGTGATGCCGTAGCCAGGTACTCCGCATCAACCGCCTGTCCAACCTTCTCCACCGCCTCGCCCAATCCGCCTCCCTCGACCAGACTAAACCCATTCCAAACTGCACCAAGCTCACTAAGATCCCCAGCCCTCTCACCCCACCGTTTCGTGACCCGCCGATTGACCCTCTCCATCGTCCCGCTGAAATGGCCCTGGAACTTCTCGGTGAACGCTTCAGAGTCTAGGAATCGCTGGTCTGGGCGCTGTAGGGGATGATTGGGTGAAGGGGCGGGAAGGAGGTGATGGGCGATGTAGGGGGTTGGTGAAGAATGCTCGGGAGACGAGGGGGATGTGGGCCGTTGAGAGGGGGAAGAGGGGTCTGCCTCGAAGGTCGGATTGTGGGATGGTGCGTGGAGGGGGTTCTTTGGGAGTAGAGAGATGGGTGGGGAGCGGATGACTTCAGACTATGGCATTTCCCCCGTCAGCCGTGGCGACACTAGAAGGGGTCCTCGATAGTGAGCCATGTCATACTGCACTCACCCAGCTGACGCCATCCTCGAGGAACCGATGCAACACATGCTCTCCGCCAAGTATCGGATGTCTCACGACCCTCCTAAGGAAGTCCTCAAGCAGCCTCTTACGCCTTGCCACGACCGTCGCGTCCTCCTTCGCCTTACTCTGGCCCTTCACCGCGTAGTCTGCTAGACTCTGCTTGTTCGGGATAGGGGGGATGATCAGGACAGGATAAAGGCCGGTGAGAGCTTGATGGAAGGATAAGAAGGACGAGTATCGTCGGCGGGTCGTATGTGACTAAACGAACTAAGCAATAGTCTGAAGATCATGGAAGAACAACTCACTCCCAGCTTAATCACATAAGTGATATAACTCGCCTTCCCCCCCTCTGTGGTCTTGAAAGCATCAACAATACTGATCTCCTCCCCTCGATGGATCTCCTTATCCCTCTCACAGCAGAAGTCTACCTTGGCTATCGGTCCTGAGAGTCGACTCGACCCGCGCTTGGGCTCTTTAGCAGGGTCGGGGAAGGACGCGCGGTGCGTTGGCGGTGGGGAGCCGGAGGCGGCGGATATTGTCGAGGAGGGTTTGGAAGGGGGTTTTGGGGATGGCGAGTGGAGTCTAGAGGGCGCGGGTGAGGGAGAAGGGGAAGTGGTGAATGGGTTGGGTGGGGGATCGTCCATGGTTGACGGTGATGATATTGATTATAGGGGGATTTGCAAAGGTGAGGTGCGGTGCAACGGTTGAAGGAAGGAGAGGTTGGGATGACGTGGCGCGGGAGGGGGTGTATCAGAGACACTTATCTAGGGTTGTCTAACGACACTCCCAAATCAAACCAATCATATCAACTAATATATACAGATAGACGATTCCACACACTATATGCCCTTGTCGATCGATACGGATTACGGCTAGAGTGAAGGTCCCAACGAAGGACAGAGATTCGGTCCTGTCACGATTGCACATTAGAAGATAGAGACGACATCGAATTTATCAATCGATATGCGACATCCTCTTACACCGGACGAGCTATCCGCGATCGTACGTGCCCTGTTCTCTAGACTCCTCTATCGACGTGCGACCTACAACTATTGGTCATCCCAGGCATCATCAGCCCAATCGATCTCCTTCGTTCCTCTGTCATCCGTACTGACCGGAACTGCTAGCTGACTTTCCCTCAGGCAGGGTGGACGTCGATAGCATGCTGGATGGTGGTATACGTCCGTCCCCTCTCTCGACCCCGAATCCAGCTGACACCACACCAGACACCGCAAATATGGGAAAACTACCAACTTCAGTCCGGCGAGGGTCTCTCCGTGACATTTATCGTCCTCTGGCTTCTGGGCGATATTACGAATCTCTTCGGTGGGGTTCTGGCGAAGCTCCTACCGACTATTATCATATTGGCTGGATATGTGAGCTTTCTCTTTCCCATGGCGAGCCGGCTCTGAGTCGAGTTGGCTGCTGGAGCTGGAGAAGCTGGCTGCGCTGATCTTCCCCCAGTACTCGATATGCGACCTCCTCCTCCTCTTCCAGGTATACTACTATCGCCGAGCCCGCCAACTCCGCTCCTCCACCCAATCCGAATCCGCCCCTCTCCTCGCCGCGCCGCCATCGGTTCCTCAACCCAAACCCCTCCTCCCACCCCGGCTAGAATACCCTTTGCTCCTGCTATTCGTGTTCGCGTCAGGAGTAGGCGCTTGGTACCTCCCCGACTCGCCTGATGACGTCTCGATACCCGAGAAGCCGGGAATGGGCGAGGAGGTGGAGCTGGAGTGGCGCAGTCAGGTGCTGGGGTGGACGAGTGCGGTTCTGTACCTTGGGAGTCGGGTGCCGCAGATCGCGCATAATTAGTCAGTCGAGCGCTCTTTACAGCAGGAGGGGTCTGCTTCCTTTGCGGTTCGGAGCCTACGCTGACGATGAGTCGCAGCAAGACACGTTGTGCTGGCCTTTCTTTAGCGATGTTCTTCTTTTCCATCTCAGGCAGTACGTCGTTCTCCACCAGCTTACACCGTCAAAGCTTATGGGAACTCAGACCTGACATACGCGTGCTCGATCCTGCTGATCTCACTCGAGACCCGCTACCTCATAGCCAACGCGTCCTGGCTTGCGGGCTCCGTCCTCACCATCTTCCTAGACATCTTCGTGATAAGCCAATTCATGTATTATCATCTAGAGGACCGGAGACAGGAGAAGGAACGGAAGGTCTTGGGGGAGGGCGATGACCGAGAAGATGGAGAAGGGGAGGGAGTATGATCTTTCTGTCAGAGTTTATTCCCGAAAACATCGATTACTCCGATAGAAGAGGCTACGGTGAAACACCGGATGAGATTTGATTTCGGCCGCATACCACGACTTTCTCAACCATGTAGCCCATAACTTGATCACCAATGCTCATCGTTCTCTCTCCAACACACGATGGCTCGATCTTTGCGTCGCAAGACTCTAGTCCTCCGCCGAAAAGCGCTAAACTCCCTCCCGACGTTCCTGCCCTTCATCATAGCCTTCACCCACGTCCTCCTCTCGCCTCACACCAAAGTCGAGGAGTCCTTCTCCCTCCACGCGGCGCATGATGTGCTCGCCTACGGCCTATCTCCATCCCACTTTCACCTGGTACCGCCTTCCTGATTGAGGTGGGAGTAGCTGACGAGGTAGTGGGACCATCTCTCTTTCCCCGGAGCCGTCCCACGATCATTCCTCCCGCCCATCCTCCTGGCTCTCATCACCTACCCACTCTCACTCTTTGGCATCTCCTGTGGATGGATCAAGTCAAAGTTCGACGTCCAGATCCTCCGTCCGTCTCCCTCCCTCATGATTCAACCGGGCTCACATCCCACGTCCCTTAGTCCGACTCGTCCTCACATCCTTCCACTCCATAGCCATCAACCACCTCTCCCGTACCCTCCGATCACGTTACCCGCCTCAAGTAAGGACATGGTTCTTGGCGCTGAGCCTAAGCGGATTCCATATCCCCTATTACGCGGGTCGGACGATCCCGAACTTCCTCGCACTCCCTTGCGGTATGTCATACCATTTCCCCTCTTTGCACATATACCAGTTCCCCTTTTTGTCACAAGAATCGCCTCTCTGCCATACCGGCTCCCTTCTTTGTGCGTCAAGGCTGATGCAGAATGTTAGTGATCATCGGGATCTCCTTGATCCTACGTTCGGGAATCACAGCGGTCCCATGGAGAATCACGAGGAGGAGGCTCCGGGACGGCATCATCCTCCTCACAGCTACAACGACGCTCATCCGACTCGAGCTGGCGTTATTCGTGCTGCCAGTGGTACTCAGCCTCGTCCTCCTCGGCCGACTCTCGGTCCGTCAAGCGGTAGTTTACGGCGCTACAGGCGGCTTCGGATCTCTCCGTGCGTCCCTTCACATCCTTATGTAGATGTATCTGACGGCTTGCGGTAGTCATCTCTGCGCCGGCAGACTATACACTCTGGCACCCCACCCTCTCCCATCCGTCATTCCCCTTCACCAACCCCCTCCAGCTACTATGGCCAGAACTCTCCGCACTAAACTACAACCTCTACCAAGGCCAGGCTGAGCAATGGGGTGTCTCGCCATGGTGGTATTACCTCCTCAACGCCTTGCCAAAGACGTGTCTCGCTTCCCTCCCGCTTGCACTTGCCGGGCTGAGCTGGGTAGCGATGGGAAGGGGGCAAGGGAAATTCGCGGACGGGTTGAGGGAAGTGGTGGGGTATTTTGGTCTGGGAATCGTGGGTCTGGTTGGCGTGATGAGCTGTGTTGGACATAAAGTAGGTCTTGCCCAAGCGAGGTTTGCTGACGGGCAGGAATGGAGGTTCGTAGTCTATGCTGTACCTATCATCAACCTCCTCGCGTCGTTCGCTGCGTCCTCGATGTACGTCATACCCGCCGTTTCTGTGCATGTGTTGACCAAAACAGGTGGAACATTCCGAATCAGAGGTTGAGACCACTCTTCCGACTCGGACTGGTGGGTATGATCCTCGCGAATCTCTTCGTCACAGCCATTTCGACGTTTTTGAGCATGCACAATTACCCCGGCGGAGAGGTGTGGCGAGTGCTCGAGGATCTCCAACGGGGATCAAACGAGACCGGTAGGTCTATCCAATGGGTGGAGCGGTGGAATGGGTACTGATGTGGGCGAAGTGATGATCCACTACACGAATTATCCCCTCCAAACAGGCGCTACACTCTTCACGTTCCTCCACTCCCCATCCCTCACGTCCTCCTCATCATATCCAGCACTCCCACCACCCATCGAGCCGGTATGGACCTACTCGAAATCCGAAGATCCGGATCTCGCCACGCGTGAAGGAGCTTGGACGGAGGTGGACTACGTAGTCACGGAGGACTGGAAGGGGTATGAGTCCTGGACAGGGGATGGAGGGGAGAAGTGGAGAGTCGTAGGAGTGGTCGAGGGGCTGGAGGGGGTCAGGAGAGGGGGACGGTGGGGTATCAAGGTGCGGTGGGGGAGGAAGGTCGCGGTGCTTGGTCGGGCAAACAACGGCTAGCGAATGCAGTACCCAAGCAAATGAAGGATGCATACTATCCGTATGATTGTCGTCTGTCAAATCGCGAAATGAAGGTGCATCCACTAATCCGCAAATTGACTCTCGATACTCGTCATGATACTCAAGAAATCTGACCACGACCATCAGCTACTTGACCGATAACACCGACGGGCCCGACTGTTCGACTGACCAAGCAGATACGCCCCGATCGCTTGGACGACATCGTCCCCGTCATCTTGGGCGGGTAGGGCGTCGAGGAGACTGACTGCGACCACGCGGATCTTGGTGACGAGGGAGGGTCCGTTGGCTGCGAGCTGTATCGAACGGTCAGCTGGTGCTTTGGCCATGTCGCGAAGAGGGTAAAGCAGGTATACGGCGGAAACTGACAGCTTGGATGGGGATACTGGACGGTCCTCAGCCATGATTTCGATTGAGGAACCGGACATACCCATGGACTGCTTTGAACAGGTCTTGGTATACCCCGAGGCGCCAATCGACAGCCTCGCCCAGATCGGCAGCTACCAATTCCGCAGCTTGACCGATCCTTTTAGTGTCACTCCAGCATCCTGGCAAAGCTTGACTCACCATTCCGACTCGGCGCGCCCGGCTGACCACTTCGTCCAAGCAGGTCTTCCCTGTACAATCTGTCAAGCCCCTTAGCACCGACGCAGACAACTGGGAGAATGCTAAACAGACATCAAGCGCAACCGTGTCATCGCCAGTGTGACATGGATATTCGCCTTCAACACCAGATACCCGTCCTTTGCAGTCTCGCTCGCCATCGGGTCTGAGAAGAACAAATCGAGCTGATCGCGCATCACATCTTCCCATCCCGGTGCTGGCCTATTCCGTCATCAAAATTCCATCCAGTATGACAAAGGGGACATACATGTCATCATTGACGCCATCGAGCTGGAATGGGCGGGGCAGCTTATCGGCGATGGCTTTGACCCGCCCTTGGAGCTTGCGGACTTCTCGTAAGGCACCGAGAAGGTTCTCGGGGTCTTGAGGAGGGTATCGTCGGATGTCTCGCTCGTGCACCAGGATATCACCGTGTATCCTACCAAAATGTCAGCGGGTATTAGGCGGAAGAATTTGGGAAGACAGACGTGACGATGCGAGTTAAGATGTTGAAGCCCGAGATCAGCGGGACTGGGTTCGAGGACGGTAGGTATCCGTGTAGGGTGATCGACTTGTCGTCCCTGCCGTTCTTCAGCACCGACAACGGACATGGAGAGCAGGGGCTAACAGTTCGGCAGGCAATTCGGCCGCTTCGGGTCCGATGAACTCGTCCGAGCGGAGCAGGACGGGTTTGAAACGTGACAAAGCCTCGAACTTGTCGGCATTGTAGATGATGAACCAGACGCGTCGTCTGCGCTCCGCCTCGATGGGGTCTGCATTGGTCAGCTGGGTCTAATGGCAGATAATATTGACGGACTGAGGTCGGGATAGGTCTGTCGATAGGTAATTAGCGCGATAGGCAAGGGATGATCGTGACTTCACGTCCTCTCGATGTACGCCCAGGCTGATGGCGAGAGAGATCGCCTCGCCAAACGCGGCCGCCTCGAGACCAGCATTGCCGTGTTTCTGCAGCCATCAGCTTGACCACTACTGCTCCGGCGATTAGTCTTGCGTTGTGCACAATGAACACCAGATACCTGTAGCGTTTTAGCACCGCAAGCAGTGCGGATGAGCGAGACTCACTTGATACAGATCAAATCCACGTTGACATTGTTCATCTCCCGTCTCGTCACAGCTTCGCAAGCCTTCATGCAGTGATCCGATAGCCGACGGACACCATCGTGCGGAAGGGTGGGGAAGAAAGTCCTTGGTACCTTGAAGTATGCTCCATCAGTTAGATCAGGATAGCCATCTGAGGTGACGAACATGTATCAAGGTGGTCGCGATCATCGCCATGATCAGAGCGAAGAAGATCGGTCGTTTCTCCCCCTCGTGCGCCGCGAGATCCGCCATGAAGCTCGGTTTGTGAATGAACGGGATAATCGCATACACCTGAGAATCGTCAGTTCTGATAGTGCGTTTTGTGCGATGGCAGAGAAGAACGCGTACGTATTCGAAGTACAGCGATATGACGTGCATCGCGAGCTCACCAGGGAGGATCGAGTCGATGCTGGTGCTAGGAGGTACGCTGGCTTCCGAGACGGGAAATTCTGGGGAGGGCTCATTAAGGATTGGCGTGAGATCGGATTGAGCATGATGAGCACCTGGGAACGCCGATTGAGGAGAATGACCGGGACCTCGAAGGCCGGGCGGTGGGGGGATGACCTGGAAGTAGGACGGATCGAATTCTGCGGACTGGTCTTGGGAGGGGTACTGAGCGGTAGTCGTCGGAAGCAAGGGGGATGACAGATCTGACGGGAATGAAAGCTACAATCGAAATCAGTGCCTAAATGCCTCATGTCCGCCCATGGCGCACCGAGTCTGTCATCCCGAAGCCGAATCCTTCAGCTCCGGCCCCATGCTGCTCCCTCCCTCCTTCATGAACACCTTCCTCCTCGTTCTCACTTCGCTCCTTTTGCCTCCCCTTCCTGGCTTTCTGTTCCGCTGCCAGTCTCTCAACCACTTGATTCCGCCGTCCCCTTCTCTTCCGTTGATAACGATACGAGCATTCAAGTCCCCACTCGGAACAATGCTGTCCTCCTTCATCAGCTTGAGCCAAGAAGAAGAAGCGAGACTCCCCTCGCAAGGTGATATAGCGGTAACTTCGGATCCCAGCTCGACTATTGGTGGTCGACCTGAGCATTTGAGCTTCCGCGTTCGACACGCATCACAGGAGGGGGGTTGACGCTTAGTATGAGTTGCGGTCGCGGGTCGAGTCGAGGATGATGGGGAGGGTCCAGCGGCGTCAGCGTCGAGAATAATTGTAGCAGTGGTAGGCTTGTGTCGCAATGGGAGGGAGGATGGTGGGTCGCGAGGCATGCTGGCGTCTATATACGGGGATTGAGCACAGGAAATCTCAAGACCGACCAAGTCATCACGTGATCTGCTGTATGGTTCCGGTTGTCCAGCTCCGTCTTTCGTCCACCTCCACATCATCCTCCACTTTCGCCGTCAAGCCCCAGATTCAAATATCATCCACGCACTACCGGCATCTTTCATTTCCTCACATCACGACTCACACACACACGACAGAAAGTACTCAAAATGGTCCGCACCATCGCTTTGAATGACGGGAAGAAGATCCCTTCGCTGGGATGGGGAAACATGCATGGGGACGATGCTGTTGAGAAATGCGCGACGGCGTTGAAGTTGGGTATCATGCATATCGATACCGCTCAGGTGGGTCTCCTGTCTCTCCTTCAAGTCGAGAAAGGCTGATCACCGGGACTGGTAGGTATACAGGACGGAGCCCGAGTCGGGTGAGTCGATCAAGGCTGCTGGCGTCAAGAGGGAGGACGTCTGGGTGACTACCAAGAGTACGCGGCCTCTCCCTTCACAGCCTATCCCAGCTGACACAACCCAGTTTCCGATTACAGTAGTACGTCCAAATCCCGCAGCTCCTGCTAGCTCGGCTGACGCGGCGCAGAGACCCAGTGTACTCAGGAAGACGTCCGACGCAGCGTGAAAGAGTCCATCGATCGCCTCGGCTTCATCCCTGACCTCATCCTGCTACACAATCCGTTCCTCGCCCACGAGAAGTCGATCGCTGAGTTCTATGGCTACGTCGAGACGCTCGTCGAGGACGGTACCCTGAAGGGGTGTTCGCTCGGGCTCAGCAACTTCAGGTGTGTGTTCTCCCTTATGAAGACACAAAACTCGGCCGCACTGACGAGTCCTTCGTGCAGGCCCCAGGATATTGAGGAGATCATGGCTGTCGCCCGCGTCAAGCCTGTGGTCAACCGTGGATCTCGTTTATGTTCGTGCCAAAATCGCTTCGCTGATGACATTTCAGAGATCGAATACCACCCCTACGTCCTCGCCCACCTTGACCCCGTCATGGCCCTGCACGAGAAGTACAAAATCGTCGTCCAATCCTACGGACCTCTCACCCCAATCATCCGACACAAAACCGGTGGTCCCCTCAAGCCCGTTCTCACCAAGATCGCCCAACGTCTGTCCAAGGAGACGGGCAAGGACGTCGACGAGATCGCCGTGCTTTTGCTCTGGACGATGGGGATGAATGTGGTAGCGCTCAGCTCGAGTTTGAGGGATGAGAGGATCAAGGCTATTGCCGCGACTGAAAGCTTGCCGGATTTGACGAAGGAGGATATGGAGGAGATTGAGAGTGCGGGCAGGAAGGTTCACTTTAGGCATTATGTGAGTGATCGATTTGGTGGAGCATGGAATTGGAAGGGGCTGACGGGAGACTTAGGGGGAGCATATGAACAAGGACTTCCCGGCGCCGGACCTCCCGGAGGATGTTTGAGCGGGTCATATTCGAAGTGTACAGAATTCACAGTGCCAGTATCGGTAGGAAAAATAAGCATGCATCGCTGCTGTTGGATTGGAATTATATTGATTGAACGTTCCTATCCAGTATGCCAGATCCGATCCGGGGACATTTGGGAGGCTCACAAAGTGAATCGGCCACTCTGCGATCTCCAGTCTCGTCAAGAGGACTCGGATGATGGCAAGACAAGATGGGGCTCAACAACGAAGATGCCGCACCCGTCGTATACACAAACAACATACAAACGCAACAATGAACAGATCTTCTTGGTACATGAACTCTCCTTATCTTCTATCATTATAGTCATCAGGAGCATATGGATAGTCATAACTATCCCTATTAGTGGGATTGGACGGCAGTCGGTAACCTGAGGGATAGGAAGCTTGAGGCTGCCTGGCATCTTGATCAAATGGAGTAGTCTGAGAAGTTCCCCTTCCTTGATTATGAGGGACGCTCCTTCCTGAAGGGCTCCAATTCACCCTGATAGTTGTGTCATTCACAAGACGAGGATGAAATCCAAGACTGATTGGCCGATCGCTCAGAGTGGTTGCAATCTGCGTTGCGTTTCACTGTTATGGGCTCAATGCCAGATTCACTGAGGCACACAATCAGCTGTGCGTCTGAAGGGCAGGGGCCGGGGAGGGGGGGGGGGACAGGGGAGAGGAGGCACAAAGACAAAGTCATAGTTTTGGGCGATAACACTTGTATTTGGCACTACTTGTATTGAAGTCCCCAAAATTGAGCTCTATGATGCAAACTTCAGTGGGCCAAAGGCTGGAGCACATGTTTCTACCCATTCCGTTATACTGGAATGACAAGCTGCGTGCATGCACATCACCGACATCCGCTGTTCGAGGGGTCAGCCTAGCTTGAGTGAACCACCTCGACAAGCAGGCTTGCAAGGAGACTTGTCAGTGTACAGGTCGGATTCCACTTTTGTAGAACATTGATAGTCATTTACTGGTGAAAGAGTTGGTTGTCATGCCAAGATCATCATCATATTTGTGAACAAAGCAGCCACACTTGACCGTAAGATAACTGGCTGCAGAAGTCATATGTTGTGCATCATCATGCAGCCATGAGACTCTGTACTCTCTTGTCTAATCCCAGCTTGCCTGACTCTCACTCATCACCCTCACTTGTAAACTTGATGAACCTGGATCAAATTGCCAAGCACCATCTGCAAGGTGTTTCGATGTGTCATATTCTATTTCAGTTGAGTAACTTGTGTATGTGCTTCCCCAATAAACGGTTCTATTTCAGTTGGAGTAACTTGTGTATATGAGTGCTTCCCCAATAAACGGAAACAAAATCTGCAAGTGATATCCAGTAATCAATGAGACCTGGATTATCTAGTTGGCTCGGACTAGAATGCTTTTGGACAATGTTGTACTATGGTGTCAAGACCCGGATGTTTTCTCTGTTAATTGATTCCTGATACCGTTCCCTTTAATAAAGTCAGCCACCTTGTCATGATCGAGATACTTAGCAGAGACAAACAGAGACGACTTCGCTGGTCATCAGAGGAATTCGATGTCTCTTCTCATGTAGGATGAGAACCTGGGCAAGACACTTGTCGAGAAGTTCATGTGAGAGAATCTCAGCGTGATTATCTTTGCACAGCTGAGAATGTCTCAGATCTGTCTCTGTTCACCTGAGACATGTCATGATTGGTGGTCCACTTGCCTACCGTTCACATGCCTCGTCGCCGATTCTAGGAGCTGAGCGTCGGGCCTATTTTTGCTGGTCGACGTAGCACCGTGACACCTCGTCCATAGCGTTATATTAACCCCTCCTTCAGAGGGTTGTGGATTTTTGCCCCCAATGATCAAACTTATCATAAGTCTCTTTGCCCAAGACCTACTCTCAAGGGGAACTCAGCCTCTCCAAGGCTTCCCTCCAGTCCAGTTCTAAGCTTGCCGGATCCTTCCTTGCTTATACCTTTCTATCGTCGACTGAATTGACAGGTTCACTACCATCTTCAGCTAGTCTTAGTAAACTATCACAATCCACCTGTCTCTAGTGCTTCTAGGTCTTCTAAGGACGGTTCGTGGCAGATGACAGTACCGGGGTAGATTCTAAAGACCCTTCTTTGTGGGTCGTCCCCCCTGAATGGACGGATTTAGGAAAATAGAGTATGCTACTCAGAAAGGAGACTCACAAAATACAGCTGCCAGGAAATGGTTGCAAATGCAAATTTGATTATGACCAAAGTCTTACCTCCGTGACTGTGTATTCTGGATCTGCAAGGTAGAGTTTATGTACTGACCTATCCCAGAAAACTGATGTGCGCAAGACCTTCTGGATTTGAGTGGCTTTCTTGTAACACTGTTGAGTAATCAGATGTGGACATTATGGCTGCATGGGACATGATGTCTGAATTGAGATGCAGGCAAACGACCATTGATGATCTCAATTCACCAATTGTGCTTACGGTATGGCAGAAGCTGCTTAGTCAATACAGAGTCATACATCTTGTAAGATCAGAAACCGTGTTTGAGCAATCCCTGGAGTCACAACATGTGGTATTTTCAGTTGTTGGACAAACCTTCCCCTAGACCTACAACACTGTTTGCCAATTCTGCAGTCCCGCGTACAAAGGGAATCAACCTTTTCAACCAATCAGAGATCTTTGTGATATCAGCCTGATTTGAAGACCATTTGGCGTTGCCAGATCTGGGCCCTCCATGGGATTCAGACGTTCTCCCAGCAGCAATGCTATCACATGCGTCATAGTCAAGGCGTCTTGCCGCGAATGTGATAGGAAAGCCTTTCTTGCCTATTGAGCTGTCCAGAGTCACCGTAGTGTAATGTCGACCATCTTTTGATTCTGCCACAATCTTTTCAGCGGCTGCTGCACAAAATTCACTCAGTGTGGAACCTGTGTGTACTGACTTTTCATTGTTTCCAAAATAGAAGCTGTAGTCTGGATTATATGTCTTGCTATGCCTGATGGAATCCCAAATCATCAATGGGAGCAGGGCAGAACCAAGCAAGAAATACAAACCTGATAATCTCAAGAGAAGAGACCACTGATCTGCCCCAATCTTGGGGACTCAGTTGGTCTATGGAATTCTCTGCAAAGAAAGTCAAGTGAACCGCCTTCACAAGGCTCTTGACGTCCTTGTCATCCACGTCACCGTTGTACATAGCCACCTGGAAGTAAGAACGGCTTCGTTCTGAAGCCCGTCCATGGAAAATCTGGAGCTGCACCAAGCCCGTGGCATTTGTTGCCTACCCTAGTAATCCAGGCCAAACTTTGGTGACTGATACTAGCGGGACTCACCTCAAGGAGAAGTGGCTTATCAGAATCCCGATAGGTCTCCTGAGCATCTGGTTCCTACCATTCCGTTGAGAGTGTCTCAAAAACAGTGCTTGCATCGGATGAGTTGGAAGCAAGTCCAAGTTTCTCCTTCACCTCTGGTTTAGAGCCTGGAAGGATTACCTTCATGCTTGATAGTTGTCAAATTGGTAAAGTTGAAAGTAGCCTTAGGATTGAGTAAAACCTGAGAAGTATGGCTTTTGTGAGGAAGAGTGGCATGTATAAGTCTTCGGACAAGAGAGGGTTTGCCTTCCTGCAGTACAGAAGAAAATGCAGTATAAAGGGTTGACTATTTCCTCGTCAAAGGAAGAAGACTCAAGAGTTTTGTTTGGCGGAAGATATGTCTTCTTTGGAAGGGAAACTCTCGTGCCATGAAGAGGGCTGAGAGAATCGCCATGATGATCAACACAGTTGGGTTCCTTCTGTCAATAGCAGGAGCTTGCAGGTTATCTCCATTATCACACCATGGTACCTTACTGTCAGGGTGCTACGCCGACCAAGTGATAAGGCCCGACGTCCAACTCCTACGACTGGCGATCGTGGCCGAAGGTGGCGAATGATAGGCAAAGAGGGTCCAGCGTCAAAGGTACTGTCGGGG
>JAABUY010001337.1_pt1 | contig 33692 bp, 39 predicted proteins | sample 5560271 | NCBI WGS metagenome assembly JAABUY01 (sample SAMN10711886, study PRJNA513374) | rock metagenome | isolation source: Antarctica rocks | place: Antarctica: Victoria Land, University Valley | reverse complement strand
GCGCCGACCCCACCCCCGACCCCACCTTCTACTCCGCCCCGCGCTACGTCACGCACATCGACGACCACGCCATCCGCCTGCTGCAAACCTACTACGCCCAAACCCTCCCCAAGCCCGGCCGCATCCTCGACCTCTGCAGCTCGTGGATCAGCCACTTCCCGCCCGCCCTTGAAGCCGCCGCCACCACCACCACCCGCACCGACAACAACAACTCCACCAAAGACCCAACGCAAGCGCCAGACCTCGAAGTCACAGGCCTCGGCCTCTCCTTCCCGGAACTCGCAGCAAACCGGATCCTAACGCACCGCATCACGCACGACCTCAACGCCGACCCCTTCCTTCCGGCAACGGTGCCGGGCGAGCTGGACGCCGCGACGTGCGTGGTCAGCGTCGACTACCTGGCGTCGCCGCGGGAGGTGCTGGGGTCGTTGCGGGGGAGGATGAAGCGGGGTGGGGTGGTGCATCTGGTGGTGTCGAATCGGTGTTTTCCGAGTAAGGTGGTGGGGCGGTGGCTGAGGGTGGATGAGGAGGAGAGGCTGAGGATGGTGGGGGATTATTTGTGGTTTAGTGGGTGGCGGGGGGTGGAGGTTGTTGTGTTGAGTGATGGGAGGGTGCAGGGGGAGGGGGGGTGGTTTGGGTTTGGGGGCGGGAGGGTGGATCCGTTGTGGGTTGTGCGGGGGGTGAATGTGGGGGAGGCGGAAGACGCTCTGGCACAGGGGGGGGATGGGGGAGGCGAGGGATGAGCGGTGAGGGTGGGGACTGGAGTGGTCGGTGAATGTGTGGATGGCGGAGGGCATGGCGTTGGGATGGATGTTCGGTGTAATGCTGGCTTTCGATGGGAATTGTCTATCTATACTGTGCTCTACTCTACTCTACTCTACTCTATCCAATGCAAACCCACCTCAACCATCTAAACAAACTCCCCATCCACCTCCTCAAAATGATCGAAAAACCCCTTAAACAACCCCACCCCCAACCCCGGATCCAAACTCCCCGTCGTCGCCCGAATACTATGCATACTCAACTGCGGCAACCCGGCATCAACCGCCCTCATGCCCGTCGCAGCCGACAACATCGGCCCCACCGTCCCCCCACTGCGACTATCATTGCGAATCTGAAAGACCTGCAGCGTGGCGCCACACCTGTCCGCGACGCGCCGCAGCAGCGCCGTCGACACGGCGTCGGTCGTCATGTGTCCGTTGGCGTCGGCCGTGACGGCGACGCCGACGTTCAGCCGGGGCGCGTGGTGTTCGAGGTACTGGCCGAGGAAGTTCGGGTTGACGGCGTGGGTGACGTCGGCGGAGACGAGGAAGCTGTTGGCGTAGGTCTGCGATAGGAGGTTGGCGCCGGCGTGGGAGGGGTGCGGGGCGAAGGCTTCGCTGAGGCGGGCCATGATGCTGCTGAGGAAGTTGGAGTGCGCGCCTTGGCGGAGGTTGCTGCCGATTTCTTCGTCGTCGAAGAGGGCGACGAGCTTGATGATGCTGCTGCTGCTGCTGCTGCTGTCGGGGTCGGGGGTGGGGGTGTCGCTTTCTTGGGAGTTGGGCGACGAGGGTGAGGAGGAGGAGGGATGGCTGGTGGAGGAGGCGAGGAGGGCTTCGATGGCGGAAAAGGAACATAGCTTGTCGTCGATGCGGCCGGCGAAGATGAATTCTTTGTCTAGCCCGCCGAGTTGTGCGGGTTGGGTGTCGAAGAGCTCCAGCTCCCAGTTCACGATTGTGCTGTCTGCAACACCACTTAGTATAGCACAGCACGGACCCTAGGAGGGGTGCCTCAGCAACCTACAGTCCTGAATGCCCAGCTCCCCCGCAATAGCCTTGACCAAACGTTCCGGCTGCGTCGCCGCGAACGCGCCTGCCCCCGACCCCCCAAGCACACCTGCCCCCCAGCCCACCGCCTCCTTGCCACTCACATCCGCGTTATCCAACCCAATCACCGGCACCATCTGCGTCTCCCGATTAAACGGCCCCACCGCCGCCGCGCCAAAATGCGGCGCAAGCGTCGGGATGCGCGCAATAGGCCAGCCCAGCTTCACGAGCTTAGTAGCGATCTTGCCCGTCTGGCCATCCTTGACCAGCACCCTGCCTCCGACGCCCAAGTCGCGGTCCCACCACGTGCTGTTGAAGGCGCCGGCGTAGGGAGCGACGCCGAGTTGGACGAAGCCGGCTTTGCTCTCGAGCTTGGAGATGGGCTTGAGGCGCGCGGTGAGGGCGTCGATGTGTGCGGCGACGATTGCGGCGCCGTTGCCGGACTCGTACTTCGATCCGACGGCGAATGCGATCAGCGCGCTGCCGTTTCGCTCCACGTAGTATTTGCCGCCTTGCTGGAGTTTGGAGGTCCAGAGGTTGCGCTCTGAGAGCTGTGTGAAGCCGTGGGATTGGAGACGGTGTGAGAAGTAGGAGACGGTGTGGAAGACTGTTGGGTTGTCGGATAAGAAGGAGAGGAACGGGTTGGTGTATGATGCGGCGGAGATGTCTGCTGGTTGGGAAGAGTTGGGTTGTTGGTTGTCCAGAGTATCTGGCTGGGAGGAGGGCACTGGGCTCCGAGTCCGTATCGGGTGAGTCCGCGTCATCCTACAATCTGATCTGGATTTAATAACAAGTGCTAGAGCAGCTCTATATTAGAAGACAGTTGGACAGTTGAATAGGTTTCGATCTGGGCATCCGTCACATTATATAGATAGATGGTTGTAGATTAGCGTGGTCAGAAACCTACCTGGTACCATTTGAACCAGGTGATGTCTATTCAGTTGATGCACCGACACATGATATTGACAGTACTTAACAGAACTTCCCCGTCTGAGTACAAGTTTCTAATGTACAAGCTACTACAGGTTATGCTACGCCGCCCTGTTACCAAGTTCTCAAACGCCATGGACCCAGCCCGCATCAAATGTCCAACCATCTATGCTTTCGTAACCCACTTCCACAGCGGCCGCTTCTTCACCTCAGTCCCGTAGTTTTCTTCTTCGACGTTGTGTTTCCCCACAATACTCAGGAACACCTGATCCAGAGTCGTCTGCGAAACAGAGTAATACTCGAAACCGAGGAGCTCCTTGTGCTCTTCCAAAGATGTGAAGAGGGCGCTGATGCCAGCCTGTCTTGCTTGACTCTGATGTTGCCTCTCGTCTTCGTGGTCGCCAAGCACCGAGGACAGATGACGGTCGTCCGCTCTCGCAGGGACGCTGAACCGCATCTGCCCATGGTAGGTCTTATCCTCGACAACGGCACCATGGAAGTTTTCAAGTATCCATCGTTTGATTCGCTCCATCTCCTCGACCGAGGTATGAGGTGCAGTGGTCGTAACCAAATGAACATGATAAGCATCGCCATGTTTGCGTCGAAGGTAATCGCTCGTCCCAAGAGCCAGCATTTTCTTTGCCATGATCCCCGCTCGGTTGGCCAAGGCGTCTGCTTCCTCCATCGAATGTGTTGTGAGGACCAATGATCTACCTGGCACCACCGACGCCAAAGTCCGCCACATGACCCGTTTTGAGGCCGCATCCATACCGGAGGAAGGCTCGTCAAGAAGCAGTACCGTCGGATTGCCCATCAGAGCAACACCCAAACTGAGTTTCCTCTTGTTACCCCCTGACAATTTGGCTGCCATCCGACCGGCAAAACTTTGGAGGCCGACAGCACGGATAACCTCGCGCACATTGTGCTCAACGTCCGACACACCTCGAATACGGGCGTAGAACTGAAGATGCTCGACCACAGTCATCTGATCCATAGCATCAAACTGTGGGCACACTCCAAGATGTGATCTGGCAGCGGCACGGTGCTTGTTGACCGAGATATTCTCGACGAAAATCTCACCATCTTTTGAAGAGGGCTGGAGGTCTCCCCGGATAAGTCCGACGGTAGTTGTTTTCCCACCACCGTTAGGCCCCAGAAGAGCGAACACCTCACCTCTTTTGACACCAAAACTGATGTCCTGCACCGCTACGTTACTGCCAAAAGCTTTGGTAACGTGCAGGACTCGTAATCCGTCTGTGAGAGTGTTGACTCGAGTAAGCTCTTTAGATATCTCATCGTCCTCAACTCCTGACTGTTCGATGTCTTGCACCTTATAGCTCTTCCTGAACTTCCCGAGAAGTGGTCCACCATCCCACCATAGCAGGAAGCCGAAGAGGAAGAGCGACTGCATCAACAAATACAATATGGGCCCTCCGTATAAGCCAATCTCGCCTGGATACGAAGCAATCGACTGATCTCGGCAGAGAATGGAGAAAGCATTGAGTGCTACAAAGAGAGACCGAACTAGGTTCCCTGATGGAGTGATGAGACCGATAGTGAAGTGAACGACGTTAAGATTGGAGTCAACCTTGTTGATGGGTGAGTATGTGAGCACCGACAGGTAGGCGATCATGTACAACAGGAACATAACGCTAGGAACCGTCAGCATTTCAGAATCCAAAGCACTTCTGGATCGTTACACTTACGCTTGACCACCAGCAGCGAAGGCGAAAGCTGCCAACTGGGACTTCGCAAACAGTGATATGACGTACGATAGTAACGTCGAGGCCAGGCCGAAGAGGAAGAACACCGCGAAAAGGTACTCCAGATGATACCAGATGTTGGTAACTCCCCGGAAGATGATTATCGACAAGACACTCGTAGCGATGACGATCAAGAAATCAAAGGAAACATATGCCAGCCACAGAGGAAAGCTTCGGACGCCATTGCTATAATGAAGGGTCCTGACGTTCCTCAAACGCTCGACGGTCGGATATAGTGCGAAAAACGCCGGGTAAGCAGCCATGGCAAGACCAAAATACGTGATAAGCTGGAGTGTGTTGCCCCCAGAGGATGGCCAGGGAACATCAAAGCTTTGGTATTGATTACTGATTGAAACGTTCGTCAAAAGGTTATCCAAAGCATTCTGCGCTATGGTTGCGAAAGCAATATCACCGTTGCCTTTGTATGCGAACGTAGGCGGCGAGCCGTTTTCACCGAGAAAGAAACCTCCAGGAGTGATGTTGGCATACTTCTGGTCGACATACTGGTTGAATTCCTCGAGAGTGTTGACGTAGTGGGTGGATGCCCTAAAAGCGGTACTGTTTGCGGATCCCGAGCCGCCCGAGCCACCCGAGACGCCAGAGCCGCCCATGCCTGGTAAAGTGGCTTCAAACCTGAGGAGAGCCCCGAGGTCCAACTTGCTCGGTGGGCCAATCACTAGTTGGAATTTCACTTGCGTCAACAGGTTTGAGATGTCTCCAGGCGAGAGCTGATCGGCAGCAGAGCATCCGGCGCCTTGGAAACCAGCTATAAACCGAGTGACCAAGCCAGCAGCGATGACTGGGACGAGGAAAGCCGCACAATAAGGAAGGTAGTTGCGTCTCAAAATCGTCAATCGCTTGCGGAAGAGCACCCGCGCTTGTGATGCCATTCCAATACGGTTGCCAGTCAGGAGTCTTAAACCTTCTTCTTTCACATCAATACCGGCTGACTTCTCCTCCGACTCGGAGAGCGCTTCGTCTCCAGATTTGGGGTCTCGAACATCCTTTTCTTGTGGACCGTTCGTGGGGTCTGGACGGACCTCTTCGGCCACCTTGAGGAACACGTCTTCAATGGTTGGACCATTGACTTGATAGTCTCGAACGCCGCGCAGTTCTAATTTGGAGACGAATCTTGCCGCTTCGGCAGAGGTCGGAATGCTATATATGGTTTGATCGTATACTTGCTTCCGTGGGATACCGTCAAAATGCGGTGCCGGTTCGGAGCCGGGAACGTTGTATATGTGCACTCGATATCCACCACCAAGCTTGTGTTTGAGTTCCACCGCAGACCCCTCAGCCTTCAAGGTGCCCTTGGACAGTATGGCGATATGGTCCGATAACAGATCGGCTTCGTCGAGGAAATGTGTTGTCAGAATAATAGTCCTTGCGCCACGTTCGGCCAATAAGATATCCCAAATCTTTCTTCTCGACAAAGGATCGAGGCCGCTCGAGATCTCATCCACAGCGCAAACCCGGCTCCCACCAGTGAACATCATGGCCAGCTGAAGCTTGCGCTTCTGACCGCCAGAGAGAGTCTTCGATTTCGCCTTCAACTTCCGATCGAGATCACAGGCTGCTACAAGATCGCGAACCTGCTCTTTGGTGTCGCGTACCTCCGTGAACTTCAAGCGATTAAAGATCCGAACATGCTCCTCAACCGTAAGCTCATCCCATAGCACATTCTATAGCAAATGCTTAGCATGAGTTTTAACCAATAAGACAAGGTTAATACCGACCTTTTGGGGGCAGACACCCAAGCCGCCTGTGCTATCTACGTTGATAGTCCCACTCGTCACTTTGCTGAGGCCGGCAACGGCATCCAGCGTTGTTGACTTGCCGCTATAGAGTTTCAGTTAGCAATGCACCAATCGCTTGAGTAGTATCTTGATGACTTGTAAGCTTGGTTTACCTTCCATTGCTCCCTAGCAAGACCATGATCTGTCCCTTCATTACGGTGAGGTCGAGGTTATCCACTGCCACCACGGCGTCTTTATGTTTGCCAAACAAGGGTCCAACACGTCGTGAAAACCAACTCGGAGGATACACCTTTGAGAAACCCCTCAGCTCAACAGCTGTCGCTGCATCGGCTCCGTCTGCTGTAACAGTCCTCCCCTTCGACGCCGTGCCATATAGAGTACGCTCGACGAGAGCACCAAGAACTGGAAACACTAATATTTGAATAATGAGAAATATCCATAATGCAATGCCGGGAAGAGTCCAAGGGTTCTCGGGAGCCGCCTTGAGTAACTTAGTGCCAATATTCTGCCTCTCCCATCGGGCCATCAAGATGATGAAGTAGACATAGTTCATCGACGGGAATAAGAGACTCAGTACGGCGACAGCCCCAGTACTAGCTTTACCGATCACTTGCGCAAGGACAGCAAGGAGAAGGGAAATAATAGTGGTGGATATCCCACTCAACTGTGCTTTCTTGAAGAACGCCCCACCAAAGATGGAGAAAGAGGAGAGAGATAGACCAGCGAGAATTTGGAAGACGATATGAATTCCGAGACTCGTTTTGCTGAAGACACCATAGCGCAGTATGAGCGCCATACCGATCCATCCGGGAAGGTATATGATGTCGAAAGCTAGATGGTTAGATGCGAGTCTAACGAGTTGAGGTTGCCACCGTTGTTTGTTTGGCATCATCGCTTCAATAAGCTGTGACATCCCTATCTCTCTCTCGGCTGCCATCATTCCGACCAGCTGGTAAGTGACGCCGACGATACCAAGGAAGAAGGCCACCCCCAGGATATCAATCAAGGCACCCATATACCGAATCCTGATGTTGTCGTTCCGCTGCTTTTGTGTAATTGAGGTGAAGGGGTATTCCATCACCTGCTGTGGCAAGGCTGAATGGTTCACGGTAGTGTTCAAAGACGCAATGGTGAAGTCAATAGAATGCTGCAATGGAAGTACGTAGACTTCGGCGTCATTTTTCGCACTCGTTGTATCAATTTTGATTCCGAGTGCTCCATCTGCGCGGATAGTATAGTTCCAAATGCCACCCTTGCCTTCGGTGGGTGACGCGTAGAAAACGGCCGCCGCATAACACGTAGATACTCCACGGAGGGAATTGCGGCACACTGTTTGCAAATCGGTCTCGTCCGACAATATCTTCACAATCTTCCCCTCCGCTCGCGCCGGCTCTGCAACCTGTTGTATGACCTTGTCGATGTTTCCTCCAGTGAGCCCATTGTTCACGAAAACCAAGGTATCACGCCCACCCCCAGCTGCGATGAATGCATTTGCCAGAGATTGAACAGGTGTCGGGGCGCCTATACCAAAGCGTGAGGGCGGAATGAACAGATTGCGGGCATAGGCTAGGAAGCCAATCTACAAAGCTGGGCATTAGCTTAGGCGTCTCATGTAGGACTTGGTGCACTTACAAGAACCAGGGGTAATATGAAAGCTCTAACAGTGGTAGAGAATGCATGGCGGAGGAATATTATCCGCAATGACTTGAGAGTGAGCGTCCATGTTTGTCGTAGAACAGCCATCACGATTTCCTTGGCTTCACGAGTAGGGAATACTAATAGGTCAATGTCTGAGGTCTGAGGAAACGGGGAATGATTAATTCGTGGACAATGCTCGTCTCATGGTGAGTAGCTTATAGTCAGCTTAAGTGTTACAGTACAAACGGTAGCCTGATGGTGGCTGAGATCCGTTCGGGTTGTTGTTGGAGATAGAGCAGCGGAAGCATAGGAATTGATGTCAAGCTGAACAGCCACACAGTTCATTGTAGGCGCAGTTTGGAGGCATCTCATTGAACTCGCAGCTGCAATTCTAGAAGGCAAAAAGAAGAAGATGAAGCAATAAGATAATAATAGGTCAGCGCATTACGCACGCAGTTTGAGATCCCTGTACATTCCAACATAACCAAGCCTAAAACAGTTAGATACAGAGTGAAGGAGCCTCGGGATCGGTGTATCGGACAAATTCCTCTCCGGTGTGAGACTAGCGATAAAAGTCTCCGCGACCACCAGCAAAGGTCACAGACAAGACATTATTCTTGAGCTTTGGGTTGCCATCGAATGAAGACAGCGTCGGGATTTCGTTTGGAGTGCGTCAACATGGAATAACAAGCTTGACAGTTCCGTGCGGGCTTTGAGTCAACATCCCAGATGGCACACATGATATCTGGTCATTCTCAAACCCGACTATACTGCCGCATCAGCGGTCAATAGCACAAGAGCTTCATAGTCAGTCCAGCACAAATCATCCTCAGGTCGAGGCTCACAAGTAAGAAGTCACTCTGTGTGGTGATACATACCCCTTCATACTTGTACCCTTCGTGAGGGACTTAAGCTGGATATGAGAGAGAGCCTTGATCAGGACCGGATGACTCTTTCCCATGCGGCAGGTCTTGGGTTGGGCATCTGAAAAGCCAACATTGCAAAAGAGCAGTCTGTCAGAGCACTGCTTCAGAGTTAGAGAGGGATGTCTGGAGACGATGGAAAGCCTGGCCATGAAGTGCGATCGTCTTGATAACAGATCTTGTGCGATCCACACCACGCGGGCCGACATAAGATGATAAGAGACCCCTGGGAGCATCTCCTTACCTCCTGCTAGTACCAAACCACATCCAGAACAGCCTGACGTCCTCCCAAATAGTCACCGAGGGGTCCAGCCAAGCTCACAATGCTGTTACCTCAGTGTGACTGCTGTCAGATCGTCAGTTGCAGAGGAACGGAACAGTCTGCTGGACTGTCCCAGGTAGGGGTACCTTATTAGTATCAGGATATTGGACAGTCAGGGTTTTTTTCCTACGACTGGTGGAGCATGTTTGGTGTGAGCTCTCTCTGCCCGTTGCGACGAGAAGCTGTCGGCGAGGGCGAGAGCAACTATCGCACAACTGTCGCTGACCTTGCGACAATGATATATCAAACTCATTACAACCACCAGTTGTCTCAAGCCGACGCAAAGACTCACCTGCCTCGGGCACGAGTACTCCGTTGAGAGACTGAGAGACCAATAATCGAGTGGGCCTAGATTCCTACCCTTGTTCTGGGAGTCATCACCAAACCGATCAGCCTGTGAAGCTCTTTGATATCCACAATCAAGCCTGACAAGTCTACATCTGAACGAACCTCTATTATTATGTAGAGGAGAGAACAACCAGATCTGTAGGCAGCTACCTAGGTACCTAGTCCGGAACACTCTGGGGTTAAATTCAAGATCCCACATCTTAATAATTACAGAAAGCCATCTGTGACAGTCCAAACTCTCCAATTGTTGAGCATACCATGTCTACCTCTGTACCTTAACGTTAGGTAGTAACTTAGCCTGGAGAGTCCAAATCTCCACACTATTAACTAGGTAGCCGATTAAATTGAAATTAAACATCAGGTAAGGTAATTTAGGTTGCTGTAGGGCTACCAATGCGACAATTGTATCGGGGGTTTTCCAGTTCCTTTTTTTCTCTTTCTTCTACCCGACAACATTAAAGAATGCTTATCTTGACCTCGCATTTCAGTCGTAGTTTCAATCCATATATAAAAATTGGAAGGCAAATACAATTCATAAATGAATATGAATGACCATCTGACCTTAGGACTAGGTATTTATTGACTTCAAGCCGGTGCCAGATTAATGATTGACACCCCCACAGCAAAGAAAGATGCAGTGTTGGCGCCATGCTGCCCGTGCGAAGCGTCAAGCTACAGCACGAGCGACCGTTTCATCTTTCCATCACAAGCGGAAGATGGAGAGGGGACAAGTTTTGTTTAGCGCCATGCAAACGCCTTGCCAGCCCGCGTTTCATCTGCCAGCGGTACGGAGTATTTTTTGTGACGACCACCTTCCGTACGTCCATGGACTCCGTGCCATAAGGTACTGGTACCGTAGCTATCTCCTTTGATCCCGCACTGATGAATAACGTTTACAGAATAGAGACTGATGCCTCGGTTTTGGAAATGGCTGCATCATTCACTTTCACACAGGGAACGGCAAGGGCCAAGTGCGTGTTTCTAATCACTGTCCTTTTGGGCTATCACTGTAGTAGCGAGGAATCCAGGATGAGCATCCCTGCCAAGCGCCCCATCGTGAGATTACATGCGACCTGCGCTTTGCTTTCCTCCTACAGCGTCTCTGCTTTTCTAATATAACTGTAGCTGCGCCCCCTTTTCTCGTTCTTTACTGTACATCCGTTTGTCTTCTCTTGCAGCGCAAGATACACACTCATTGTCCCTCGCTGACAGAAGCCTTCTCCGGCTTCTTTGTCTGTCCGTTCCTTTATATAGCCTGAGGCTACTGCACTCAACATCATACACTCTCTGCCTTCATTGAGATCCGATTGATTCGGTCTCTACACGCTCATTGCCGTCTCTGTACCGATATCTGCATTCATTCGAAAAGATGTTCTTCGCTCACGTGCTGGCTATCGTGTTCGCAGTCTTTTCCGCTGTCACCCCCACTCAGGCCAAAGCTGTTTTCGCACACTTTATTGTAAGTTCTACCACGTGTCTTGTTATCGTTGATTCAATTGTGCTCACCGTCCTCGACAGGTTGGCAATACCGCTGCCACTACTTATGACGACTGGGTCGATGACATCCAAAAAGCCAAAGCCGCCCACATCGATGGATTCGCATTGAACATCGCACCTTTGGACACCTATATGGACAATTCTCTGAACAACGCTTACAAGGCCGCCGCTGCTGTTGGGGGCTTCAGCCTATTCCTCTCCTTCGACTTCCTCTCTCACGGGACTTGGTCGAACGATAACATCATCCAACACATCAACACGTATGGACACCAACCCGCGCAATACCGCTACAATGGGCAACCATTTGTCTCAACCTTTGAAGGATCAGACCGTGTGGACGATTGGGCATCCATCAAAGCAGCGACCGGATGCTTCCTCATGCCATCCTGGACCAGTTTGCAAGGAAACAACTTCCCCACCGACAAGGTCGACGGAGCCTTCTCCTGGGACGCCTGGCCGCATGGCCCTCGAGACAAGAAGACAACCTCCGACGAAGCGTGGAAGACGATCTTGAACGGCAAACCGTACATGATGGGCGTATCACCGTGGTTCTACACCAACATCCCAGAGTGGTCGAAGAACTGGCTATGGCGAGGCGACGACCTATGGCACGACCGCTGGCAGCAGGCCATCGAGCTGCAGCCCGACATGGTCGAGGTACGCTAGCCCCCCCCCTTCCCCCCTCCAACAATGCCCACCACCCACCCACTCACCAACACCTCCCAGATCATCACCTGGAACGACTACGGCGAATCGCACTACATCGGTCCCATCCGGCCCGGCGTCCCCACCGGCGCCCAACGCTACGTCGCCGACATGCCGCACGACAACTGGCGCGACATCCTCCCGCACTACATCGACGCCTACAAGAGCGGCAACGCCACCGCCCCCGCCGTCGCCCCCGCCGCCGAGAAGCTCGTCTTCTGGTACCGCCTCAACCCCGCCCGCTCCGGCTCCGCCGGCGGCACCACCGGCAACAGCCCCGCCGTCAACCCCAACGAGCCCGTCTACGACCCCTCCGTCGTCGCTCAGGACAAGGTTTTCCTGACCGTCCTCGTCGCCAGCCCCGCGGACGTCCGCGTCCAGATCGGGGCGGGGCCCGCGACGGCGTTGAGGGCGACGACGGGCGGGATTAACCATTTCTCCGTGCCGTTTAATGGGCAGACGGGGAACGTGACGTTTGCGGTGCAGAGGGACGGGCGGGATGTGGTGCAGGCTGAGGGCCCGGCTATTACGGATGCGTGTGCTGATGGGTTGGTCAATTGGAATGCGTTTGTGGGCGGTTCGTCTTGAGGGTGGTCCCTTTTTGTATTCTATATGATCCCGAAATGCCATTCTTGTACTTTTACAAATTGACATGTTTGGAGAGAATGGGAAATCGTCAGCAAGACATTCGCGCTGGTCCGGACCAGTCCCTGAAGCCTGTGATCGCAGTATGGAACCCCAAGCTCCCAGCTCCCAGCTCCCGCTCAGCGACCAAAGCACCAAAGCCCCTACGATCACGGCCGGAGCTTTCTTTCTCTGATCATGCCTAGGATCTCATTGTTCAGATCACGTTACCTTTAAACGCTCGATCATGCTCATCCGGTTCTTCCGTAGTTACAGATACCTGGTATCTTCGATGGCTGAGAGCATTGATATTTACATGATACATTTTCTGTAATGTACATGCCAACAGTTCAGATGAATTTGAAGTCATCTCTTGTGGAAATACTGGTAGGTATAGAACTGAATGATGACTGTTCTGTTATCTTAACTTACTTCTTACTTGCATGGCTCTCTGGTTGTTGAAGGATTCGGTGCCGTGCTGCAACAACCCGCGCTGTCACATGCATGCCAAGCTAAAACCTCCAGGTGACAAACCGCTCTGTCGCTCCCAGCCATTTTCCTGCGGTGAGTGAGCCAGCGCATAATATCATCATCATCATCATCATTATCATCGTTTCACCTTCACATTTGGCAGTGATTCTGGACCATTTTATGCTGGAGATACTCTCAAGTCGACAATGGAAGCACCACATCAACAACGACCTCTTCAAGACGGGACGTCTCTGAAGGTACAAGACTGGCCCGCGGTGCCGTCAACTCCGTTCGCGAGTAATATCGATCCGAACCTGTCAACCGGAACGGAAATCGACAGTACGGTCAATGCCGAGGATAGAGCCCGGAGAGCTACCAGTGTGCTTTCAATGGACGACATTGAAGCTGCTCAGGCTCTTGAAGGTCTCCGTGCTGGTGAGTCTCGCGCTAAACACATCGAAGGGGGTAGCTGACTATGCTAAGACTTCGGTCAATCTCCACCTCGGCAACAATCTGCGCTGCCCTTGAAGCGCGATACGACATCGCCGCAGCAGCAGCCGGAACCATTGCTTTCCCTTCTCACTTCAACCCATCCCTTGCTGTCCACTGCCATCAATGGCTCATTATCCGCCTACTCGTCCTCGAAATCATACTCCCCGCGTTTCAAATATGGTGCCGAGTTTGTTGAACGACACATCGGTACGCCCGTCGCAAGCACCGTGGGGACCGCTGGGAGGATCAGTGGTGTCGAGACCGGTGTGCGTTGGTGGCTGCAACGGAGCGATTTGAGCGACGCGGATGCCGGCACCGCAAACAAGCGGAGAAAGGTGGATGTCGACGTAGAAAAGGGCCTCGATGGTTCGGCACCGCCGAGATACGCACAAAGACGTCCGTCCGATCTATCCTGCACAGAGCCTTTACCAGCGTATGATAATCATCGATCACCAAGCTACGCAGAGCACGGAACGCCAAATCAAGCAGAGCAACTACGGCATAGTCGGGAATCGGCGTCGAGTCCGAATTGGCAGACACGGTTGATGATGTCTACGTCCGGATTAGGTGTTGCCATGAACGAAGAGTCGCTGCGCAGTCTCAAGTACTGCTTGAGTTGGCTGCGCTGGGCCAATGGTCACTTGAGCAAAGTCCTGGTGTCTTTGAGAGACGTCCTCGAGGAATGGGACCAGTCACGGGCCCAGTCGTCCGAACAAGCATCCGGACCAAACATGGGGCCTGGTCATCAGCACACAACAAACCAAGCGCATTTGGACTCTGCCCAAGTCACAGCTGCCGTGACTCAACGCATAGAAGCTTTGAAAGCAGAGGTCTTACAGACGCTCAAAAAGGTCGTCGATATCGTCTCCAAGTATGCTGGTGGTGCCTTACCCGAGAACGCGCGAGTGTTGGTCAGGCGTCATCTGACGTCTTTGCCCCAGCGATTCCGCATCGCTTCGACTTCCACCGCACCCACCGAGTCCTCCCGACCTGCATCGGAGACTGTGACTAATGCTCATCGAGTCATGGTACTCGCCAAGGAAGGGTTGGACATGATGTCGCAGGTCAGCGCCGTTCTGGACGGGACTATCGTAAGTGCGGAAGAGTGGTGTGACAGGCTGGGACGGCGACGGAGAGGATCACCTGATCCGAGGAACGTAAATGGAATTGACAACAAGGATCCGCGTAATGGGCAGGAGGGCGATTTGACAATGAGCGCTCCAGATGAGAAGAGACGGGAAGGCCCCGGGCTGGTGCATGCATGAAACTATCACGGGAAGGTTCATTACTATGCTTCTGGGCCTACTTTAATTCGTGCGACTGGCGACCACTGTATAGGACTCTTATATCCTTCGCGCTCGTCTCCTGAAGGGAAACACCTCTATCGCTGGGCAGCGGACGAGACGAACATTGGTGCTTGGAGCAGGAGGTGTTTTCCCAATGACCGAAAAAGGCGTACCATGTGCGGATACTGGAGTTACTGCTCTTTGTCAGGATCAAAAAGTCCCGAGGTCCTCCTCTGTTACCATGAACAGGGCGATTATGGCGTCGGCTGTACGTATTATATCTGCTCACACTCGAATCAAAAGCAATCCATCCAAACGCTTGACCCTTGACCACTTCTTGAAATGCATTGAACATTCCCGTGCACAGTGCCCGCAGACGCAAGCCAAAGCAAAGTCGAACCACCTCTATCCACACAGCAACCCACCACCCCCGCTCCCACCAGCCATAACGATCCACCTCCCGCCCCTATCCTCTCCACCCTCCACCTCGCCTCGCCACCACCATCTCCACAATCACACCCCTCTCCAAACCCCACTCTACCCCCCTCCCGCCTTCTTCCCATCCCTAACCGCCCAAACCGCCGACAACCCGAACCCAACCCTTTCTCCGCATTAGCCACCACGCACCCCCCAACCCCGTGCCCAACAAAAAAGCAAAAGCACCGAGAGGGGAACACTCACATCTCGACCCCCGCCACCGCCACCGCCACCCCCCACGCTACGCGCGGCGGCTCCTCGAACAACACGCGGAAATCCTTGCCCTTTGGCCTCAGCATGCTCACCGTCACGGTGGCCCATAGTAGGAGGAAGAGGATCTCGATGGCGACGTTGAGGAGTCGCGATTTGGTGGGTGTGATGGTTGTGGTGGTGTTGTTGGTGGTTTTGGTGGTGTCGGGGAGACGGAGGAGGCGGTAGATATGGTGGGTGAGGAGGAGGGTGGTTAGGAGGGCGGTGGTGACTTTTTGGTGGGAAGGGGGGAAGTCAGTCGGGTTGGTTTTGCGGGGCGTAGAGAGGGTGAGGGGTTGAGGGAGGGTACAGGGTGGGGCTTAGGCGGAAAGAGGGAGAAAGGGGCGGGGTGCTTACTGCCGAGGGCGCTGGCGAGGGTGGTGTGCGTCCAGCAGCCGATGTGTGCGATGCTGTAGCTGAGGAGGATGAGGTGCAAGAGGGAGAGGGCGAGTTGGAGGATGCGGAGGGTGAGGAATTGGGCGGTGAGTGGCATGTTGGGAGTGCGGGCTGATCTCTGGTGGTTGGTTGGTTGTGCTGGTCTTGTTGTTGGTTGTGGAGTGAATTGGGGTAAGGTAGGATTCGGTGCGGTTCGTGTTTCCGTGGAGGAGAGGTGAAATCTTAAATGGGAAGGTTTCGATATGACTGTAAGAGGTGGAAATGATGAGTCCGGTTGGGATTAAATGTGTTGAAGATAGATGTAGTGGATTGGAAGGGAAGCTAGGTAAAAGGAGGTTCGTGGTGTTATGTTACGAAGTACAGCAGTCACAGTTTCTTACACACTTTACAACTAACATACTCAAACAGATCTCTCAAAGTCCACAGTGCGTTTGCTGTCATCGAGTTTATGCTAGAATATCGAAAGCTGTGCATGTGTTTGGCTTGCCATTTTTCAGAATTTTTCGCGTCTTTCAGACAACTCTGTGCGGCTTTCTCGCAAGCTGACAATCTACCTACCTTATCTTTTCTACTGCATGTGATTCAGTGGCTTTCCCTTCAGTTTTCTGAACTGTCTGATGAAGATACTTCTGATCCTCAAAATCATGCTTTGGCTTCCTCCCTGCGTCTGTCTATGCATATACGAGCCATCCTGCAGCAAGACTGCCAGCGGAGTCTGTTGATGGAAGCTTGTTAGCAACGTCTGTATCTGAAGACACACATTGCACTGAGGGACCCTCTACCTGAAATATCATGATGTTTGAAGCTCGAATATTCCGCTGTTTTTCTATGTTGTCCCCCTAGCTAATTCTCTATGGCATATTCTCCTTCTTTCTTCGCAATTCTCTACCGTATGCTTCCGTCTCTTATCAAAAGACCTCTCCAGCCCCTTCAAGGACCAAGTCGCATTCATGCGAACAGTCACACTAAAGCTCACACATCACTCCCCACCCCAAGACGCAAATCACCTCGAGAAACCGAAAACCCACTTCTTCTACCGGCAATGCACTGCGGCATGGTTTCAGACAAACAAAGATCCCCTTTTCCTTACTGTCGCCGACATCCACTCCACCTACCCGCACATACAAGAACAATCCACCTCCTTCACGACCAAACACATCCAACCCCACACCCCATCTCACAGCAATAAAAAGCCACTGAATCCGCACCGCGCTCCCACCATCTACAAACATGCTCTCCCCACACCCTCCTCCATCCCAATGGCCCCCACTTCGCGACAACAGCCCAGCCCTCCCCAAAGCACCAGCCGCCGGACCAAATCCACCCACCACCGCAACACCCTCTCCTCCCTCCTCCACACAACCCTCTCCACCATCCTCCCCCTCCTGTTCTTCACCACCTTCGTCATCGCCGGCACCATCGTCCTCAGCTACTCGCTCTCCCTGAACGAGCCCGTGCCCGCACGCTTCGTCGTCGGCGTGAGCGCCGCCTTCGCGGCCTTGATCGGTCTGAGCATCTGGGTATTCGTCTGGAGCAGGGTCCATGGCGTCTGGAAAGCAGGGAAGAGCACGAACAGGCAGGGAGGACGGATCGATTCCCGCCCAACAGCGACTGAGTCAGACGCCGACCAGCCGCATCCACAACTCGTACGACAACAGCACCAACGCATCCACAACTTCGCCACCCCGCCCTCTTCCAACGCCCCCATCGCCAATCCCCTCCCCATCTACCGTAGCCTCCTACCACTACCACCCTTCTTCCACCACCAACACGTACCCCCGCCGCGCCGCGGCTCCGTCGAACTAAGCGCCATCCCGGAACGCTCCACCGAGTCCGACCACGGGGCCTTTCCGCTCTTCTCGCCCTACACCCCCAACTTCCAGCATCCCGCCCGGACAGACGCCAGGAGACCGCCGCCAACGCCGACGCCGTACCGCTCGCCGTCCGTCGCCAGTCTGCCGGAGTCGCTGCAGGCGCCGGGACGGGGTGCGGAGACGCCGAATGTGACGACCCAGGGGCCGAGGCGAGGGCATTCGAGGCGGATGCATCATGGTATGCGGCAGGGATCGGTTTCCATGGCGAGTCCTGGTTTGAGCCCGAGTCCTGCTATAGGGTCGGGGCCGATGCAGTTGCCGATGCCGCAAGTTCCGGAGCCGTTGGTCTTTGGGCCGTCGATTACGGGGAGAGGGGGCGGGGCGGGGTGGGGATGAGAGGGGGTGGTTGGTGATGGCTAGGGGTAAGGGGTTGGCGTGACGCGGGGTGCTGGTCACAGTGATGGGGATAATTCACGCTTGCGCAGAAGGAAGATCCTCCTTTCCTCTTCGTTTAAACGTAGCGGTGCAGGTCATGTCACGTTCGTGAAGCAGGAGGAGTCGATGGATATTGCTGCGCTGCTCATCTGTCGCTTGTGAGGTAGTTCTGTCATCATCGATCGAATCTTACGCAGACTCGGACTTCAAGCTGATCACCCTCCGTGCTGCTAGATCTATGAGATTCGTGAAGCGCAAAAAGGGTAAAAAGCAAAACATACAACAGCAGGTATTCGCTGGTCGTCACCGACCCAACTACTAATCCGCCGATCTAAGGCTTATGTATGGCAGAGCGGACGGGATGCCCAGTTTTCCTTAGTCTGTGGTCGTATGTGGAAGAACAATTACCAAAAGACAATATATTCATTTGAAAGGTAGAGGCGGCATTGATAAACGGTTATCTCCAGCCAGTTGACGCCTCTCGTTGTCAGGGGATTTGAAGGGTATTCCATGACCTATATCTGCTACTCTTGCAGCTACATCGACAACGTACGCGGACTGTCGATTCTGAGAACGTGGATACCAGTTGTCTTCCTGCACCGGAAGATTGATCCCGGTAGCAGCGGAGAGAGCTGTCAAGATCGGATGCAGAACCATGGTAGATCTTGATGGGAAGGGCATTGACTGAGGGATTGAGCCACAGAATCTTCGGGTGTAAGAAGGGTTGGATCTGCGGCTTCCAACGCAAGATTGTATATCCATCTTTCCCGGCTGTCTTGGCGGCAAGTTCAAGTCTTCGATATTGTGTTAGAGAGTGGATAATAGCATGGTTTCTTGGCAGTGTAGTATTATTCTACGTTGCTATGCAATACACCGCTCCACATTGGATTCTGCCAAAAGATGCCAACTCGATCCAAGCTCGACATATTCTTGTCCTTCGTAGATAATCAGATTCGATTACACGGGAAATGTATCATGCCTCGAGCCCATCAGAAACTCATGAGACCCTCACACCAGCCACGGTTGATTGGGTTTCTTTCCAATCACGTTGATCTGTCCAATGGCTGTGGGCTAACACCAGTAGCATGTTCTTAACAGACAATGTCCTCCGGCTTTTTCATATCCTCGGGCAAGGAGAGGTTCCTGATCGTACTGTATAGCGGTGTGAGACGACCGAGCGGGTAGCGTGGGTCGAGGCAGGCTTGAGCTGCCAGCCACAAGCCAACCAATCTACCACGTCGCATGCAGCAAACCAGTCTCCGCGGGCGCATGTCGTACCCCGCTACACAACTGGATCTCGCAATCTTCAGAGGGAGCTCGTTCCGATCCGTCGGTGTGGACCCCCAGATTTGTACCCACTCCAGTACGTCGAGACCAGGCATACTCCTCCACTCGAGTCGTGCTCTGGATGATCGGCGAAGATCCCGAACACGAATGGAATCGATGGCCTTCACCCGACCTCCATGCTCCCCTCCGGTACGCCATGGCGACTTCTCAGCCTCCGCGCGAAGAACTGCATAATCGGCAGCATTTCTTCTCGATTCGCGGGCATGCCGTCACCCGATTTGTTCCACGCCTTATACTCCACCGTCTCGAACACATCTTTCAACCGCGCCACTGCGGATGACGTGACGAGCGAGTGTGAGGATCCGCCGAGGACTAACACAGGAGTCTTGACCTTCCTTGGCGATACTGTGGAGACAGAAGAGGGCAGCGTACCGCCGATGGATATCACGCCCCCCAGCTCCTGTTCGGCGGCCAGAGACGCCGCCACAGCCAGAGCGGCCATTCCGCCCTGGCCGTAGCCGAAGAGCATGATCTCGCGAAGCTTGTAGCCGCATTTGCCCATCAGGCCTTCCTTGATGATTTCCTCCTTGATAAGGCGGGTAGACTTGGTGAAGCCGGTGTCGAAATCCATCGTCCCGCTAGCCTGGTCGAAGATGATGTCGTCGCCCCAGTGAAAACCGCCGAGATCGAAGGGTAGAGGCGTCGCGGCTTGAAGGGTCAGACATGCTGTTTCGGGCAGGGAGAGTTGACGGGCGAGGGTGTCGAAGGAGGCGTGGGTGTCGCCGAGGCCGTGAAGGAGGATGAGGATGTTTGTTGGTGGGTGCGTGGGGGGTGGTGGGGTTATTGTGAGGTTAAGCTTGGCGGGAAAGGTTGTTGAGGTGGGGATGTCAGGCATTGATCTTGCTGCCGTTGGAAGAGCGTTGAGGGCTGGAGCCTTTGGGCCTTGACGAAGAATGAATATGGACTCATGAACAAGGATCAGCTAGAGGTGGTCCGGCTTCGGACATGATTGTGGCTAAAACAGGTACCGAAAGGCCTTGGCATGTGATAAGCGGGGCAATTTATGGTGGGGCAGGGAAAGGGGCAGAGTCAGCGACACATGGCAACGCCGCATCATCGCCCAACAATGATTTGATACCTAAGGTATGATCTCTCAGCGTCAATACCTCAATGATAGTAATACCGACAATGATGTCTTACAGAAGTGTTTCGGAAAGACTCAAGATCAACTGGACCTACCTTGAGGTATAAGTTTTCCCATTGGACCTCCTCGACTCAAGGAAGTAGGGCCACGGGACATGACGCTGAAGACCTATCAGAAAGCAACACACATGCGTTGATCTAAAGTTGATGCAAGGTGATGCATCAATTGGTAGATTGATATTACGGTATTGAACAAGAACACGGAGGACAAGTTTGAATCGTCATAAACCATAAACGTAGATCCACGTGTTTCTATTGGCGCCGAGACAGGGAATGAATTAAAGAGTCTTACCTAAGGTAGCCTGGGCCTTTGGACACGGTTGACTTTTGCCTATAAGAACCCCTCCACCCTGCTTTTCCCCTCCTCACCTCTTCATCTACCTCACTACAATCAATCTTCTCACTTCGTCCACCTCATAACGAACTAAATTCTCATACAGTTGTCAAGATGTTTGGCTGGGGTAAGTGATCCTCCTCTCTCGACTATTATGGCTCGAATCCTCCGTTTGCACGGCTGACCTATATTCCACTTGAACACAGACGAATCGCAAGATGCTCACCAGCAAGTGTACGGTGGTGACTCGGAGAACAAGCCCGAACTCTCCCACGAGGTACTACTTTAGCCTCTTTCTATCATTCGTTGGTACCATTCGCTGACACAACATCGACTAGCTCATAGGAGGAGCGGCCGCCTTTGAGGGTTTCAAGCTGTTCGAGGACAGACAGCGAGCTGAGGGTTAGTGAGGGATGTCTCACTTTGCGAATAGAGCCATGAAACTGACAATACCTGTAGGGAAACCCGTCTCTCATGCTTTCGCGAAGGAGGCCATAGCCGGTCTGGCTGGTGCTGAAGTCGACAGGCTCGCGGAGACTAAGGGTGAGGATGCATGGGACCGCGAGAAAGCCAAGCGCAGCGTGAGCTATTGTCTTGACGTCGCCTTGCAAAACACACTGAAGCTCACGAATCACAGGCGAGGGAGAATTCCGATAACATGTACGACCAGCACTACGTTCAGGGCCAGGGTGCTGACCAGTACGATCCCAACTCTTATGACCGTCCGGAACGCTTCAACAACTACTAGAGTGCTACACGGCAATGCATTGCTGGAGCACATAAGACTAGCAAATCGGGATCATGACAACCTCCCATCTACTGCGGCGCTCAGCAGGCAGGACTACATGTGACTACCGATTAGGAACCTTGAGATAGCAAGACAGCAGTACACCGAAGTCCATTGTCTTAAACCATTTGCTTTTACGTAGAAGAAGGAACATACAGTAGTGTTATGGGTGATTTATCATCTCTCCCAGTCCAATGCCCGCTGCCTCTTACAACTACCTGGCGATCTCACCCTCTGCTCACGCCAGAGAATGCACGGCCATGACAGACGCAAAGCCAGACCATTTCCTGCAGTAGCCAAGATTGTTTGCAAGTCAGTACTATTTCTTGTTAGCGTACGTGTACGATCGGAACAGAGATCATTGCCTTAATCATCATTGCCCGCACTACTGTAAGTCTTTCGTGGTACGAAGTAAGTTAACTTACTGCAAAAGGACTTTCCACGTGGAACGGCTCAGTGCTAGTGGTGCGCTACGTCATACTTGACTAGCGCACAACCGCGACCCTGCGTTTGGTATTTGTACCTGTAATTTTCCAATGGACTGAGGGCATCATGCATGCTCATACTCGTGGGAATGAACTATGAAGTTACGGCCGTGAGCCATCAAGCATGAAATTCGCCGGGTGAGTGGGATTGGAGACGTCACCCAGACACTGATCCCAGACTAACTGAGAAGCAAAGGGAACTGGAGCAGGACCTGGTACCTGAATGGAGGGCAAAGTACTTGGACTACAAGGTATAATGACCGCGCCGAATTCAGTCACCAGAGTGGATACTCATTGATGACAGACTGGGAAGAAGAAGATCAGAGCTGTTGGACGCGCACTACGTCTTATCAACCAGACACCCAGAACGCCGGGTCGCCGACGGCCATCGAACCTCTTCTCCAGGAACTCCCTTGACTATTCAGCTGTCAACCAGTCGCCACATGTGAAGGCGTCGAATCGTTCATTCCTTAGTCGTCACGGTCCTGGACCATCTGACAATGACTCAGCCGCTGAACCATTGCGGAACGCTGCTTCCCTGGGAAAAGATTCTCGACCGGACACCAGCTCAGATGAAACTGCGGGCATACAGCAAGCAGTGATAAGGACCTCGCCTATCATAACACCTGAGAGACGCCCTTTGCGTGGTGCTCACCACACATCGAAAGCCTCTAATCAAGCCGGGGCTCTTACAAGCTATGGTAGCATCATAGCTACACCACCCTCACGGCCTCCCCCGATAGGACCACCGTCTCTTGAGCTGCCTGATCCCGCGTTAGACCCTGACGATGATTCTTCCCTGCGCCAAAGTACGCTATGGAGGCATGGGCACCACAACTCACCACGTACTGTCCCATTAAGACGTACAGCTAGTACAGCCGGAGATGCTTATGAAGTTGGACGGACACATACTCCCTCAAAGCTCAACGCTACACTTCTGCCTAAGCATAGAAATCTATTCAGACCAAAGAGAACCATATCCGCCCCTGGAGGGCCACCATCGAGCAGCCGGCCACATTTCATCAAGCGCATGTTCTCAGCCGCCGGGCGCCCCACACCTAGTCTTCACGACGTACCTCTTGAAGCATATAAGGAATTTGACCTGCGTCAAGCAGAGTTTTTTACGTTCTTAGATAAAGAGCTGAATAAGATCGAGTCGTTCTACAGGATGAAGGAGAATGAAGCTAGTGACCGTCTACAATTATTGCGCGCGCAGCTTCATGAAATGCGAGATAGGAGGCTCGAAGAAGTTATTGAGAGTCGGAAAGCTAAGGAACGCTCCAAGCATGAAGGGGAAACCGCAGGCTTACTTGCCAACGGCGATGGACACGCTCTCAACGGCGCCAACAGCGCACATGAGAGAGCCGAAATACATGGCCCGAAGTGGTTGAAACCTATGGAAAGCGCAATTGGGGTCAAGAAACACCATTTTGGCAAGAACACCAAGGCCCTTGAACGGCTAGGATCACCTTACGGACCGCAACCCGACGATCTTGCCCCTAAGCGCCGGCCTGACTCCCATTTGGACTTTAGCCGGCGTCATAACCCGCAGGATGCTGTTCCTTACCGAACCGCTAAGCGGAAGTTGAAGCTTGCTTTACAGGAGTTCTACAGAGGCCTGGAGCTCTTAAAGTCTTATGCACTACTTAATCGCACTGCCTTTCGTAAGATCAACAAGAAGTACGACAAAGCAGTTCATGCTCGACCTACTGGACGGTACATGTCCGAGAGAGTCAACAAAGCGTGGTTCGTGCAGAGCGAGGTGCTTGACGGTCATATCGTCGCGGTGGAAGACCTGTACGCGAGATACTTTGAACGCGGGAATCACAAGCTTGCAATAGGCAAGCTTCGGAGCAAGCCTTCGAGAGGTGGTGACTACAGCGGTAGCGTTTTCCGCAACGGATTATTCCTTGCCGCCGGCGCGGTGTTTGGACTCCAAGGCGTCGTACATGCTGCAGAGCATTTAACAAACCCAGATACAACAGTAAAGATCAATACAACTTACCTACTTCAGGTACGGGTCTACTAGAGCCCAGCCATGTAAAGGCAAACTGCTAATCAACACGGTAGATATATGGTGGCTACTTCCTAGCGGTGTATTTGTTCCTTCTATTTTGCATTGACTGCAGGGTCTGGACCCGAGCAAAGATCAACTACGTTTTCGTTTTCGAGCTGGATACCCGGCATGTTCTAGACTGGCGGCAACTGTCAGAGGTAGATCCCTCTAATAAAATACTTGGTCGTCCATACTGATCAGCACTGCTAGCTGCCCTCCTTTTTCTTCTTTCTTGAAGGCCTTTTCCTCTGGTTGAACTTCCGACAGTCGGGATCAGATACAATGTTCATCTACTGGCCTGTCGTACTGGTCGGCTTGACAGTTCTCGTCATGTTCTTTCCCGCTCCTATTCTCTACCACAGGAGTCGACGCTGGTGGGCGTACTCTAACGTACGTATCACGGCTAGGGAGAAAGGTGGTAGGAAGCTGACTCCCTGCTTAGTGGCGATTACTGCTGGCTGGATTATATCCAGTCGAGTTTCGAGACTTTTTCCTGGGAGATATGTATTGCTCCGAAACTTACAATATGGGGGTTAGGGCTAGGGCTTTTATCTGTATGTCAGGTTGCAGGTGCTGACATGTGAGTAGAACCTAGAACTGTTCTTCTGCCTATACGCCCAGGGATGGAACAACATTAGTCGTTGCAATTCGTCTAACTCGCGACTTCTGGGTTTCCTTACAGCACTCCCTGGTATCTGGCGCGCTCTGCAATGCTTAAGACGATATTATGATACTCGCAATGGGTTTCCACATCTAGGCAACTGCGGCAAATATATGTTCACCATCTCGTATTCGATGACGTTAAGTCTCTATCGGATTCATCAGTATACATATCTGAAGGCTTTGTTCATTGTTTGTGCCACGATCAATTCCTTTTATTGTTGTAAGTTATGGATTTAGTGTCGATGAAAGGGATGCTAATGGTATCTAGCGATCTGGGATCTGGCCATGGACTGGAGTACGAATCCATCCCCTTCTCAGGCACCGAGCTGACACCCTCCAGGTCTAGGAAACCCGTACGCCAAAAACCCATTCCTGCGCGACGTCCTCGGATACAAGCGAGCATGGGTCTACTATCTCGCCATGTTCCTCGACCCCATCTTCCGCTTCAACTGGATCTTCTACATCATCTACACCAAAGAACTCCAACACTCCGCCATCCTCAGCTTCCTCGTCGGCTTCTCCGAAATCTCCCGTCGAGGCATGTGGACGCTCTTCCGCGTCGAAAACGAACACTGCACCAACGTCGGCCGCTTTCGCGCCTCCCGAGACGTGCCCTTGCCCTACGACATCGCCTCCACTTCGACGTCGACCCTCAACACGCCCGATCCCAGCGCTGATGCTAACGCTGCCGACCATGCCGCTTCGAAGAAACATAAACGGCTCACGCCAGCCTCTGGCCAGGATGGACTGTCGTCAGCACAGCAACAAGCCACCTCCCGATCCCACGCCTCCTCCGGCGGGGACCTCGAGCGCGCCGCTACGGCCGACACGGCGTCCAGCCATCCCCGCCAGCGCCGCGGTAACCAACAGGACGCCACGCCCGTGGTGCAACGCGGTATCGCGCGCGTGGGGACAATGATGGCGGAAGCGCACGCGCAGGACTTTGAGCGGAAGAGGCCTGGCGTCACGGGTGGGGGAGGCGATGATGGGAAGGATGGCATTATGGCGAGTGGTGAGGTCAGTAGTGATGACGAGTATGGGGAGGAGATTGAGGAGGATCACGAGCATGCGCAGGATGTTCATCATATCGAGGGACTGCTGGAGAGGCATCGGAGTGGGACGGTGGGGGAGGAGGGGGGGATTGGTCATAGTGGATCGTAGCAATTCATGCGAGGGGGAGTGTATGTAAAGGGGATTTGGTCTTTCGCTCTAGCGCTTGGTTAGCTCTTGTTGATAGGTCATAAGTACATATCCGATATTCAGTCGCATCTCTGATCAGGAAACGTAAGTTACTCCGTCATATCAACACCTGCGATGATCATACTCACCATTATCCCGCCTCGTCACTCACCCGCGCCGCAGTACTAACATCATCGACATCAACCAAATTCGACGCCTTCCCCCCTCATCCTTTAAGATCCAGATCCCACACCGCATCCCTTGCCACAACCCGCCAATCCCGGAGTATCCCAACACCTCCCCCAAACCCCTTTCCCATGCGCAACCCACAACCCGCACCCGCTCCCGCGATCCCGCCTAGCAGCGTCGCTTGAAAACACCGGTCGCATTCACGACGCGAGAACTGCGATGGTGACGGTCACGGGGCTATAGGGGGTGGCGGTGACGGTGCTGCGGCAGTTGGCTTTGCGCGACGGGTCCAGTGCACGTGAGACGTACGGCGACGTTGTGGTGGCGAGGGGAATTGATGATGAGCTAGGGTCGATGGGTCTGCGTGCTGGAACCGTCGGAGGACGCCCTGTGTTCGGTGGGTTCGGGATAGTGAGGAAAGGGGGGAGGGAGTTCTCGGGGCGGGGAATGGAGAGCATGGGATATATGGAGAGGGGTGGGGGGAGGGGGGGAGGCGGGAGTAGGCGTTGTGCGAGTGCATGTCTTTCTGGGAGGAGTTGTGAGGGTGGTGGAGAAGGTTGTGATGAGGGGAAGAGGAGGAGGGAGGAAGCCACGGATTGCGTCGGTAGGGTCGATGTAGAGAAGGTTGCCGTTGAAATCGGCGAATTTTTCTTTGGAGGGATGAGGATAGGTCCGACGTGGTTGCGGAGACAGTTGTTAGGGCTAGAAGCACAGATTGTCGTGACGGTAAGAGGCTGCACATTCAGCAGGAACTGCTGCTTCTGAAATCCTCGGAGCGATACATACGTCCTCGGTCAAAGAGTTGTATCCATCGGGCCTAATTCGCGGGAATTTTCACGAAATTGGTGGCTGAAGAGCCGATCCACCGCCGCATGTGGTATAAATATCTTGGTTCCCGACCGCTCTCGGGGACTTCATAATGAGCGCTCACCACTTTCATCTTTGTAACCAGTCGATGCCGAGGAGAGCAAAAGGGCCAAGAAGGGCTCGTGTACGAGTCGGTCGGCATCAATGCGTTGAACCCCTGGCCAATTATCTAGGCTTCTCTCGCTTGAGTCTTCCTCATCCGTCGATCTACAGTAGCTTACTCAGGCGAGAAGTGTAGTATGACCGGCCAGAGGGTGGGGTCACGCCCTTTTGCGGCACGACTCGTACTCTTATCCTGCGCTTGCTCGCACATAGGAGACGGAGAGTGAGATCGATGATGAAATGGCTCATAGTCTGCCGTTGTTTAGGATCTGCTTCCAGAAATAGAGAAGCGACACCGATCAACAACACAGGACAATGAAGAGAAGTCTAGGCAACGTTCTGTCAAACACGCTGTGATGCACAGTTGTTGTTTCTGCCCTGCTTGATGAAGGTAGATCTTCGTGCGTCCTTGAGGTCTTCTTGCAGCATACGCGTATGCTAAAAAAATTCCCCCAAAGCTCTCATCCTCATGGCCAAAGTCACTGGAGGCCATAATAAAAGCCCGGGTATACGCATGAAGATGCGACTTGAGCGTTGTAAAGACGCTGCCAGAGTCGATCTTTGCCTGATTTCCTGGCCAAAAAGGCGCCCAGACCACCTCCGTTCGCTTATTGATCCTAGTAAAGGGGCCGGGCCGGTAAACCCGCCCCCTTTGCTGACTTCCATGTGGAGATTGTCATTCGAGCCCATGCAACGCCATGCCATATCATGCAGATGATCGCCCTGCAATGATGTTTGCAGAAGGGAACAGCACGTTATGGGAACTCGCTAACCTCAATTGCTTCGGTTCCCACAGACGCAGCAATGCTACTGCCTTTCCAGAGACATATAAATCCGATTGCGTGCTTATTATGATGCCCGTTCTGCTTGACAAGACTTGATGCGCAGCCTCGTTCACTCTTGTTGTGTGTTTTCTCCAGGCATTGGCTTGACTGGACAGACTACGGAAAGCATCGGAGGTGTCTGGGCGAATTGATGTCCCAGCAGTTTTAAGTCTACACGTAGGTCATTGGCGGCTGCCATCATTCAAGTCGCTAACAAAACTGTTACTCATGCGCAGTGTCTCCTATAGTACAGGTTACCGTTTACCGTTTCTACCTATCCAAATTGCGGCCTTACATGGCATTACCACCCGTACACGTCCTTGGAAATGTATCCCCCGAAGACGCCCAACAAATCGCATGATAGTACGGTCAACAGTCTGATACGAAACCTCTCCATCAAGTGGAACTTAGGGTTGCCTATCCGAGACGCAAGCTGGAGTCCATCCGAAATACGAAATCCTGACAGCCCAAAGGAGAAGATCTTGACGCGCATTCGCTTCGTATACTTCAAAGACCCAGCAGCGCTTCATGGCGTCGTCGCAAACTTCGAGGAGTGGGCACGCCCTGTAATTACAGAATGGAAATGGAAGCCAAGACAAGAGCATGGCACCATACCCACGTCGGCGTCGCGAGCGAATGTCTTCAACAGGGACTCCTTTCTCAAGACCAACGAGGTTCCAGAGTCTGCCGTTGCTAGCCTTCTGACTCACCTCGCAAAACTCTTGGAAGATGAGGTATATCTCGTCAAGGCTCGTATGGAAAGTAACCCTTCACCCCCGGCGAACATCGTTCATCAAACTGGTGATCATGGCAAAGCTGCGTCACCCCAGAAACGACCCAGAACGACGGTCAACATGGCGAAATCGCCAGAGAAGCCTAAGCGACAGACGACCTTGGACTTTGGAAAGCTGCTGCCGCAAGAACAGTTAGGTAGCAGGAAATCTATCTACCAACCAGATTGACGATAAGACTGACATCACCTAGGCCTAGCGGCGGATCCACGTGTATCACCAACGTCCCATAGACCGGGAAGTGGACCTCATCAACGCTTCCAAGACCAGGGAGCGGGCATTAGCAGTGAACATCCTTCTTCAGATGAATTTCTCCCGTCTTCAGGCTGGCTTGGACGCGCCGAACATCTAAATCGATCGCATTCGAAATACGATACCGACGTTACGACAGGGCTCCAGCCCAATACAACTGTAGACCAAGCGATTAAGGGACCTAGAAAGGACACAGAGGTATTTGACGCTCTACCAGATCCTTATTATTTATCATCTACTGTAGGAAGGGATGACAATGACTTCCGTCCCATCTCTACGGACAACAGCAACGAAGCGACTGACGATGTTTTCATTAAGATGTTCGATGCTGTTTACATAAGTCATCCCTCTCAGTCAAAAAAACGCTCATCAGACACCACTCAAGATTGCTCATCTCCTCAAAAGATACAGCGCAGTCACATGCCGAAAACTTTACCCGAAGCGTTAAGAGTTAGTACATACGTCCCAGCACCTCATGCTCTCAAGCGGGCTCTCAAGGATGCTACCAGTGTCACAACTAGTGTTACAGCTAGTTCAACAACCAGTTTCATGGAAAGCTTTAACTCCGAGGTGTCTTTCGTGGAATCCCATGCCAGCCAATTCTCAGTTGGATCTCAGCTAACACAGCTCACCGAGCCTGACGATTACAACCCACTGGAGAACCCAGGGCTGGGGCAATTGCACGACTCAAGGCAACATGTTAATACTGACGGTGCCGATATGGCTGGCATCGAGATCATTTGCAAAATAGGGTTCAGTGAGCAATCACAGTCATGGAACTACAGAGACATAAGGTACTGACTTTGACTAGATGACTTACCCAAGCGCTTACTAAACTCAGCTTTCAGAGTCAGATATGAGGTGTCACGGTTTGCAAACAGGTGCAACATCCCGATCGCGGAAGTTCCGCTACCAGAAGAGCCTAATGATTACAATAAGCTCTGGCAGTGTCTCGCGCACTCTGCACGTGCAAGGAAGATATCACCGCCAGAGAAGTGTGATCCAGAAACGTGGCTTGAGGCTGGCCGGAGTTTTGAGAATGTTGCGCTCACAGGCGACCTCCAGTTCTGTTCTAGCAAAGAAAAGTCAATCTTTGAGCTTCAACTAAAACCAATGAAGACCGAACTGTCCTGTCGTCTCTTCCGTAGGTTTGGGAACGACCGCTTTCTAGTGATTGGATTACCAAGTCTTGAAGAGAAAAACTTTCCCAAGCACCTGCAGAAGGATGGCCGAGCATTACGAAAGAGAATCATTGCGGCATTGGTTGAAGAGGAGCATTCTTACTTTGGACGCATCTGGAGACCGTTCTACGTGAAAGCAAAGTCAGACAGGAAAAAGAAATCCATTGACAATCAATCTGGCGAAGTCAAGCATCTGGTCTACTTCTTTGCCACCAATGGATGTGACTTCCGATCTCCCGGTGACAGACCACCTCGCAAGCAAGAACCGGTCAACTCACACAGTCCAATGGGTCTATCTGAACTTTGGGACTGGTTCTATTCAAGAGAGCGGAACCAGCAGATGACTTACTGCAAGATGTTTTCACGCATGGCCCTCGGTCTGTCAAAAACTTTTCCAACCGTGATATTCAGTCCTAGTCAGATTCGACGCATACCCGACGTTTTGGCTGAGGTATCTACCATCACAATAGGAGGTTCCAAGCAGGAGCGGAAGGTGATGAACGATGGTTGCGCGAAAATATCCCGAGCTACGGCCCAGGCAATTGCGGATATTCTCGGCATCGATAACCACGTCTCCAGCGCTTTTCAAGGCCGTATTGGGAGTGCTAAAGGCTTGTGGATGGTAGACGTTGGAGAAGAGCACTTCAACCCAAGCTTATCCAGCGAGCGAGATTTCTGGATCGAGATCTCTGATTCACAGGAGAAATTCAAGCCACATCTGGTGGATCTTACAGCCCCAGACCCCAGTCGTGTGACATTCGAAGTACACTCCTGGTCGAAGCCCCTGACGTCAGCAGCCCTAAATTTTCAGCTATTACCTATCCTAGAGTACCAGGGAGTCCCAAGGAGTTGCCTGGCAAAGCTCTTGCGAGAAGATTTGACCTTTCAGATCGCACAGCAGAAGGTTTCGATGGATGACCCTGTGACTTTTCGTAAATGGAATCATGACTTGAACTCCGCAACGGATGAGCGAGCGAAGCTTGAAGGTGTAAAGATATTAGGAAGTCTGCCGGACTTACCCAGTGAGAGGATAAATTGGTTGTTAGATGTCAGTGCCGTTTTTTACTATTACAAGCATTTTCCTGATTCTCAGCACCCCTCTATTTCCTGCTTTGCCTAATGGGTCGCTCTGAGATTTGATGTGCCTCATGTCTCTGCCCTTGTGCAATCAGAGCTGTCTCTTCTAGCAAGCATAGAACTCCGCAGTAGCTCGCACAGTGGTCTCAACAGGATAGCTGACGTCTTCTAGAGTGGCTTTCATCCTAAGAGTTGTTCGTTCATGAGGGATCTCGCCTGGGATGCAACCTTGAGGAACTGTGAGCGATTAGAGCAAAAGCTAAACATTGGCGTCGGGCAATCGGCATATGCATATATCACCTGTGATCCTTTGAGGGTATTGGAGGAAGGCGAGGTCCATTTAGGTTTCTCGAAGACCTTCTTTGATCCAAAGTCGAAGTTTCAGGATACTATCCTTCATGGGATGGACGTACTGGTTGCGCGGCTGCCGGCTCTGCTGCCATCTGACATCCAACGAGTGTGTACTTCAACGTCATGGCCTTGTGCTCCAGCTCACAGATCCCTAGGTCAAGGCTGTCTTCAAACCTGAACTTCGGCGACTCAAGGACATTGTTGTCTTTCCGGCCAAAGGGGCTTCACCTTTGGCAGGAATGCTCTCAGGTGGCGACTACGACGGCGATCGGGTGTGGATCTGTTGGGACCCTTCTATCGTCAACAATTTTACGAACTCTAGCATGCCATCGAACCCACCTGACCTAGCTGCGCTCGGACTCAATCGTGATACCACGACTATCGCTCAAATTGCATCAAGTGACGACCCAATGAGAACCTTTCTTCAGAAATCTTTTGATTTCTGTCTTGAACCCAACCTGCTCGGAATATGTACCTCCTTTCACGAGCGGATGTGCTACGCCAGACAGGACATCAACACGCGGGGTGCAGTCATCGTGTCGACATTACTCGGTCATCTCGTCGATAGGGAGAAGCAAGGCCTACGATTCACAGACGACGATTGGACGAGGTTACGCCAAAGCAACGCCGAGATCTGGCCCAAGAACCCACCCAAGCCAGCCTACAAAGAAGACAAGCACGAACGCGCCACCAGCCACATCATCGACCACCTCGTCTTCGACGTCGCCAAAACCATCCGCCAGGAAACCCTGCACGACTTCTCCGAATACTTCAAGGACGCCAACCCCTGGGACTCCGACCTCGCCGCCCTCTACAAGCAAGAAGAAGCGGACGCAGACGCCGCCAAGGACGCCGACGTCAAAGAAGTCCTCCGCCAACTCGCCCTCGATCTGGCCGCGACCCATTCCCACTGGACGAGAGGCGTCAGCTCGTCCGACGAAGACCGCGCCCGAGAAGGCCGCTTCTCCGCCCTCGTCGACGAGTCCTATTCCCGCTTCCGCCAGATCCTCCCGCCCGCCGACAGCACGCACCCGCTCCTTTCGCACTGGCGCCGCGACGCCGAGCGGGATAACGAGGACGACGCTGCGGCTGGCACCGGCGCCGTTTCGCATTGGAGTCTGCTCCGCGCCTCGGCCGCCTTCACGCGTTACTACAAAGTCGGCTCCGGCAAGTTTCCGTGGTACATGGCCGGTCGCGAGTTGGGCATCTTGAAGGCCAGACGCGCGTCGAAGGGGAGGTGGAGGGCGGTCGTGGAGCCGGTTTATGCGTGCTTGAAGCCGGATGCGGGGTATTTGAAGCGGGTTGGGAGGAGGAGGGAGTTGGAGGAGTTTTTTGGTGATGGGGCGGATTGGGGGTTGTGATGTAGAAGCTAGCTTTGAGACGTTGTTGATGGTCATGTCTTCTTGTGGCCAGCTCTCGGCTTGGCGCAGCGTGTGAGTGAGGGCGTACGAGAGATGGGTAGGGTTCCGGGGCTTGGAAAAGAGGAAACGGGGGAAGAGGCTTTTATATTCCGGACTGTCGTTGGAATACTTTCTATCTGTTGCTTTCGTATGATTTGTTGGGACTTCTTGAGCGGAGCATTTCTTGACACCTGGAAGATCTGGAAAGAGAAAGGATTGTTCGACAGAGGGCTAGGGAATGGGAATCGAGAACGTGGGAGTCAAAAAAGGAGGGTCAGCACATTTCAGACCATTTCGGTTCCGAGAAAAGGGGCTCTGTCTCGGCATCTCTCAAAGTACTTGTGCGTCTGTGGATCTCAATTAACATTTCGGCTTTCACGTATTCTGCAGCAGTGGGCCCCCTGTTTAGTTCCGATGCAAGGTTTGCACGGCCCCCTCTACACCAGCGTGGGATGAACGTCTAGATCCGAACCCAGTGTCGCGCAAGAAAACATTACACTCCCAATATGTACAATCCATTCACGAAAGCAAATCCCATGACACACCACACCCACCCCCCCAACCAACTCGCCTCACCTCACCCGCCCCAACACCTCCCTCCCCCTCCCAACCGCCTCCCTCGCCATCCTCCTCTCCTCCCCACCCTCCACCTCCTCTGCCCCTCTCCCACCCTCCCTCACAACCCCCCCCACCGCCCCCTCCACAACCCTCAAAATCCTCCTCCCCTCCTCC
>JAABUY010001334.1_pt1 | contig 33726 bp, 38 predicted proteins | sample 5560271 | NCBI WGS metagenome assembly JAABUY01 (sample SAMN10711886, study PRJNA513374) | rock metagenome | isolation source: Antarctica rocks | place: Antarctica: Victoria Land, University Valley | reverse complement strand
CTGATGAATGAGAACGAAGAGAATGAGAATGCTAATGAAAGAACGTCAGCGATGAGAAGTTGTGAGTTGAGAGTGAAAGAGATGTTGATTGTGATTTCATGAATCTAAGCTCTTTTTTTCTTCTTTTTTTCTTCTTTTGACACATCGTTTCTTTCACATCGCTACTCTCTTTTCGCTTTTCTTCTTTTCTTGCTCTCTAGTACTTCTCAATCAGCAACGAACACGTCGTTTGCACACTGCACGCACGCATGCACACACGCACGCACTCAGCTCAGCTGATTCAACTTCACTCACATAGACGACATTATTCATCTTATTCTGTATTTTACTTGAATCGATGAAATTCTTCTTGAACATCTCGACAGTTTCTGTACGTGAAACGCAAAGAAACTTGAAGAATGAAAAGAATTCTTCTACTCGATTCTAATCATTCAACGATGCTTTCTCATCAGATTTCTGCAAACTATAGATTTCTGAAACAGATGATTCTTGATGATCTGAGCTTCGTCAAGCACGATACGATGAAAATGAACTCGATGAAAGATATCATGATTCTTCTCATACATCTTCGTTCATCATTCTCGTCTACAAAGTCGTCAAGCGTGACGAAGAGCAAACTGCATGTTTAGATCTAACTGCAACATCATGTACATCGAGTCTTGATCATGTGACGAGTGAGACTCAGAGTTCTTCAGCAATAAAATGCACAGTTCGCGTTCTCAGTTCGCACATGCGAAGACAAATTATCGTAAATTTCTTGAAATTTACCTCAAGTAATCAGAGTTCTTCAGCAATAAAATGTGCAATTCACATTCTCAATTCGCACATGCAAAGATAAATTTATCGTAAATCACTTGAAATTTACCTCTGATAATCAGAGTTCTTCAGCAATAATATTCGTAATTCGCATTCTCACTTTGCATAATGTGCAAAGATAATTTATCGAATTTTTTCTTAAATTTATCTTTGATAGTCAGCTTGAGCTCAGAGTTCTTCGACAATAAGATTCGCAGTTCGCATTCTCAGTTTGCATGTGCGATGATAAATTATTGCAAATTTTCAAATCTATCTACACTTTTGAGTAAGTCATGAAAACATTATCACAATCTCGATGCAACAAAGTTAGAACATGAATTTGACAGAGTAGATGAGCATTAAGATGTTAATCTACTCATTCTCAGTCAATAATCGAACATAGTAGTGTCAACAACAACAAAGTTACACGCTTTCAGAGATCGCATATCTTCAAGTACGTGTCGTGTCTTTTTCTTCTTCACTCTTTTTCTCTTTTATCTCAGAACTCAATCGCATTCATCAGTTCATCATGTATCAATCATTATTTCGCGTCGTCTTCTAAGTGAACTGTCATGACAAGTAATAAGAACAAGAAGAACTTGAACACTGCAATTGATAGTCAGATGCGTAGCATGTATTATGAATTGTTGACACGCAGTTAACTGACTCAATAATCATGTTTAGTTCATCTATCAACGAAATGTCAAAAGAAGAGTTGAGAAAGCAAGCGACAATTTCGACATATCATCGAAAGAATCTGAACTCAGATCTAAAAGACAAGAACGCGAGTTTCTCGACATGTTGAACAGCTCGAATGATGATTTATCATCTCAAAAACAGTGATCTGCAGAATAACTGCAGAAGAAGGCAAAATCAATGTCAATATCATCATGTATATTCTCAGCTAATATGATCTCAACATAGTTCACTAAAGTCATTCGATTTTTCAAGAACATCTTGTCAAAGAAAAAGACGCATCAGTGTAAACAGCATTCTCACTCGTCGTTATCAATCTCATCATCTTTTCAGCTCAATGAGCGAATCTCAAAGTTTCAAAGATCAACAGAATTTTCGTCAAGTTCTCTCGCATTGAGTTCATGATACAACGCAGCACAGATTAATGATTCAGATGACAACTTTAAAGAAATTCTTTGAGCAGAATTCAGACGACGATCGAGAACAGTCTCTGCTGCAGCTCATGTCGATGTGCTTAGATACATAGAACTCATTCTATTGACAACGATTATGATGTGTAAAGTAGAAAAGAGTATAACGTCATGATCAGAGCTGCAATGAGTTCTCTTGAGCAATCTCATGCGCAATCTCTGAAACAAAGATCGCGCACATCAATTAAAACACAGATCACGAACGAACTACTTTGTCGCGAAAAGATCAACAATAGACGAAGCTCGAAAGATAATGTGCAACTCAAATCTTGTCATATCATCAATAGATTGACAGACACAGTTATATGATTCTATTGAACAATATTGAGCACAAATAATGTTTCAGATTCAAGATGTAGTGAAGAATCATTATGTCTTTTACAAGAAAGTCAATACATCGAACTATGTCGTCAGATTGTTAGTTAATGATAACTTCATCAGTTCTGATATTGAAAAAATAAACATCTTCACAGACGTGATGCGTTGACTGACATGTACTTAGTCTGAAGAATGTCGTTTTCTAGTCTCGATGATCGTGAAGATCATTGCTGTCTCATTTTTTGATCAAGAAGATCGTAGTCTTGATCAACTATCAAACACGAGAATCATGTTTGCTGAGCTGAAAGACGAAATCGTGATACTCATAGCAATCGCGATTCAACATGTCATCAGCGAATGAACAAGTAATCAGAAGAAGATCGAGAAATGAAAAGAAACTGCAGTAGAAAGTATAACACTTCAACTGTCAATGTTCTCTTGTGCTTTATCTTTAAAACGATTGAACAATGATTGACTAACATGCAACAGTAACACATAAGCGAATGATCAAGAGCTGACGAAAGCAAATTGAGACTCGAAGAAATTTGATATTGAGCATGCTGCATGAACGCGTCGTAAGTCATGTTGAATATCATGAAAACGACGTATTTAACAGCATCTCTGCGACGTATAATCTCAATTGCAATCAGATAGATGATCTACTGACTATTAATGCGTCTCGAAAAATTATCAGAGAACGTTCTTTCTCTTCTCTCATTGATTCAAGATACTCGTCGATGTATTCTGTGAATGAGATCTCTAGTTTCATAAGAAATCGAACATCGCAGCTCGAAAAGTCAAACAACACAGAAATCACGACAGAAAAGACAAAGAATACAACAAATCAATCAGAATCGATGAATAGCGATGAACATGAAACACTTCAAGAAATATTGAATGATGAACAGAATCAAGATCAGAAGAACGATTCAGATGTGAGCGTTCGTTTTTCAGCTATAGAAATGAGCGATAACTAATGCAAGATAAATGTTTGAAGAATTCGAAGACACAACTGAAGTCGAATCTGATCAGATTTCGCTTGACGAAGTCAGAGATACATATTGACTACGAACATCGAAGATGAAAGATAGTCGAAAGATGAGCTACGCTTGATCATTCAACAACTTTCGCAAGCAGCTGAAGATAAACACTAAGACTCTGTATTATCAAAGAGCAAATGAAAGTGAATGTGTACTGACGTTTGAAGACGAGTATCAGATTTTTCTGAAGAGAGTAGAGAAGAAATTGAACGTCAATGTTAACGTTTGACGAGAAAGTAAGAGCGATTATATAGAACTCGAGTGATAGTAGTAGAATATTTTGTATATGAACAACAAACACAATCGTGAGTTGCTTTGATGCTTTTAGTTCTATTGATTGCGAGTAACTTATACAACGTGCTTGCAAGAATGAAGAATCGGACAAGACATTATGAAATACACAAGCTTGTCTTCAAGAAACTAAAACTTTTGAGCAGTGCATGACATGATGTTTCAATGCGACAATGAGATAAATCTGAGTAAAATATCTCAATTTACCTATCATGAAATAATGACGTGATAAGTATTTGTCAAGAAACGTGCACAGATTACAAATTTCACATACTGATAATAACGAGTGCTGAATGTGAACACTGATCAGATGACACACATTGCGCATTGTATTATTTGAGCATAAAAAGCAAATGACTGTCATCAAGAGCTACAAGTGATTGTAGCTAGCTATTAGTTGTTGATGAGTGACTATTAGAGCTTGTGAGCTAGAAGCTCGACTAAACAGATATTTTTGACTTATGCTAGCTTGATGAGCTTGTAGTCAGTTTTAGCTGATTTCGTCAAATGATCAATGCACATTTATGACAAGAAATTGCTAGTCATTATTCAATGTTTTAAACATTGATGACTTGAGTTGAAATGCATTGAATTACTCATTTAGATATTCATCAATCATCAGACTTTGAAGATCTTTATGAAAAATAAACAGTTAAGTTGATGACAAGTCAACTATTTAAACATTCTATTTGAGTTCAACTTCTAGATCATTTTTCAATCAGGTAAAACAAATACTAAAGTCAATACTTTAATCAGAATGTTTTTAACAAACATCTTTGAATTAGCTCAACGTCTTGAAGATTGCTGTCAGACTATTCTGACTTTTGATAAAGTTGATGTTTTATTTATTGAATCTGAAGTGAATCTTTATCAATGAATATACATTGTTAATTAAATGAATGAACTTTGCAATAAATATAAACAAGCTATAAATGAAAACAAGCTCAAATTACATAGCACTAAACTAGAGAACTGCGAGATCATTGATGACATTTTATTTAGAAAAGACTTACTATGAATTTCTGAGAATATGCATACAAAATTGCTACAGAAAGTTCATGATCAATCATCAATCTTTCATCTCAACAATAAATGAACTATTGATCTAATTCAGTGATTCTACTATTGATCAGATCATTGAGTCACAGTCAGACAGTACATTCAAAACTTTCATGCTTATCAGTGAAGCAAAGCATCTAGAAACAACATCAATGAACTTCATCATTCTCTTTTCATTTCACAAAAATGCTGAAAAGATATAACTATGAACTTTATCACTGAGCTATCTCTTTCAGAAGATTACAACATCATTTGCATAATCATATGTTATTTCATTAAGAAACATTACTCTGTTTTCTATTATTGAGAAGACAATGACATTTTCGTTGAAGAAATGATATAAATCATGTTATGAAACGTTTATTAATTACATGATTTACTCAATTCTATCATTTCAGACAGAAACTTTCAATTCATATTTATTATATGAAAAAGTCTTTGCAAGTGACTAAGAATTATAATTAGTTTATTCACAGTTTATCATTTGAAGATTGATAATTAATTGAAATGTGTTAATCAAGATGTTGAACGCAAACTTAGAATTTACTGTAATTACATGCAGAACGACTGAGCAAAATGAATACTCATGATGAAATTCAGCGAGAATTTCAATATCTTCTCAATCACTTCAATGATTTCTTTCTACTTCAATAAGAAATTTCATCTTTGAATGAGTTTCAATTCAGATACAACTGATTATAAAATGATTCATGAACATCTTGAAGCTAAAAAGATTAATGATATTGTTGCAAGCGTGTCTCGTTACTCTGAGTTAGTCTAACATAAATCATGTTAAACTATCATAAACTAGTATAGAGCTGATGTTGACACGCTAGTGATCTAGCGCGTCTTCGTAAGTATAAGATTCTTGACGTGTTTTATCTTCTTTCTTCTTTAGCTTTGAACTTCTAGTTAGAATACACTCATATGATCAGCTCTATTCAGACTCATAACATTAGTTCAAAGCTCATTAATCTTGCTATCGACGTGTAGATGATATAAAAACAAGCTACATCACTCAAACTTGAATCAGAATTGAAACTTGAAAATTGAGCTCAGAAGACTCATTAGAAATCAAGAAATTTCTAGAACAGAAAAACAGAAGAACATGAACGCGTTGCTCTAGACTAACTCTTTTCTGAGCTCGTCGTCAGAACAGAAGATCAGAAGAACACGAACGCGTTGTTCTAGAACTGAAACCAGAAATTTCAGTTGAATCTCGATCAGCAATTTTCTACTCACGTAATGACTAGAAGCACGAAATCAGAATCAGTGAGCATTGCTCGCTATGAACTTCGAAATGCTAGAAGAGAATCACTTCTATCACAGAATCGAACAGCATCAGAAGAAGAAGACACGAATGCGTCGTTGAATACAGAAGAAAAGAATACAAACGCGTTACTCTTCAATCATGAAATGATCAAGATCAGCATCAGCACTGAACTGAATGCTTGAATAAGCGCTCATGAAGCAAGCGATCTCATTGTCTTTATCAAGTACATATGTTAACAGCATGACATCAAAATCAAGACTCACAATGACATGATTCAAATGTTGAATGATGTCAACAAGATCAACATTGAGTTGAAAGCTACGCAGATAACGTTGAATGCTGTTTGAACATGTCTACAGAAAGAGATGAAGAAAAAGAACGTGATTATACATTATTTAAAAGTGACATCAAGTTGACTAAACACTTTGATTTCGAAAGATCAATTCTTGAAGTCAATCAAGCTATCTGACTCATCTCTGTTTGAAGATTCGAGACAGAATGTGAATAATTGATTGTTCTGAATGCAAAACAAGCTGAAGATGAACAAGAATCATTTTTCTATTGAAGAAATGAAGATTGCATATGTGAAAAGTTGAGTCAGTGAAACGACGATCAAACACATAGCACTCAGAATGAGAAACACGATCACGAACTCATTTCTTAAAGCAGAAAAGATATTGTCGATCATAAATAAGATGTATGACGATCTCAATTGATGTCACATGACTCAACGACAGTTCTTGAAGCTGTATCAAAACAAGATCTTCTTTCATGAATTTTGAATGAAATTTCAGAGACTTAGTGCAAAACTAGAATACAATAATGAAACTCTATTAAATGATCTTCAGCATAAGATTAGCTCAGATCTTCAGCGAGTCATGATCAACGAACGAACTATGAATTTGAATGAATTCGTCGACATCTGCATGCAAGTCGACGTTCGATTGACGAAATTGAATGCTTGATCAGCTCTCAAGACATCAATGATTCAAGTCACTCGTTCTATCGCTAGCATCTTGACGACGATCACTACTGCAATCTCAGCTTCAATCTTTGCATGAAAGAAACTCAGAATATCAAACGTTGATTCTGCTAGAAAGAAGTTGTTTAAAAAAGAACTTTGCTTCAAATGCAAGAAGTCAGAATATAAAGCATGCAACTATCTTGAGTCAGCTCAGATGCACGAAATCGCAGTGAATTCGAAAAACGATCTGCTCTCGTCAAAGTAGTGATTGAGAGCAATATACTCATATTTTGTTTCATCAGCATGTCTGATGATTCATTTGATTTCAAGTCGTTCACTGTTGATGTCATCTTGAGTAGTCTAGAAAAGATATTCAGATCTCTCGCTCTGATAGATACTGAAGTCACTGACATGACTTTCATCGATGAATCTTTGATGCTTGAGCTATGTGAACGCTTTGATATTCAGTCAATATTGCTGTCAAAATCAAAGTCGATTCAATCATATGATGAAACTTCTGATTGAAAGTCAATTACACACGCTCTGTATACATTGATCATGATACAAGAACACAAGAATGAAATGATGTCTTTATTGATAACTCGTCTAGAACAGCACAAGATAATCATTGAAAACTTCTAATTGAAAAGAAATCAGATTTTGATAGACTCTGCAAACAATCGATTAATATTCTCATTAAATATTCAAACATCAAAATCTGTTGTTTCAAAGACAAGCAGTCAATCAGCATTTCACAGATCTGAATCAAGCGAGATCTGCAAAATGAAACGAAAGAACTTAAACTTGATGATTACATCAACAATCATTTTGAAGCGACTCACGAACTTGAAACTAGTGAATCAGTTCATTGAATCAGTTCAATTCATTGAATCTGTACTCATACAAAAGCAAAGCACTTAAGTTGATCTCGATCAACTTCATCTCTTTCAGTCAATTGAGAAAAAGAAACTCGTCAATATTATCATGATCAAAGTCGCTGCGTATTAAACTCTAGTCAAGAATAAGAAGATCAAGATCTTCTTTTTGATCATTAGTGAAATCAACAAAGCGCTTAGCTCAGTTGAAGATTTCACGAAACTGAATGAAATGATCTCTGTCATGTCATTAAATAAACTAAAGAAGAAGCTTTCAATAGTTTATCACGACTTTCTGAACGTTTTTGATAGAGAAAAGACAACGCAGTTGTTCTTGCATTGATCATACGATCATAAGATTGAATTAGAAGAAGAGAGTCAATCTTCTAGAAGTCAATTGTACTTTATGTCGAGTCACAAGCTACAGAAGATCAAAGAGTATCTAGAAGAGAATTTGAAGAAGAAGTTCATCACACTCAGCAAAGTTTCTTTTGCTTCATCAATACTATTTGTCGAAAAGAAAGATGATAGTCTTCGCTTTTGCATGAACTATTGAAAACTGAATGCTCTGATCAAAAGAGATCGTTATTCAATACTCTTGATAAACGAAGTACTAGCTTGAATTCAAGACAGTAAGTATCTGACTTGACTTGACATAATCATCGCGTTCAATAAACTGCGCATGAGTTCAGAAAGCGAGAATTTAACTAGTTTTGTTACTTTCTTCGATGTCTACAAGTATAAAGTAATGCTCTTTGAATTAACTAATGAATCTGCATCTTTTTAGCACTATATAAACGATGTGTTGTTTGAATGTCTGCATAAATTCTGTCAAACATACTTGAATGATATTCTCATCTACAGTAAGACATTGAAAGAACATAGAACTCATGTGAAAGAAGTGCTAAACAAGCTTCGTGAAGTTGATCTACAGATAAACATAGACAAGTGTGAATTCAAGATTCAGAAAATCTCGTTTCTTGAACTACTGATATTCATCATTGATCTACGAATGAACTCTTGAAAAGTAAATGTGATTCGAAGCTGAGAAGTGTTGCGATCGTTGACTTATGTGCAGATCTTCATTGACTTCTGCAATTTCTATTGACGATTCATAAAGAACTTCTCAAAGATCATTCAACTCATGATAAAGCTGACTTGAAAAGATCATTTCTTTGAATAAACAAAGATTTATCAAACGATCTTTGAAGAACTAAAGCAACAGATGACAACAGCTCTCGTTCTGAAGCATTTTGACTCGATCAGAGAAGTTATTCTGAAAACAAACTTCTTGAACTATGTCAACGACGAAGTATTGTTTCAGTATGACGATGAAGACATTTTACATTCAATGATCTTCTATAGCAAGAACATGATTTCTGCAGAATGCAACTACAAGATTTACGACAAAGAGCTTTTGACTATTATTCAATGCTTGAAACATTGACGTCTCGAATTGAAATGTACTGATATTTCAATCAAGATCTTCATTGATCATCTGAATTTGAAGTACTTCATGATCATCAAGAAACTGATCAGACAACAGACTAAATGAGCTGAGAAGTTATTTGAATATAACTTCAAGATCATATATCAGTCAGAAAATCAGAATCTGAAAGCAGACGTGCTGATCAGAATGTCAGACGTCAAGTCAGTTGAATCAAATGATGATTGAAAGCTATATCAGCATCAGATGCTATTGTCAGAAAGTAAGTTTGAATTGCAATCAATAAAAGTTGATCAAGAAGATGATCAGAAATCTGACTCAGAGTCGAAACAAGAATCAAAGACTAATGAAGATTTGATCGAAGAAGTGATTTCTATTCAGAATCAAATTATAGTCGAAAATCGAACGAATCAACTATGTATCAATATTTGAGCAGCTCTGAAACAGAACAGAAGAATCTGTCAAGATGTTGATCTGAACAACTGCAGAGTACTTGATGAAGTACTCTGAAAAGATGATAGACTATGAGTTTCTCAGTCAATAATCACTCGATTAATAAGAGAAGCACATGATCTTTTGATCAGTGATTATTCTGACATGAATTGAACATTAGACTTGTTGAGACGATCATATTGCTGATCGAAGATGAGAACGACGATCAAACGCTACATTCAAAACTGTTATGTTTGTTGTAGGTCAAAAGCATCGAGAGATCGAATGAATAAACTGCTGAAGTCATTGCTTATACTTGAGCAGCAATGACAGAACATATCATTAGACTTCATTATCAATCTATCAGAAAGTAATGAAAATAATGCGATTCTGACAGTCATAGATTGATTGTCTAAGAAACAACATTATATATCGTGTTGATCAGATGACGAAGAAATCTTCGCAGAACAAACAGTCAAGCTACTGTTGATATGAGTCTTCAGAACTCATGAACTATCAAGATTAATAGTGTTTGATCGTGATTCACAACTCATATTGATTGTCTGAAAGTCTCTATGTCTGAGACTCGACATCAAGATAAAACTATTCACAGACTATCATTTGCAGATCAATGATCAAACAGAAAGAGCGAATCAAAATGTGAAACGATATCTACGAAGCTATTGCTCATATATGCAAGATGATTGATTCATCTGATTATCTATGACTAAATTCGTCGATAACAATGCTATTTCATCATTAATTGAACAGTCAGCGTTCTTTCTGAATAAGAGCTTTCACTCTCGTATGAGCTTCGATTCAAATTCAACTGAATATGAGATCATTCGAGCTAGAATTGAAGCAAGCAAAGCAAAGAATATATTTGAACACATGAAATAATCACTAGCATTGATCAAGCAAGCATTAGCAAGAGTCAAAGTCACAATGAAGAAACAGATTGACAAGCATCGAAAGAAAATGATTTACAAGGTAGATGACATGATGTTTCTAGATTCTAGAAACATTATGATCGCAAGATCGTCAAAGAAACTAGACGATAAAATGCTAGAATCTTTCAAGATTCTAATCGAGATTGAACATGCATATCGACTGAAATTGTCATCGACAATGAAGATTCATTCGAAGTTTATCTCGAACCTGCTGCAACTGAATTCGAAGAATTCTCTGAAAGAACAACGAAATGAGTCGTCTGATTCTATAGTGATGAATGATGAAGATAAATGAAAAGTGAAGAACATTCTGAACTTCAAACACTACAAATGATGACTACAATATCGTGTCAATTGAAAAGAATACGACGTCGATCTACATTGATACAACGTCAATGAAAATGAGTTTGAGAAGTGTCAGAAGATCGTAAATGACTTTCATGAATGATATTCGAATAAGTCAAGATAGAAATCGAAAGAAAGATTGATTAAACTGCAGCAATGAGAACATTACTAGATGAAGAGAGAGAGTAATGTTGCAAGCATGTCTCGTTACTCTGAGTTAGTCTAACATAAATCATGTTAAACTATTATAGACTAGTATAAAGCTGATGTTGACACGCTAGTGACCTAGCGCGCCTTTATGAGTATAAGATTCTTGACGTGTTTCATCTTCTTTCTTCTTTAGCTTTGAACTTCTAGTTAGAATACACTCATATGATCAGCTTTATGCAGACTCATAACAGATATTATCATTTAAATGAAAGAGTTTTTTCTTTTTTATATTCTTACTTGATTCAACACTCATTATGAGTTTATGCAAGATTTTATATACTGTAGCGAGCGTTGCGTTAACACAACGTTCTTTTTGCATCAAAAATCGCTTCTTTCTACGCTCTATATTAAAACTGTTCTCAATGCAAGAACTTTATGAGTTTGTTCCTTCTTTATTTTTTCTCTCTTTCATCTGATTCTTTGATGATATCATAGTTTGAAATTGATTCAGTATGCTCATTGAGAGTATCATTTAAATGATCATCATTGCTGCACTCATGATTTCTAAGAGCTTTCTCAAGTTTGTGATGTTCTCTTCTCATTGCATTGCTTTTCATTCTACTTTTTATCTGAAACATGTTAATAAAATGTGCTTGATTGACATTTGATCTTTGTTGCACTTGCACGTCATCATAGCAACATTAAATACTCATCTCTCATGTAAAAATTGATTGAAGTCAATTTTTCTTATGCATAGCTGCGTCACTAATGTGCTGTGTAACTTTGCATGACTCTTGTGCAATTACAGATGTTGATGTATCATCTTTGATGTCAGATATTGAAAATGAGCTGCGTTGAATTTCTCTTTTCAAACTATTCTTCATGTTTATCTGATTTGTTTTTGTATGAGCATCAATCTTGTCATCACTTCAGTGCATTGACATTCAGTCAGCAATAAAGATAAATTATGTGCATCATTAACCATTTTGTTCATTGCTTCATTTTCAAGTACTTCTGCATGTTTCGTCACTCAATGTAACTTCAGTGTGACTTCTTAAGATTAAATGCTTTCATGCATGATCTGAACTCATTGCAGACGTGTTTGATCTTTTGTTGTTATCATAGCTTTCACTGTTTTCAGAGAAGTCTAACTATCACTGTATACTTTGTATATCTTTTCATGATACTTATGATTCTCTGTCACTACGTTTGCAAGATGTTTCATCTTTGCGATCAATTCTTTCAGTTCTTCATGATGAGTGATGACTAAAGTCAATTCTCTCAATCTTTTATTTAGCTCTTAGTTATTTCTCATTGCAATCATCATAACATTCTCTTTACTATCGTTATCATTTGAGTAAATTCTTTGCTTCAACGTGAATGTATCAAGATGATGTTGATTTATTAACATTTTCTTGTTTGTAACTATAATTATTCTTGATGATTTTGATCAGAAGATCATCATGTAAAAATGACTTCACTTCATCTTCATCTGTTTAAATGTTTCTTTCATTCACTTTTGTTTCAGCTGCAAAGATGTCTTGTGCAACTTTGATTTTCAATCTCTTTTAAATATCAAGTCATTGCAAATTCAATACATCATCATCTCAATAACTTCATCTGATTTTCAAGAGTTCATGTTCATTATCAACTTTTGTATCAGCTTTTGTAAATGAATATTTATCGACACTGTGTTTATTTCTATCTGTAGAATCTCTGTTAATATCACATGATAAACATTAATAATTTGTCACAATGCTCTTTTTTGTACTGATTTCAGTTTGATGTTCAGATCTTTTTAATGATTCTTCACTCTTTGTGACATGTATCATATGATGACTTCGTGACTAAGCAGAGAGCATGCCATCGCGAAGTATATTTGCTTTCTTGTTATCATTGATGAGTCTCAAGTAAACTTGATGATTATCTGCATGATTTTTTGTTTAATCACTAATTTTGCTTTGACATGATGCATGTGAATCACTCATCTCAACTTGAAGTTCAATTAAATTCTCAAAACTCTGATATTTGATTTTGAATTAATCTGATGTTTCATTAACTTTACATTGATATTCATATTAAATCACTTAAAGATTTTTGTAAAGTGAATCAACTTATACTTTGTCTTTGAAAACTTGATGTCATGCATTTTTGATCACTGTTCGCATCTATCATAAATTTCGCTAAGAACTTTGCAATTGCACTTCATGAACTTCTCATATGTTAAAATATTGATATCATTTACAAAATTTGTGAAGCTTGTTTTCAATCTGATATTGTCACATGCTTTTAACAAGTTCACATTGTAAAACAAATATAATATTAATGATAGTGAAGAGTCTTGTGATAGATTAATGTTCACGCTGCGTTTCATCATCATGTAATCATCGATTATGATCGTGATGCGTCGATTTCTCAGAAAGTTCTTCACAAATTTGAGAAGCAGTCTGAGAACTCTTCTCTTTTTTATGTCATGCAAAAGTCTGCTATGCATTACATTGTTGAATGCACTCTTCTTATTCAGACTTAGCAGTGAAACTACTCTTCTTCTTGTATCACTTTATATAATGTGTATCTTTTTTGTAATCAGTTACAAAGTCATATCTATTGATCTGTGTTTATGAACTTTCATCTAAGTATTTGATATCAAGTTGCACACTTTTACGACGTTTTGCAAACATTTGAATATGATGAACTTCAATATTTTACTCAGCATGTTGAGTAACATAATTAATTTATATATTTTTGCATTAAAGTAGTTCTTCTTGTTTGACTTTTGCATTACTATTGTGATCATGTTCTTGAACTGAGTTGACTGTATTCTCTTCTGCAAACATTTTTCAAAAAAAGAGTGTATTTGTTTTGATGTGTCATCAACGAGTCTGCGCATTATTTTATTTGTATATTCTGTGTGTTTTGAAGTCTTGTTGAGCATCATTTTATAAATGACTCTCTTAATCTTGCAATGCATCAACAAGATATCATTCTCAATTAAGAGTGAGTACTTGAAGTCTTCTTCATCTTATTTTGCGCTGTCATAGCGATGTCAAAGCATTCTGACTTGATCAGAGAGAAAATTGTTGTTTGATTCAATGTGTTTGCGATTGCATTTCTTACTCATTTCGCAGTTTTGAATAATTTTCTCAAGAATTGTTCAACGTTCTGCATGATCTTTCAATATTCACTGCGTTTCTATTTTCTGATGATTTTGCTCTTCTTGTTACATGCTTGAATGTACTTTGTTCAGTCATCAATGATTCAACAGCTTCTTCTCATTCGTTGCATGCTCTTGATGATCTTTATACACTTCTTCGTTCATTCTGCTTTGATCATTTCGTGTGATCTCGCTCAAAGAGTGAAAATCTTGATGATCTTCTTCAATGCATTCAGCAGTTACTTAGTGTACTCATTTATGCATCAACGCTTCATCTCATGATTCAACAATGATTTTGACATTTGTTCTTTCAAAGTATTGATGAATTTCTCTTCATTCATTATCTTTCAGTTGCAACGCGATTTTCACGCTGACTCTTCACAGACTTTGAAATCTATAATTGTCTGTATCGACAGATGATTTGAAAAGTTTTTCATTTCTTTGTTGATTTTGCATCATATTAATTGATTCATAATGTCATCTGTCGTGAAAATCAAATCTATTGTCATTTGAGATCTTTGATAATCTCTTGTAATCATGTCTTGAGATAATGTCAGTGATGCATTGATATTTATTATCATTTCAATTAAATCATTTGACAATAAATGCTGTCTTGAATAGAATGATTCTTCTCATGTGAAATAATGCAGATTGAAGTCTTCTACAAGAATGCATTCTCTCGACATATGTAACATTTTTTCAATGTTTGAAAGACTTTCTTTTTCATGAATGACTTTGTGATTTCTGAGTGACAAATTGTATGCTTCGTAAATGTGTATAGCTTTCTGAGTCATCTGTATGTCATCTGTTAATGTCTGTAACATAATCATGTTTACATCTTTGAAGTATCATGTTGAATATTAAATGTTGCTGTCAATTTTCTTGTTTATGTAGAAACAAATTTTACTCTCATTATTCTTCAGCGTGAAGTTAACAGTTGCTGAGCAGTACGCTCTGATTTTATTTTATTTTTCTTCAAGTTTTACGTGCTTATGCAGTCTAAGACTATGAAACACGATGCTATTTACCTAAATAGTAGCATTGAAGCGCTGTGTGTATGCTAAATTACATGTAATCTAGTCATAATTGCTGCTGTATATCTTTTCATTGAGCAGTCAGATCGTTAAAGTGCGCATACGAGCGTGCAACATGTTTATATAATTAAGTAATCATATAAATAAATCGAAATTATGAAAGCTGATCACTTCAACGTGAGCTTTCAAGTTCGCTGTATGATCACTCAGCTGAATGAACTAGATGAGTTTTGATCTATGTATTTGCGACGCATGTAAATCGATCAGAAAATCGAAATCAATCAATTTACTGCGTTGCACAGATGTGTATATGTGCAAAAGCTGAGTCGTGTCTTTGCAATGACTGTCTGAATGTTGTATATTAGTTGCAACGTGTGCGCAGAGATGTTGCTGTCGTTCTGTGTATATGAGCAAAGACTGTGTTGTGTCTTCGCAGTGTATGTGATTGCGATGCATGTACATCGATCTGATAAAGCAAAAAATCGATCGATTTACTGTATCATGCAGACGTGTAGATGTGCAAAAGCTGAATCGTGCCTTCGCAATGTATATGTGAATGTCGTATATAAGCTCAACGCTGATTCAAGCGCTGTTACTGCTCTGTGTGTGATTGCGCTGCATGTAAATCGGTCTGAAAATGCGAAAAATCAATCGATTTACTGCATCACATCTGTCTGTATGTGCACAAAAGCTGAGTCGTGCCTTCGCAATATATGTATATATGTTGTATATAAGCTGCAACATGTATGCAAAGATGTTGCTGTCATTCTGTGTATGTGCGAGCTTCAACGCGCTGATGATCACGTTGTCATTGCTTCGCTTTTTGACTGTGTGTGAGCTCAACACGTGAGTAAAGCGTTGTTACTGCTCTGTTGATGTTGATGAGATTATTCAGCTTTTCTGACAAGCATAGCTTGCAGAAGATTCATTTTTTTATTTTTATTTCTTCATTAAGTGCATGCAGTCTATGACTATGACACTGTCTAGACGTTGTATGTATGCTAAGTTACATGTAATCTGATTAAAGTCGCTGCTTTATATCTTTTCATTAATCAATCACATCGATAGTTTGCGCATACAAGCGCTCTCGCTTAAACTCTCACAATCGTACTTTTGTTTTTCTTCGTTTCTTCGCATTCTTCGCGTTCTACTCTTTCATTTCTAATAGTTATTTTCTCGTCGTAATTCGAGTATTTTTCAAATACTTTAGTGTTGCAATTCTTTCGATTTTGATGATGAACAGCATCAATATGATGTCTGTGTTTTTGAGCTGAGTCTTTTTCTTAAGCTTTATCTGCTCTGATCTATAATGCTTGCAATTTAGTAGTAAATGCTCTGACGTTTGACTTGCATTGCATATTTCATAGCATTTGTTTGAATTATTCTCTGATAACCGATGCAAATAGCTCTTAAAATAGTCGTGTCTCATTTTCAACTGAATAAAGATTGAAAACGTTAATCTATCGATTTTTCTAAGCTCTTTTAGTGATTTCTGACTTAGATTCACGTTCGATATGTGCTTTCAATACTGATTTCCCTTCTTGATGCTGCTTTTTCATGCATTTAATCATTGTAATTTCGTCTCTTTGCAAATTTGCTTTTTGACGAAGCTTATGATGATTGCTTTCATGTTGTCGATAACTGATAGTTCTTGAGCAGCGCTTTTGATCGATTGATCTGCTTTTTCGTTCTCAATAATGCTCTTGCGACTCAATATTCACTGTATGCAAATTTGACACTGATTCTGACGTAAATTGATCAAGTTTTGTTGTATATCATTGAATAACTTCGCATTGACGTTGCTCTTTGCGTTTAGTCTTTGCAAAGTCATTTGACTGTTCGCGAAAATGGTATAAATCTAGTCTGCAAGAGTCTAGATTACTCTTTTTGATAGAAAATGCTTGACGCAATTGCTTTATATTTCGTGTATCGAAGTAGTCACGTTATCTCGCTCAGAATAGTAACGACTGATCTCAACTTATTGTCTTGCACATCAAGAAAAGGTAAAACAGATAGTGATTTGATAAGAAACGCTGTACTTCTCTGAAACAACGTTGTTTTCTGTGTGATCTTCGAGCGCAAAAGAGTTCGATTTTGATTTTTGTGTCAGTACGCAGTCTTTTGTGCTGTTCTGAAGTCGATTGATAACTTGTTCTTTTCGTGTGAGTTTGCTTATACGTCACATAAACATACACTGCGAAGGCACGATTCAGCTTTTGCATATCTACACGTCTGCATGATACAGTAAATCGATCGATTTTTTGCTTTATCAGATCGATGTACATGCATCGCAATCACATACACTGCGAAGACACAACACAGTCTTTGCTCATATACACAGAACGACAGCAACATCTCTGCGCACACGTTGCAACTAATATACAACATTCAGACAGTCATTGCAAAGACACGACTCAGCTTTTGCACATATACACATCTGTGCAACGCAGTAAATTGATTGATTTCGATTTTCTGATCGATTTACATGCGTCGCAAATACATAGATCAAAACTCATCTAGTTCATTCAGCTGAGTGATCATACAGCGAACTTAAAAACTTACGTTGAAGTGATCAGCTTTCATCTACATAAATCAAAGCTAATCTAGTCTGCTCAACTAGATGATCAAACAGTGAACGAAAGCTTACGTCAAAGTGATCAACTTTCACAATACATCAATCGCTCATTTAGCTCGCTTAGCTAAATGATCAAACAGCAAATTCAAAAGCTCACGTCAAAGTGATCAGCTTTCATAATTTCAATTTGTTTATATGATTACTTAATTATATAAACATGTTGCATGCTTGTATGCGCACTCTAATGATCTGACTGCTCAATGAAAAGATATACAGCAGTAATTATGACTAAATTACATGTAATTTAGCATATACACAGCGCTTCAGTGCTACTATTTAAGTAGATAGCATCATGTTTCATAGTCTTAAACTGCATAAGCATGTAAAACTTGAAGAAATAAAAAAAATATGTGTATATGTCATATATGAGTTGCAGCATGTATGCAAAGACGTTGCTGTCATTCTGTGTATGTGCAAGCTTCAACGCGCTGATGATCGCGTTGTCATTGCTTCGCTTTTCGACTGTGTGTAAGCTCAACGCGTGAGTAAAGCGCTGTTACTGCTCTGTCAATGTTGATGAGATTGTTCAGCTCTTCTGACAAGCATAGCTTGCAGAAGATTCGTAGTCAGCATTTCATACAGATAAATCTCGTTGTTGATTCAATAATTCAAGAAGTCAGCATCTTGTAGCATTCTTGATCGCAGATGCAATCAGTTTGAACAATGCATGAGTACATGTTTCGTCATCTAATGACTTCATTCGCAGTTGCATCGTAAGCTATTCATGTTTGAAACATTTCTAAAGTGCAGATAAACATTCAGATCTATGCGTTCAGTTCTGATGTGCATTGCAAGAATGCTTTCTGCTTTCTGAAAATCATCACGCATCTTTATCATTTTATTGCTCAGATGCAATCTTTGTGCTGAAATTATGTTGATGTTTGTGACGCGTTCTCTGTACTTTTTTCATCGTTGATTTCATTGATCTTTGTGATACTGCGTTATTGCAATGTTATTGCTTGTTGAAATTATTGTGACGAAGAAAGTGCATCGTCTGCATCTCAACTGTATCTTCGCATCTTCTTGAATTAAGACATTCAGAAGTACTATTTTCTTGATGATGAGTAAGCAAGAAATGACATGATTAACTTTCGTCAAACGAGCGCGTATTAGTTCGCATGCTTGTTTAATCTTTTGCGTTCAATCATTGACTTAACTGTGTAGCGTGATCTTGTTCTGTAGCATGTTCAGATGAACATGTAGCAAACTCATGTATGTTTCTATTTCTAAAGTTTCAATGTTTACTCTTTTGAACACTTCTGCTACATGATGCAGAGTCTAATTCTAAAGTGTTTCTAGTCTGCATTCTTTACTCAATAGTTTATCTTTCTTGTCACGCTAATGTCAGATTGACGCTTTGAATGTGATTTCTGATCTCACTACTGCTGAGTATACTTGTCTCGCTTTTGTGAAGATAACTTCTCATATGAAGACTTTAAAACAATTAAGTGTCAGCATTCTTGTAACGTGATTCGTCTTTATTTGTCAAAGATGCGCGTCTCATTGCAGTTTCATGTTCAGTTGAACTTGCATCTTTAGAACTCATACGTCTGATTTCAATTTGATAACTGAGTTTTCTATTTGTATGTTAATCATCATGTCGAATTTCTTTAATTTTCTAGTGAAATGCGTAAGCTTATACTTTTCTAATGCGAACGTTGTGTCATGAGTGCAAGCTAATTTCGCGCAGACATCATGTACTTTGCTCAGTATTCTGCAAATTTCTTCAATGAATCTGTTGTAGACTAGAATGTTAATATCATTTACAAAGTCAAGCACTTCAATTTTAATTCTCAATGCTTTGCATTTTTTGATTAAACTTGCGTTGAAGAATAGAAAGAGAATCAATGAAATGAGAAATCTCTGCAATATGTCTGCGTTTATCTCGCGTATATCACTCGTTTGTTCATTGAATATTAGCGACGTCTTTCAATTCTTTAGAAAGCTGCGTGTTCATTTGATTATGTAGCTTTATGTTCTTTTCATTTTCAGCGTATGCAGAAGTCTGACGTGTAAGACTTGATTAAACGCTTCAATGATGTTTAAGCTTAGCATGAAAATCACATATTTGATTTCACAGTCTCACATTGTGTGAACTTGATCTATTTGTAGATTTAACGTTGAGATTACAAATCACTTATGTCTCGCTCTCATTTGAGCATTTGATAGCATGCAATGAGTCTCAATTATGTCACTCAGTCTTTTGATCATGATCAACTTCAGCGCTTTGCTCATGATATCAAGTAAAAAAATGAGTCGATACGTCTTTGAATCAATATAATCACTTTTCTTCAATTTATGTAGTACTATTGTTTAAGTCTTTTTGAACTGCTTTAAATGATACTTGTGTATTATGCATGCATTGAATAAACTCATTAGTACTGAGATCAGTTCTGCAAGACTCGCTTGAAGCGCTCTGTTTGAAATATTTGAAGCGCTTAACGCTTTGTCTGCTTTTACTCATCTGATTGTCTGCTTCATTTCATCTTTTATGATGTGTAAATTGAATGAGACTGTCAGAAATATGAATGATTCTGCGATGTTGCTGACATTCGCTTGAGAAGATGAGAAAAAGAACTTTCTTCGCAGTATCTTGATTTTTTTCTCCAACGTCGTTGTCATATGATCGATGTCGCTTCGCTTCAGTGATGAAAACTGAGAAAGTTTTTTAGATAGCTGACTTTCGATTCTAGCTCATTTTGCAAAGCATCATATCAATTTGAGTGCTTCGCTCAGCTTATGCATTTGTGATCTGAAGTGTGTGCATTTCATTTGTCGAATGATCTTGTTTTTATAATCATTGTGCTTCAGATATTCATTTCACGCTTCTAATGTGTCTTGTATTTTTCATATGATTCGCAGTCATCTTGATTTCATTACTACTTCGAAGCAGCTTTGATTTCAAAAGTCTCTTGTTCAATTTAATGACTTTGTCAAGAAAATAAATTTCTCGATGATCTTTTGTAGCACTCTGATAATCTTACACATTCTGTCATTCATCATAGTCTTGTTATCTAAAGAGTGTTTCAAAGATAGATGTATTCGCAAATAAGCACTCAATGCTTCTGTATTCATTTTCTTTCAAAGTCATCAAGTCAAGAGTTGCACTGAGATTGTTTATAAACATAATTCTGTGACGATTGAAAGATGATTCAATCTCTGATGCAGATTGATTCATATCTTGCACTTGTGTATCATGAACTGTATTTTCTCGCTGTTAAAGACTAAATCAATCGTCGTAAATTGATTGTAAGCTTCGCGAGTAATAGTGTCTGATTTCAGCAATAATTTCAGTCTTACATTTGTAATAATGTTTAATAAAGTATCAGTCATCGTATAATGAGTGAAGCATCTTCATCTCTCTCAGTGAGAATGATGTAGATTGAAATCTTTTATAATCAGTTGTTTGCAATCATTCTTGAGTAGTTCATTCAAACGAGAAATGATTGAAGATTTCTCTGTAAATGTAGTAAACAGTGAGCATGAGTTGTAGACGTTTAGAAGTTTTAGCGTCTGCGTTTTGTTGTCTGCGTTGCGAGTTAATATTCTGATTAAGCAAATGTTTGACTCAGCTGTTTCTACTATTCATTGATTGAATCTTAGACATTTGTTAATGTATATGCATGTTCTTGATTGAGATGACGAGTTTTTCACTAGATGAAAGAAGTTGTGTGCTGAACTAAATAATTGTGAATCATTGTTGTTGTGATCTTGCTTCTGTATAGCTACTATGTCAAATTCGTGAACTTCTCTGTCAATTAGAAATAATTCTTGAATTCTTAATGACTTTCTGATGTTGTACTATAGAATTCGTAGAAAAGATTGTTTTATCATAGAGTTATTCGTAGCTGTTGTTGACTCTGCAATGAGAAGACTCTTTGTATGCTTTCGATCATCGAGAATTTTTCTCACTTTCTGATTGAACGTTTCTGAATCTGCTCAAATGTCATCTCGTCTGAGTCACTACTCACGTAAGAGAAAAGATTGACTCGTCTTTTCTTGATTTCTACTATCTGTCAAGCTAATTCATCAGCGATTCAACTGCGTGTTTTCAACATGATTGTTGCTGAGTTCAAGAAGTTCATTGAATCTGAAGAGTTCATTGAATCTAAAGAGTTCAGAAACAGCAAGAAGAGTGTGCAATTGTATTTAGACATTTCAGAATATCTGAATGATCTGTTTCTATAGATTTCAAACGCTTGTTTCATCTGCTGTCATCACTTGAGACAGATGCATCTTCAGAGTTCGTGATTTTTATTGCAGTTGATGCAACGTCTTTTATTCAAAGACATTATTGTTATGATTCTAGCTACGCACCTTTGTTGATAGCTATGTTGATGACTATGTTGATGGCTATGTTGATGGCTATCCTGAGAGCTATCGCCGATCGCTCGTCGCTAGGGCATAGGCTTGTTCCGAAGCCAACCCTATTCAGGGTTAGCTTATGTTCTCCTGAGTCATATAGATAGCCGACCCTTCCCTTCTAGATACTTTTCTTTCTTAGCATTTATATACTCGTTACATTACACTCATATGACTCGCTCTATGCTGACCCCTAACATTATATAAATGCTTCTTCGTTACAGGCGAAGTGAAATAATCTGCATCGATCTCTTCGAATGCTTCTGCTAGTAGTTCTTCAACCCTCTATCGACTTTGGTCTAGCGGCTTGCGTTCGTGCAGCAGCACTCATCTTTCTTCCCTCGTGAGCTGATTCAGCGAGAATAAACAAAAGATTTGAACTCGTGCGCTGGTCAGCGAGTATAAACAAACGATTGAAACCATCCGGCTAGATCAAAGATCAGCGAATTAACCGTTCATTCAGATTCGCAAGGGATTCTTCGAATTTGTTGAACAATCAAACGAAGTCAGTCATAGAACTGCGTGAAGTCTCTATCTCGAGAAGCAAACCCTCAGTGAGTCTGCTTCAATGGCATCGTCAATGCGATGGCCTACTCGCTCTCATCGCCCTACTCATCAGTGAATCTGATCATACGTTCACGTGCAACTAGTGAGCCTGCTACAATGACGAGCTCAAAGTCGACCTCTTCGATGAGCAAGTCGATCAGTGAGCCTGCTTCAATGACACTGTCAATGCGATGATCTATCTTCTCATCGTTCTACTCATCAGTGAATCTGATCATACATTCACGTGCAACTAGTGAGCCTGCTACAATGACATCTTTCGTCAATGCGATGATCTACCTACTCACATCGTTCTATCTATCAGTGAATCGATCTGTCAACTCGTTCGTGTGCAACTAGTGAGCCTGCTTCAATGGCACTTCTATCTTGCATAGTGAGCCTGCTACAATAGACATTTCGATTCTACACAAGGCTAAGAAAATACATTCATGCGGACATGAATCGTTGAAGAGAGAAAGTAATGTTACGATCCTAGCTACGCATCTTCGTTGATAGCTATGTTGATGACTATGTTGATGACTATGTTGATGACTATTCTGAGAGCTATCGTCGATCGCTCGCCGCTAGGGCATAGACTTGTTCCGAAGCCAACCCTATTCAGGGTTAGCTTATGTTCTTCTGAGTCATATAGATAGCCGACCCTTCTCTTCTAGATACTTTCCTTCCTTAGCATTTATATACTCGTTACATTACACTCATATGACTCGCTCTATGCTGGTCTCTAACAATTATGCACTTCTTGATGTGATGCTTGTCTGCGCACTTTTCGCAGCGCTGATTCTTTCTGCAGAACTTAGTCATATGATCAAATTCATGACATCTGAAGCACTGTGTGATGCAACAATTCTTTTTAAATAGTTTGCATGCACATTCTTAATACAAGTTTAACATGCTTACGTTCATTAATTAATTTGTCATCGCTTCAATCGTAATCTTTACAATGAGCGATGAATGAGTCTTTTTACTATCTGCTATCTTCTTGAGTCAGACTATTCTTAGAACTTTCAAATCTTCATGAAGTTTCACGTTATCTTTTATCAATCTTTCAATGACTTTTTTCTGATTGCTCATGTCTATTGTAGTGCGTAGATCAACAACGAGATTTATTTGTATGAGATGCTGACTACAAATCTTCTGCAAGCTATGCTTGTCAGAAGAGCTGAACAATCTCATCAACATCAACAGAGCAGTAACAGCGCTTTACTCACGCGTTGAGCTCACACACAGTCGAAAAGCGAAGCAATAACAACGCGATCATCAGCACGTTGAAGCTTGCACATACACAGAATGACAGCAACATCTTTGCATAAATGCTGCAGTTCATATACAACATATACACATATATTGCGAAGGCACGATTCAGCTTTTGCGCAAATACAGACAGACGTGATGCAGTAAATCGATCGGTTTTTCGCATTTTCAGACCGATTTACATGCAGCGCAATCACACACAGAGCAGTAACAGCGCTTTATTCACACGTTGAACTCATATACGACATACACACATATACTGCAAAGACACGATTCAGCTTTTGCACATCTACACGTCTGCGTGATGCAGTAAATCGATCGATTTTTTGCTTTATCAGATCGATTTACATGCATCGCAATCACATACATTGCAAAAACATGACATAGTCTTTGCTCATATACACAGAACGACAGCAACGTCTTTGCGCACGCGCTGCAACTCATATACATCACACACACATACATTGCGAAGGCAGAACTCAGCTTTTGCGCATCTACATGCTCATGTGATGCAGTAAATCGATCGATTTTTCGCATTATCAGGTCGATTTACATGCATCGCAAACATATACACTGCAAAGACATGACACAGTCTTTGCTCATATACACAGAACGACAGCAACGTCTTTGCGCACGCGCTGCAACTAATATACGACATTCACACAGTCACTGTGAAGGCACGACTCAGCTTTTGCGCACATACACATCTGTGCAACGCAGTAAATCGATCGATTTCGATTTTCTGATCGATTTACATGCGTCGCAAATACATAGATCAAAGTTCATCTAGTTCGTTCAGCTGAGTGATCATACAGCGAACTCGAAAGCTTACGTCAAAGTGATCAGCTTTTATCTACATAGATCAAAGCTCATCTAGTCTGCTCAACTAGATGATCAAACAGCGAACGAAAGCTCACGTCGAAGTGATCAACTTTCACAACACATTGATCGTTCATCTAGCTCGCTCAGCTAGATGATCAAACAGCAAATTCGAAAGCTCACGTCGAAGTAATTAGCTTTCACAATTTCGATTTGTTTATATGATTACTTGATTATATAAACATGTCGCACGCTCGTATGCGCACTCTAACAATCTGACTGCTCAATGAAAAGATATACAGCAGCGATTATGACTAGATTACATGTAATTTAGCATACACACAGCGCTTCAGTGCTACTATTTAGGTAGATAGCATCGTGTTTCATAGTCTTAGGCTGCATAAGCACGTAAAACTTGAAGAAATAAAAAAAAAATATTTTGCTTAGAATTTAGCATAACTTTTGCTAATTCTCGCTCAATCGTGTATAATTGCTCGTCATCTGCGTTTTGTGACTTTTCGTTGTAAATATTGAACAATAAGATTTCTCTCTGAATTTTATTGTTCGCTATTGATATCGCTTGCATATCTTCGCTATTGACTATGTCTGATCTTGATGTGCATGTAAATTTCTTTGCGTTTTTCGTAACAAATATCAGTACTCTGACACGAGTATTCTGAACATTTGATTTAATGCAGATAAACGACGAATGCGAAATTGTTATATTCTCATCTCTCATTCATGATTCTTGTAGTATAACAATATCTGTCTTGTTTTTCGCAAATTTCATGCATGCATGCATAATTTACGTTGATCTTACGCAATTGTGCTGTAGAATTCGAATATTCGACGTGTTTGCAAAGCTTTCGTCATTTGCGTTGTTTTGTGACATTTTAAATGCAATACTCATTACAATTTCGTGACTAGATGATCTTTTTGTGAGCTAATAGACTAAGCTGTCTGATATGTTTTGCACATTGCGCTGTTTGCAAAGTGTGCATTTCGACAGTTGCAGCATCTAGAAATCATGTGATTGCATGATTGCTTGTCTTTGCACGTAGGTAATTGACATTTATGCTTTCAGATCTAATGATTTCGCTTGCAGTACAAGCATCTTGATGATCTGTTACATTTGTTCTGTAAATGCTCGAAGGTTTGACATTTTTGACATTGATCATTTGATCAATAGTCTCGATATTCGACTGTTTGATATGTTGATCTCGCAGCTAAGAGTCGTTTTTTCAGATGTCTTTGTGCTTCTGCTTCGATTCTAAATGCTAAGATCATCAATGCATGTCTGTTTCGTAATCGGTTTTCGCTCTTTGATAATCATATAGAATTGATTATTAGTTTCAATTCGAGATTGTACGACTTTAACTCAGTTTTTAAATTTTTCATTTCAGTTTTCGTATTGAAGATTTCGGTTTTCAGACTGTGTATGACTATTTTGTGTCATTTCTCGTCTTTCTTAATGCTTTTAACATCAAAAACATGCTCTCATATTGCTCTTTGCGCTAGTAAGACTTCTGCGATGTATTTTCTCGAGACTGTCAGAACAATGTTGTTTTCCTTTTGCGTTTTGGCTATCGTGATGACTATTAGATCGATTTTCGCCTTTTTCAATGTGTTATTCATCGAATCTCGCATTTTCATCGTCTTTAAAGTTCAGTTCTCATTTTTGAGATTGACAATGAGTCTTCTTTCGCGATACGATATTTCTTGTGATTTTGGCGAGGATTTCTTGATAATCAGATTTCATTCGCCTGCATTTGCATTCGCATTCGCATTTGCATTTGCATTTGCATTTGCATTTGCATTTGTGTTTGCATTTGCATTTGCGCTTGTGACTTAAGCTGCTTTTTGCACATATGTGAGCTTCTGCGTTGATTTTTGCGAATTTTGCATGACTTGCGACGTTTGCGAAATCTGCGTCTTCTGCAAGGTTTGCGAATTCTCTGTCATTTGCTTTGCGTTGATTCTCTTTTTGATGTTTTCAGCATTTTGTTGAATCAATTGTAGAATGATCTTCAGTTTGTTGTTTGTTTGACTTTGAAGTCGATCAATTTGCTTCTGAATCGAGTTTTCTATGCTTTCATCGCATGCTCTTCGAATGTAGATTAAGTTATGACTTATAGTCTCTTTCTGTTCTGATATTGCTTGTCTTAGCTGATTGACTGCGAATTTAATTCTTTCGCGCAGTCTCTTTACCTGCATCTCTTTAGAGATGACATCGTAGCACTTGCTAGTACTAACTTCGATGCTAGCTTCTTTTTGCGAACTTTTCATTGCTTTTCGCTTTTTCATTTCTTTGAATTTCACAATCGCTCATGTTTGCTCTTTTTGCTGCGAATTCGCATTTCGCAGATTGGTTGTATTCTTGTCGTTGTGCGCATTTGCATGTGAATTTAGCATCAATGCATCGAATGAACTAAACATGTATTGCGTTTTTCTATTTGCTGATGTGAGCGATTTTTGTTGACTGCGAAATAAATCGACAATGTCGTTTTGCAATTGTTTGCTTGTTGACGAACTTATGCTGAGTTCGTTTCATAAATCTATTTCAATCTCTAACGTTGACTTTTTGATTTCTATCGTCGATGTTTTGAATTCTGACGCTGAGCTATTGCTTCTGCTGAGTTTCGCGTTACTATTCGCGAAACGGGGCGAGAAAGAGCGCATAACGCGACTCTTTATATTTCTTTTCATAGAGGGTTTTTCCGAGTTTCAAGCTTCGAACTTCTAGAAAATTCACTTGACATCACTTAAATATCTCTTTAACCTCTTATTCAGAGTGTTTCACGTAGACAGTAACTCTAGTGTAGAGATTTCTCAATTTCTATCCCGAAATCTGTCATAGATCGTCTTCTATTATTGACTTATGCCAGACGAAAATGATATAAATCTAGTCTGCAAGAATCTAGATTACTCTTTTTGATAGAAAATGCTTGACGCAATTGCTTTATATTTCGTGTATCGAAGTAGTCGCGTTATCTCGCTCAGAATAGTAACGACTGACCTCGACTTATTGTCTTGCGCATCAAGAAAAGGTAAAACAGATAGTGATTTGATAAGAAACGCTGTACTTCTCTGAAACAACGTTGTTTTCTGTGCGACCTTCGAATGCAAAAGAGTTCGATTTCGATTTTTGCGTCAGTACGCAGTCTTCTGTGCTGTTCTGAAGTCGATTGATGACTTGTTCTTTTCATGTGAGTTTGCTCTTCGATTTATCAATCAAATTACTGTCTGAATTGATGATTCTTTCTTCTGCGTTGATGAACTCTCGTTTCGCCGTCGATTTTGGCCTACGTGAGCGCGGAAAATTTCGATTTTCGATTTTTTGACTTGCGACGCAGTCACCTGTGAAGCTATTGAGTCGAATGAGGGCTTGTTTTGATCGTACGATTGTGCTCTATAACTTGCCGATCGATTTGATATATTATATGCTTCGATAGGTCGCTGTCGCTGTATGTATGCTAAGTTGCCTTTTTGCAATATACATATGTATCATAGATGAAATGTTTGCAATTCATGCTTAAGAAGTAAACTGTTAAAATTTGAGCAGTGAAAGATCTCATTTATCTTGAACTGTGAATCTGTCTTAAGAAATTCTCTTTAAGTAATCTTTTAAGTTTAAGAAGAAATCAGCATAAAGATCATGTCTTATGTATGTTGCATGCAACGTATACAACATATTTTTGATAAACAGAAAGAACTTGAATCATGAACATTCTTTAAATTTACATGCTAACTACATATAGATCTTGTTAAGACTGCATGTTTATTACTATGACATAAGCAACTTATGAGTCTCGTTAAGTTTGATATGAGCAAACTCAAAAGTCTCATTAATATCGTTTAACAAATATTCAGACACAGACATTCTATATGTAAATGATACGCTGATGAGAAGACTTCATTAAGAAAAGAGAGACATAAGCAAATTAATAAAGAATGATTGAACTATGTTGTCTGATTAAAAGTGTAGTATATGAACATCTTTGCAAGATACAATCAATCTGCATGAGAAAAATCTCTACAAATAACATGAAACAGATGAATTGCACACTTTACAAGCAAAGTAAATGTTTGCAAGATGTGATATACAATGATGACAACTGTTGATCTTGAGAATCTCATTTCTTTACTGAGCTTTGATTCTTGAATGTCTTGATGATAAAATCAATTTCTAGTCAAAGACATCATTTGTATAGCTTAAGAAAACAGTAATGCATGTTAATGTTATCATGAAACTGCTTGCATAATTTTCATGAGATAGTTAGTAAGAGAAAAGAGATCAAGATCTGAGTTAATGATAAAAGAGTTAAGAAACGTTTCTTGAGTGTACATATAAATGTCATTGCAACTTGTAAATAAAGATGAGAAACATACACGTTTTACAGTATCTTTTTACTAACATGATCATGACATATGTTCATTGTTTGCTTTCTTTGTTACTTTGATACAACTTTTTATATTGCATTTGTACTCTATTTCTTAACATTGAAGCTTAACGCGAAAATATCATTTTTATAATACTTTGAGTAGAACAGTTGACTGAACAGCAAAGAGTGACACGACATCTTTATAATGATCAGAGAATTTATGAAAGATTTGAAGTAAGAATCAATTTGACTCTGAAATACGAAAAATTGATATAGCAACTTCATTTCGCTTAGAAATATTGATGAAAGTTATTCAAGTCACAGAGTTTTCACAGTTGAAACTAGAAGAGATATATATCTTCAGCTGATGAAAACTGTTTCTCTTTGAGCGAAGATGCAGCAGTGAAGAAGAGAGAAACTAACTTTCGCGAATGATTAATACTCAGAAGAGATGCTCTGATCAGAAGAAGAATTCATCTGATTTCAAGACTTGCAAGATTTTTTTTTTCTTCTTCAAGTTTTACGTGCTTATGCAGTTTATGACTATGAAACACGATGCTATCTATCTAAATAGTCACACTGAAGCGCTATGTATAAGCTAAATTACATGTATTCTAGCTTTAGTCATTGCAGTATATCTTCTCATTGCTCAGTCAGATTGTTTATGTATGCCTATGAGCATGCAATTTGTTTATATAATTAAGTGATCATATCAACAAATCAAAATTGTGAAAGCTGATTACTTTGACGTAAACTTTCATTTACTGTTTGATCATTTAGTTGAGTAAGCTAAATGAGCTTTGATCTGTGTATGAAAGTTGATCACTTCAACGTAAGCTTTTGAGTTTGCTGTTTAATTATCTAAATGAGAAGATTAAATGATCGATTGATGTATTATAAAAGTTGATTACTTCAACGTAAGCTTTCAAATTTGCTGTTTGCTCATCTAGATAAAGAGACTAAATGATTGATTAATGTATTATGAAAGCTGATCACTTTGACGTAAGCTTTTGAGTTTGCTGTTTGATCATTTAGATGAAAAGATTAAATGATTGATTAATGTATTATGAAAGTTGATCACTTCAACGTAAGCTTTCAAGTTTGCTGTTTGATCATTTAGATGAAAAGATTAAATGATCAATTGAGGTATTGTGAAAGCTGATCACTTTAACGTAAGCTTTCATTCACTGTTTGATCATTTAGTCAAGCAAGCTAAATGAGCTTTGATCTGTGTGTAAAAGCTGATCACTTCAACGTGAGCTTTTAAATTTGCTGTTTGATCATTTAGCTGAGTGAGCTAAATGAGCGATCAATGTGTTGTGAAAGCTGATTACTTCAACGTAAGCTTTCGTTCGCTGTTTGATCATTTAGTTAAGCAGACTAAATAAGCTTTAAGATGTTTGTGAGCATCGCGATGCAATGCTTAATCTGTGTATTGTGAAAGTTGATCACTTTGATGTAAGCTTTCATTCATTGTTTGATCAATTAGTTAAGCAGATTAAATGAGCTTTGATCTGTGTGTAAAAGCTGATCACTTCAACGTAAGCTTTCGTTCGCTGTTTGATCATTTAGTTAAGCAGACTAAATGAGCTTTAAGATGTTTGTGAGCATCGCGATGCAATGCTTGATCTGTGTATTGTGAAAGCTGATCACTTTGACGTAAGCTTTCGAATTTGCTGTTTGATCATTTAACTGAGCGAGTTAAATGAGCGATCAATGTATTGTGAAAGTTGATCACTTCAACGTAAGCTTTCGTTCACTGTTTGATCATTTAGTTGAGCAGACTAGATGAGCTTTGAGTTGTTTGTGAGCATCATGATGCAATGCTCAATCTGTATATTGTGAAAGTTGATCACTTTGACATGAGCTTTCATTCACTGTTTGATCACATGATCTTGTTGTTTGTGAGCATCGCAATGCAATGCTCAATCTGTGTATGTGAGCGTAACATGCGCATATTGCGCTGTTACTGCTCTGTCAATGAGATTGTTCAGCTTTTCTGACAAGCATAGCTTGCAGAAGATTCATAATCAGCATTTTGTATAGATAAATCTCATTGTCAATCAAGACTTGCAAGAAACAAACAGCAAAAGCAAGAATTAAAGAATGAATTTGAAGTAATGTAAACAGAAGTACAAGAAATGACATCAGTTTCAGCAGTGAATCATGTTTCAGCAAAAGCATAAGATCAAGCGTTATTCATTAAATAAAAGAAGAAAAAAGAAAAGCATCTTGATCAGTTGTAACAATTACAAAAGAAAGAAAGAAGAACTTCAACGAGTTGAGAAGCAAAAACAAAATAATGAGATCTTTTTGACTGCTTTATTATTTTTGCTATTTTGTATTTCATTCTCACAGCTTTTAATATCAACTCACAGTGATAAAATAACAAGTTCATTGAAAACATTTGTTGTAAACATGAGTGCTACGCTGATCAGCTCTTGAGTCAGCTCAGAAATAAACATGATCACAATGTTGTTTCTGAAATATCTGACATTCATTTTTTTCTCTTCTTCATTAAGTGCATGCAGTCTATGACTATGACACTGTCTAGACGCTGTTTTTTTTTTAATTTCTTCATTAAGTGCATGCAGTCTATGACTATGACACTGTCTAGACGTTGTATGTATGCTACGTTACATGTAATCTGATCAAAGTCGTTGCTTTATATCTTTTCATTGATCAATCATATCAATAGTTTGTATATACAAGCACTCTTGCTCAAACTCTTGCAATTGTACTTTCGTTTTTCTTTATTTCTTTGCACTCTTCGCGTTCTACTCTTTCGTTTCTAATAGTCATTTTCTCGTCGTAATTCAAGTATTTTTCAAATACTCTAGTGTTGCAATTCTTTCGATTTTGATGATGAACAGCATCAATATGATATTTGTGTTTTTGAGCTGAGTCTTTTTCTTAAGCTTTATCTGCTCTGATTTATAATGCTTGCAATTTAGTAGTAAATGCTCTGACGTTTAACTTGCATTGCATATTTCATAGCATTTGTTTGAATTATTCTCTGATAATCGATGCAAATAGCTCTTGAAATAGTCGTGTCTCATTTTCAACTGAATAAAGATTGAAAACGTTAGTCTATCGATTTTTCTACCGAAAATATGTTGTATACGTTGCATGCAACATACATAGAACACGATCTCTATGCTGATTTTTCTCTTAGGCTCGAGAAATTACTCAAAGAGTTTTCTCGCGACAAATTCACAGTTCAAGACGAATGAGATCTTTCACTGCTCAAATTTCAACAATTTACTTCTTAAGCATGAGTTGCAGACGTTTCATCTGCAATACACATGTGTATTGCAGTCAATTTCTTCTTTAATCACATTGACATGTGCTACTGTTCTCTCAAGCTATACAAATGATGTCTTTGACTAGAGATTGACTTTATCATCAAGACATTCAAGAGTCAGAACTCAGTGAAGAAATAAGATTCTCAAGATCAACAGTTGTTGTCATTGTATATCACACTTTGCAGACGCTCGCTTCGCTTGTAAAGTATGCAACTCATCTGTTTCATGTTATTTGTAAAGATTTCTCTCATGCAGATCAATCATGTTTTGCAAAAATGTTTGTATGTTACACTTCTAATCAGACAGTGTAGTTCAATCATTCTTTACTAACTCGCTTGTGTTTCTCTTCTCTTAACAAAGTCTTCTCATCAGCGTATCATTTACATATAAAATGTCTGTGTCTGAACATCTGTTGAATGATATTAATGAAACTCTTGAGTTTGCTTGTGTTAAACTTAATGAGACTCATGAGTTACTCATGTTGTAGTAACATTTTTTTAATTTTATTTCTTCAAGTTTTACGTGCTTATGCAGTCTAAGACTATGAAACACGATGCTATTTATCTAAATAGTAGCACTGAAGCGCTGTGTGTATGCTAAATTACATGTAATCTAGTCATAATCGCTGCTATATATCTTTTCATTGAGCAGTCAGATCATTAAAGTGTGCATACGAGCGTGTGACATGTTTATATAATCATATAATCATATAAATAAATCGAAATTATGAAAGCTGATCACTTTGACGTGAGCTTTCAAATTTGCTGTTTGATCATTTAGCTGAGCGAGCTAGATGAGCGATCAATGTATTGTGAAAGTTGATCACTTCGACGTGAGCTTTCGTTCACTGTTTGATCATCTAGTTGAGCAAACTAGATGAGCTTTGATTTATGTAGATGAAAGTTGATCACTTCGACGTGAGCTTTCAAGTTCGCTGTATGATCATTCAGCTGAACGAATTAAATGAGTTTTGATCTATGTATTTGCGACGTATGTAAATCGATCAGAAAATCGAAATCGATCAATTTACTGCGTTGCACAGATGTGTATGTATGCAAAAGCTGAGTCGTGTCTTTGCAATGACTGTGTGAATGTCATATATTAGTTGCAGCATA
>JAABUY010001332.1_pt1 | contig 33770 bp, 54 predicted proteins | sample 5560271 | NCBI WGS metagenome assembly JAABUY01 (sample SAMN10711886, study PRJNA513374) | rock metagenome | isolation source: Antarctica rocks | place: Antarctica: Victoria Land, University Valley | reverse complement strand
GCAGACGGTGGTGGTATGCAGTAGCTGCTCCGCAGTGCTCTGCACCCCGACCGGCGGCAAGGCGCGGCTGACCGAGGGTGCGCCCTCCGAGATGACGTGGCCAGTCTGAGCGTGTTGCGCTCGGTGCTGAGCCTGGATTGTGAAAGCTGCACGTCTGCTCACAGCTGCGCTCGCTTTGTCTGCGCGCTGCTCACAGCTGCGCTCTGTTTGTCTGCGCGGCCGAGTGACCACGCTGTTGCGTCTGGCGCAGGCTGCTCCTTCAGGCGCAAGGGTGACTGATGGGCCGACAGACCAAGCTTTCTACGAACCACCAAGACCGCCGCTGAGCGGCGACCTAGAGTAGGGCAGAGGGGCGTGCAGATGCACGGCTGCGTGCTCCTCCAAGCACACAGGGTCTTTACTTGGGGCGCGTTGGCGTGTTGCCGCTTTGTCCAGGCGCGTGAGCGCGCAGCGCTGCTGAGCTAGCGCGGGACTGCTGTGTACATTATTGCTCACCATCTCTCTTGCCTTGTCGGCTTTGCGAGGAGGGGGCTGCATGGCAGCAAAGGTGCTTTCAACTTTGGAGCTAGGGGCATGTGCTTGTGTAGCTCTTTGCAAGCTGTGTGTGGTGTGAACAGACCTGAAGCAATCCTCACCAGCGAGTTGCCACCTTATGATAGTACCTTGTCATACTTCTGTGGGCGTCCCTCTGCCAATAAGTGCAGGCCCCTCCTGCAAGTATTGCAGCCGTCAGCAATCGCCGGACGGCGCTGTACTGCTTGCCCGGCAGTGCAAGTGACACACGCACTGTCGGCAGTCAGTTTGCCTGTGACGAAATGCCAAGCTGAAGATGTATGACCACCAATGAAAGCTCAACGCAGCACCCTGAGGATGCTGGCATGCAGAAATGTGTTGATAGAGAGACCCTATCACACAGCTGCCTTAGCAGTCCGCTCCTCCCTCCTCTCTTCGTCCACTCGCGCTTGCCGGCGGTCAGCTAAGTGATACAAGGGAGGAGATATTCGGTGTCACACTACACAGGCGTGCACTACACAGGCGTGTGCAGATCGCACTCCCGCAGCCATGGTACGCTGCAACACACGAGCCTGGCCCATGGACGGTTTCACCTGCAGCTGTATGAGCCTGGCGCACGTGTGCAGGCCGATGAAGAGGTTGCAGAGACGTCAAAGAAGCTGGAAGAGCTTCAAGGCACGACTCTGGGTGACGGCTTGCTTTACTCCGCACCTCCGCTGTCAATCAGCACCTTGAGGGAGCGCGCCTGCACGCGCAGTGAGCGCTGACGGCACCGAGGTCTTCGGCGACCGCAAGAAGAAGAAAAAGAAAGTTCGAGTGGAGGATGTGGTGCGCACGGGCTCCTGGTGCCGGCTGTCGGCGGCAGCAAGGGCTCCTGGCACGAGTGGTCTTTGGGAGCGGAGCGCACTGGAGAGAGTGCCTGGTAGACGCTCACTTGCGCCGTTGCAAGGACATTGCTCTGTGCATGGTGGTCTGCTTACGCGAGTCGTACTGTACGCGAGTCCTTTGCCAGTAGTTCCCACCGTCAGGCACATGCAACACCGCTCACTCGTCCCTCATCGGTAGCCCGCGCTGCCTGGGACGGCCTTGGTAGGCGAGGCATCAACTGCTAGACAGGGGGTCGTTGCTCCTTGCGTGCTGCCCTGTGCCTGGACTGCACAGAGCGAACGTAGTGTATGTGCCTGGTGACGCGGCGTGTTGTGGAAGTGTGTCGCGGCACGTCGTTCACAGTGCCGCCCTGACCAAACACCTGTCTCCGCGCAGGAGGGCTTGAATGGTGAGGCGCCCGCGGCGGAGGAGGACGCAGAGGTGAGCCTGGACCTGACAAAGAAGAAGAAGAAAAAGAAGAAGGCGCGCGCAAGCGAGCTGGAGGGCCTGGAGGAGCCGGAGGAGGGCGAGGGCGCAGACGCCGACGGCGACGGCGGCCGCACGCACGCCGGCCTACCATGGGACGGCACTGACCGTGACTACAGCTATGAGGAGCTGCTGGGTATGTCACGCCCTGCAACAAGTCCATGCGCAGCCGGGCATCATGTGTATTGTGCTGGCTGTCCTGCGTGTGCGTGCAACCAGTGTAGTTTAGAACCGCCAAGGCTGGTGAAGGGCTGTGGTACCAGTCGTGTGGTTGCGCCACATATCGGCACTTGAATGGTAAGCTAGCCGTGGTGACTTGTGGGGATGTTTGGACATGTGGCCGGTAGCAAGCACGGTGCAGCTTGGCATGCGTATGCAGCCCACGCATGGTCAGTGCAAAAGGCGCGTTGCAACAGCAGTGCAGTGCTGAGAGCCTCTCATCAACCAACTTACAATGGCGGTTTTGACTGGACTTGTGTGGCGGCTGTGCACAGACCGCGTCTTTGGCATCCTCCGCGAGAACAACCCGGAGCTCACCGGCGAGAAGCGCCGCACCATCATGAAGCCTCCGCAGGCGCGCATCGAGAAGACCGTTTTGCTTGAAGGTTGCGCACGGCTGTCTGCCGGCAGCTGGAGCGTGCGCAGGCCTTGTTTGCCGGCTGAGCCGGCTCCGCTGGGCAGCAATATTCAAGCCGCGCATGCGAACACTGACCCCAGGGACGGCGCGCCCGCAGGTGGCCCGTGAGGGCACGAAGAAGACCGTGTTCACCAACTTCATGGAGCTGTGCAAGGCCATGAACCGGCAGCTGGAGCACGTGCAGCTGTTCCTGCTGGCCGAGCTGGGCACGAGCGGCAACCTGGACGGGCAGAGCCGGCTCATCGTCAAGGGCCGCTTCCTGCCCAAGGCGTTCGAGGGCGTGCTGCGCCGCTACGTGAATGAGTGCGGCCCGCACACCCCCCGCGCACTTGACATCAATGCTTTTGACGTGCAGCAGTCCAGGGTCTGCAGCATGTGGTTGAGGTGCTGCGCTGAGAGTTTGGAGCCTCGCCTGTGTGACTTGACAGCATGCTCAAGCACACCTGCACCTGTGCAGTCCTCGCCGGGCGGGTAGCATCGGCTGCACAATAGAGTGAGCTGATGTTCATGGTTTGTCATCAGTCAGTGCGGTTGTGGCTGATGGCCAGCAGGACAGGAGATCTCTGGAGTCCTTACCACGCGCGTGGACGCGCGCAGGTACGTGCTCTGCAACAGCTGCAAGAGCCCGGACACGCTGCTGGATCGCGACTCAGCAACGCGCATCATGTTCCTGCGCTGTCAGCAGGCGCGCGCCCTCCAGCTTGCCACACAGCCATGGTGGTATAATGGATCCAGTTTCTGTGCAGCTCTCTTGGTGAGCGCTGAGAGTGTAGCACAGCGTGAGGCGCAGCGTACGTCCTTTGTCAGCACCTGGCCATAGCTGACCTCGGCGTATGTCCGGCCGCGCGCAGTGCGGCGCCTCGCGGACGGTGGCGCCAATCAAGGCCGGCTTCGTGGCGCGCACGTCGCGGCGCATCAAGACGGGCTAGCTGGGCTGGCATATGACGAGCTGCATTTGGCCTTGGAGGCGCTGTGGGCTTGCTGTGTGCAGGACTCTGTTTCGGTGAAGGTGCGTGTTTCGAAGGGTTACCGGACTGTTGTCGATGGCTGGGTAATGCCATCGACGCATATGTGCTGATGAAGCATGGGGACTGCTTCCCCATGTGCTGCTCATCGAAACATGTAACAGCTCACCACCTACCCTACCTGGGCCAAAGGCAAGCTTTCCTCCGGAAACGCAAGAGCCTGTGTGAGCAAGCAGTGAGGAGGCAGAGCTTGCAGAGGCAGGGACAGACATCCACAGGGAGTGAGTAAGGGCTGTCACGCGTTAATAGCATTGCACGCCGCGTCGCGAAGATGGTGCGCGTCAGCCCTCAGCGCTCCCGGCTGTGTGCGCAGTGCTGATTCCTGGCTCGTGTACACGGAGCGAGCACTGATCTTGTTCCTTGTGCCCCGCAGGTCCAGAGGCAGCACGACCCGACGCTGCCACACCCGTGGGAGGCCTTGTTCGACCCGGCGTCCGGCCTCAAGTACTTCTGGAACCCGCAGACAAACGTGACGCAGTATGAGCGGCCTGCCGGCGGCAGCATGGCGGCTCCGCCGATGCCCTCCAGCTACGTGAGGCCACAAATCCGTTGCTGCTGGTTTCGCCGCCGATGCTCGCCGGATGCGCACCTGCTTCTGGCGCCTGCCGGCTTTTGTGTATGCTCTGGCGGCGCTGAGCTAGAGCGGTGCCGCAGGGGGCCAACGGCAACGGCAGCTATGCGGCCGCGGCGGTGCCTTATGAGGAGCCCACGCGCCACGTGCCACCGGCGGGCCGCCAGAACTTTGCAAAGAGCTGCGACGAGTACCGCGCCGAGCACGGGCTGGTCGTGCAGGGCGCAAGCGTGCCGGACCCGCTGCAGACCTTTGAGTCTGTGGGGTTCCCTCCGAACATCATGGATGAGGTACCCTCTCGGCCTGTCCAGGCTGCATTGCTCCTCCTCCGCCTGCTGCGGCCGCCGCCTGATCGGGCGGCGCGCCTCGCGCCTGCTGCCTACCCTGCTCGACGCACGCACGCAGCAGTGGCCTGTGCGGCCCCCGCCACGAGGGCGAGCCGCGTCCGCGCCCGCGGCCGCGCCGTCAGTCGCCTCCCGGCGACCAGCCGGGAGGCCGGCTGGCTGTGCGCGCGCCCAGCGCGCGCGCGGCTGCGCCCGAGTGGCGGGCCGCAATAAGTCACCACCGCGCTGGTCGGCTGACACGTGTGCGGCGCTCTGCGCCCTTGCGCGCCTGGAACAGATCCGCCGCGCGGGCTACAAGTCACCCACGCCTATCCAGGCGCAGTCCTGGCCGGTCGCCCTGCAGGGCCGCGACATGGTCGCCATTGCCAAAACCGGCTCTGGCAAGACCTGCGGCTTCCTGCTGCCAGGCTTCCTCCACTGCAACCAGACGCGCAAGGACCCGCGCGTCGGGCCGACCATGCTCGTTATTGCGCCCACGCGCGAGCTGGCCGTCCAGATCAAGGAGGAGGCCGACAAGTTTGGGCGCGCGGCCGGCATCGCCAACACGTGCGCGCGCTGCTGCTGTCGCCGCCCAGCTTGGTCGCCGTCTTCATGATGTTACGGCCAGGCACGGCACCGGGCCTGCGTGCTCACCAGCCGAGCGCGGCGCGCGCAGGTGCACATACGGCGGCGCGCCCAAGGGCATGCAGCTGCGCAACATGCAGCGCGGCGTGCACCTCATCATCGCGACCCCGGGCCGCCTGAACGACTTCCTGGAGGGCCGCCAGGTCAACCTGGCGCAGGTGTCCTACCTGGTGCTGGACGAGGCGGACCGCATGCTGGACATGGGCTTTGAGCCGCAGGCGCGCGCGCGGCGCCCCTCTGTCTGTGTTCAGGCTCGCAAGGCTGTTCGGGGCGAGAGCGCTTGCAGGCCGCGGATGGGCCGCGACGCGCGGGTGCGGCAGGAGCTCCTGCCGCGGCCCTGCCAACCTCCCTCTGGTCTGCCGGTGCATGGGCCGGAAAGCCTCGCACAGCATCACACTGCCGGGTCTGCCTGTGTCTGGGGTGGAGTGTTCTGCCTCGCGCAGCTCCGTCCGCCCGCTGGGTCCTTCGGCAACTGCACCGCTGCCGGGAACGCGCTGACGGGGCCGCGCCCCCGCCGCGGCGCGCAGATCCAGAAGATCGTGCGGTCCATCCCGCCGCAGCGCCAGACGCTCTTCTTCTCCGCCACGTGGCCGCGCGAGGTCAAGCAGATCGCGAGCCAGTTTGTCACGCACAACACGGTGCACGTGTTTGTCGGCGGCGTGGAGGAGAAGCTGGTGGCCAACAAGGCCATCACGCAGTACGTGGAGCTGATGGACAGCTACAACAAGATGAACCGCCTGGGCCAGATCCTGCGCTCCAAGCCGCCCGGCAGCCGCATGATCAGCAGCAGCCGGCACTGCGCAGGAGGTAGAGGGCGCCAGCCAGCGCACAGCAGGCGCCAGACTGCGCACGACCCTCCCCGCTTTGACGGCAGGGACCTGGCAGCACACCGGCGGGCGCGACCCCGTTGGTTTTTGCGGCCAGGCTCGGCTGCGCATCTCCTCAAGCGGGGTAGACAAAGGAGAGGAGGAAGCTCTGAGTGCAGGTCAACAGTGCAGGGCAACAGCGCGCCGCCCAGTGGGCGCACCGACAGCACCACGTCCGCCGTCAGCGCGGCGAGGCCCGGCTGCACACCTCCTCGAGGGGGGTAGCAGGGGGACATGCAGGCGGCCGGCGGGCGCACCAACAGCACCACGCCCGCCGTCAGCACGACCAGGCTCGGCTGCACACCGTCTCGAGGGGGGCAGCAGGGGGACATGCAGTGCCCGGTGGGCGCACCGACAGCACCACGCCCGCCGTCAGCACGACCAGGCTGAGCAGCTCGAACGAGGTCGGCACCTTCTTCTCGATCAGCACGCCCAGCAGCGCGGTGAGCACCGGGATGCCGGAGCGGATGATCTGCGACAGCGACAGCGACAGGAACACCAGCGACATGTTGTTCAGCGCGATGTTGGCCACCTGCGCCCCGCCCGCCCCCGCACCCAGGCCTCAAGACTGGCTCGCCTGTTTGAGCTGCGCGTGCCAAACGCGTGCCTGGTAAGGAAGCGCAGCCGCCATGCTGCGGCGCAGCCCGGCACGCGTGGCCGGCGGGCCGAGCGCGCCAGGGGCGGTGGGTCGGGCTTCCTGGCAGGAGCAGGCATGCACGGGCCGCCGGCGACAGGACCGGCGACCGGCGCCTGCCGGCGGGCAAAGGCGCGTCGCCGGCGCGCGCGCCGCGCGACCGCACGCGTTCCAGGCACCCGGCAGCCGGGCGGCCGCGCCTTGAACACGCCCACGGCCGCGATGCCGCGGCCCTGCGTGGCCAGCGTGGCGTGGTGCAGGCGCGCGTTGGCCGGCAGCGCCATCACCGGCGCCAGCATCGTGAAGCCTTGCAGCAGGTGGCAGCTGGTGAGGAAGATGGGGAACCTGCGCGCGCCGCCGCGGCAGAGCCCTCTGGGGTTTGGGGGTCGCCTGGCGCGAAGTCCTAACGCCTTGCGCCGCACGCCCGGTATGCGCGGTCGCAGTGACACAGTACTGGTCTGGCACTCCGGCAGCGGGTAAGGGCGAGCGATATGAGCGCGCTGCATGCTTTGCTGCTGCTCTGGGCAGATGCGCTTGTATAAACGAGGGAGCTCGCCGGTGGAGATGGAGGCCGAGCTGATGGGCACGCCCGGCATTGCTTTGGCTGGCTGGCTGACAGGCAGTCTGCATGCAGTGGGTGAGCCGCGCGCCTGAAGCCAAACACTCCCAGCACCCAGCGGTTGAGCATGTTGATGGCCGAGTTCAGCGCCTGCGCGGGCGGCAAGCATGGAGTGCCTTGCACCGCCTTGCAGACGGTGTAGATATATTGCAGACTAGCTTGGCACTGCACAGGGCGCAGAGTGTGCACAGATGCCCACCAGGAACGCAATGATGACGAGCGTATACTGCACAGGCCCGACGCCGCTAGCCCGGCTCGCCAGCCCTCCGGCTGCTGATGACGCGGCCCGCGCGCCGGAGCCTCCTGCCTCCTCTGTGTCGCCAGCCATGGCCGGTCTACGCAGCATGTGCCGACCCCGCGCGCCCGCGTCGGACGCTGTGTGGGGGCGGCTGCTCACGGGTGCGTCTGCTCCGCAACTGGCCTATGAACGTGGTGCGTCGGCTTGTGCTTAAGTGATGCTGCGGCGTGGCGACTATGATCAGAGCCCGTGCCCTTGTGGAGGCGCGTGGTCCAGGGAAGTGCTGTGCGGCTTGCAGGCACGCCGCGTTCTTTGGCAGGCCGAAGCTCTAGCAGGTTTGGAATGCATGATGCACCACTTCGATCATGCCTTGGACAGGCGCGCTTGCTCGCACCAAGGATGCCTGCACACAGGTGGGCCTCGTAGCAGATGTTCTGCTATTCTCCAAGCCTCATCGCTTTGGCTGGCAAGGTTTGCGCATCCGGGGGTCGATGTGCTAGCCGAGCTTAGGTAGATGCTATGGCGGGGCTTTATGGCGCTCGACCATGCCGTGGATGCGCAGCTCTCTCGCGCCGGTCTGAGTGGAGTCTTGTGACACTCTGTGAACAAAATATTCGCGGTACGCTAGGCTGAGCTGGTTAGGTCAACGTGTGCGGTGTATAACTGGGTAAGGGAGACTGTCTGCTGCTGCCACCTCATCAGCATAGCAGAGAGATGGCTTGATGCGATGAGCTTCCCCAGGCAAGTGATTCAGACGACACTCAACAGGATGGCAGAAGTTTTCCTCGCAAAACACACTTTTAAAAGCACACCTTTGTTAAGTTTGAAAAAACCCCAGGTGATCCTCACCCAGTCCTCCCGCCACATGCTCAGCAAGTAGTAAGCTGCACCTGCTGTGTGGGTTTGATCCTTACTTTGCACCAAATTGACGCTGTGCCTGCAGCTCTTGGTTGCGTGTGCCCAGCACCAGAAGCGTGCAATTCGCTCTTGTGCAGGTCCCTGGATGTAGGCATCACTCACGTCAGCCTTGGCGCATATGCAAGAGCAACTGCATGTAGCTTATGACAGAGTGTGGCACGTTCCGGCGCTCGCTGTCGCTGCCGGACGCTGAAGAGGTCACCATTAGGTGCAGGACCTCCTTGCCGGCCGCGGACGACTGGCGTATCAGGCTGCGCCGCCAGCAGTGCGCACACTCATAGCGCCGCACTGCATGCACAAGCGTTGGTCAGGCTAGTGCACCGTCAGTGTCTTGCAAGCGCCTGCCTGGTGCCTGGCTAGGAGCTCGCTGCGCCACCTGCCACTGCGAGCCACACCTGGATCTTCATTTGCTTCCTCGTCGCTACGTCACTTGCACTCTAGCTGCGCCAGGAGCAAGCTTTTCCTACTCGCGCTCACGTCTGCTTTGGGAGTGCGCAGTCCCACTGGCGCAGACGCTCACGCTTCGCTGACGCTCACGGCGCGCAGGCGCTCGGCGCTGCAGCGGCTGGCGCATGCGCCGGCCGCGCGGCTGCTGGCCGCGCTGCTCGGCGCGGCGCTGCTGGGCGGGCTGCTGATCGCGTGCCTGCGGCTGCCGCTCCTGCTGAGCGCCGCCGAGCGGCTGGCCGCCGACGCCGCCTGGTACCCGCGCCGCCTCGTGCCCAGCGCCGCGTTCTGCCAGCGGGTGCGGCCCCGGCCACTGCTTGCCACGCTCACAGGTGCACAGTGCGTGTAATAGTATGTGCAATACTGCATGAGTGCTGCACGTCGCACGAGCGCCGCGCCCTGCCCAGCACCAACGGGCGCCAGGGGCTGCTGCTGCTGCGGCCAAGCCTGTATCGTCCAAGTCAGCTACAGTGACAAGGAAGGCGCGCAAACAGGCAGACCGTCCCTCCGCCGAACTGCATGGGAGCGCAGCCGCCCTCAAGCGCTCGGCAGCCGCGTGAGCTCATGCGTCTCTCATGTGCCCTTAACAGGCGAGCGGCCGTGTGAGCAGTCCACACGCAGCAGATTGTGCAGCGTGATGAGAGCACTGCGGCGGCGCGGGGGGCCACGAGCTAGGCAGACGCGCTCGGAGCGCGAGGCGCCGACGCGCGCGCGGCCGCGCAGGGCGCGCCGCTGGTGTGCGCGCACGGCGGCGACGCGGCGAGCGGGCACCCGGCCAACACGCGCGAGGCGGTGCTGGCGGCGGCGGCCGGCGGCGCGCCGTGCATCGAGCTGGACGTCAGCGTGACGGCGGACGGGCGACTGGTGCCGCTGCATGCGCGCGAGCTAGGTCAGCTGCTGCCGGGCCGCCCGGGCGCGCAGGTCGACCAGCTGGTGCTGGCCGAGGTGGAGGCGCTCGAGTGGTGCGCCCGCCTGGCCGCTGGGTTTGAGGGGCCCACTGCCCTGCGCGCTAGGTGCCGAGAGTCCACAGATCAGGTTTCCTGTCGCATGGCTGCCCCTACCGCAATGCAGCCAGGCTCATACAAAAGGCTCAAGGGTTTGCCAGGCTTGTTGCTTTCTTTGGAGCCTTTCTTTCCCTTTTCGTGTCCGAAAAAGGAATGCCTGACCACGGCCTCGTCTGAGCCCCTGGGCCCCATGGACTGCGTCAGCACAAGCGCCAAAATGTGATTGCTGATGCTTGTTCCTATGCCATCGCCTGTGCCATCGCGATCATGTCAGTGAAGGCGGCGCGCGCGCGCGCGCTGCAGGCCGACCGGCGAGCGCGTGCCGGACCTGGAGCGGCTGGCGCGCGAGCTGTCGCCGCGCGTGAGCCTGCTGACGCTGGACGTCAAGCTGCCGGTGCGCGGCCTCGCCTTGCAGATGAGCGGCGCGTCTCGGACGCAGCACGCGCTGCATAGAGCCGCCTCCTGTCAGGTCGGTGCCGGCGTTGTAGGGAGTATAGGGCTACACCGTGGCTGCAAATGCTGGCACGTACCCTTCCTTACCCTAAGCCTACCCTTCCCCGAACCAAGTGGGTTTTCAACGTCTACAGCAGCAAAGCAAGGCCCGCCATGGCATGGCGCAGGTCGGCCCGGAGGGCGAGCGTGGCGCGGCGGTCGCGGCGTCCGTGGCGGCGCTGGTGGCGGCGGCGGGCTGCGGGAACTGCCTCGTCTGGTCCAAGAGCGACGCGTTCGTGACGGCGTACCAGCGCGCGGCGCCGACCCATGCGCTCGGCTACGTGGTTGCGGCAGACGCGGCCGACGAGGCGCTCGCGCGCCCGTTGCGCCACTCGGCGCCGCAGGCGCGCCCCGCGCCGCCGGTCGCCCGGCACGCCGCGCGGACGGCCGGCGTCAGCCGCGCCTGGCGCCTGGTGCATCAGACGGGGACCTGCGCCCTCGGCGTACCTGGCGAATGAGCCGGCTGACCTGGCAGATGAGCCTGCTGAGAGCTCGTGTCACTTGGTATGTATCTTAGTGACCTAACGTGCTTCCGGGGCGCGCCTCACCCTGGCGTTCCGCTCTGCGCGCAGGTGCTGGCTGTGCACCACGCGATGCTCACGCCGGCGGTCGTGGCGGCCGCGCGCGCGGCCGGCAAGCGCGTGCACGCCTTCGTGGCCGACACGCCCGGCACCGCGGCGGCGGTGCTCGCCGCGGGCGTGGACGGCGTCGTCACCAGCTGGCCGCGCCGCATCGCGCTGATGGCCGCGCGGCTGGCGGCCTGCTGCGAGGGCGACCGCGGCGGCGGCAGCTGCCACGCCGCACTGCGGCACAGCACGGCGCGGCGGTCGCGCTGACGCCCGACGCGCGATGCCCCGGCATTTTTTGGCTGCGTCTTGCCGCTTGCACAAGCGGCATGGCCGGTCACCACTTGGCGGCCCTGCAGCGGACGCCTATCTAGCAACCTGCTGCGAAGGGGCCGGGCGCAGCGGAGGATGGCGGGCCTGCGCTGAAGCAGGTCAGCGGCATCATACCGTGTTTTCGTTCTGCAGGCCATGCTGCAATGTGCAACATTACGGACCAGAATTGGGTTATTTGAGCGCTAAGCAGCGCCGTTCGGGCGGGCGAGGGCAGCGCCGAACGTTTCAGGCTGAGCTGCTTCTTATATGCATGGCTTAGGCAGGATGCTGGAGTGTTCTTTGAGGTCTGTGCTGTAGCCAACCCCCATGCATTGCTGAACTTTGTTTGGCGCTGAGGGCAGGCGTCTGTATGCAGGATGTTCTTGAAGCAATTAATGCAGGACGTACAAAAGCGGCTGCAAGGTCGTGTGCAGTCCACCAGAACTGCATGCCTCGCAGAGAAGACTGCCGTCGTCAAAGAAGACTCGCCTCACAAGCAGTGATAACATGACTATTCGACTATATCCCGGACGATACCGCGCATGCGCACGTAATGATCACTCTGCGCAATGCCATCAGATGTGAGTCACGACCAGGCCCGCTGCTACAAGCATCGCAATGCGTCCTTGGTGGCATGCCTTGCAGGCCCTGGCGACCCCAAGCGCTTCATTGTCATTGCCGCACACTCGCATAGACTGCATGCTGCGCTGCAGCTACAGAACCCCAAGACTCATCCTACTGCATACCCTTACAGGCCAAGGGACCCAAAGAAGTTTAAACAAGAAACGCACTAGTTCATCCTCACAGGCATACTCTCGAGTGTTTCCTCTCATGCCACCAGCCCCCATGCACAAAGTCGCGCTTCAAACAGCGTTTTGCATGATACATGAACGCATAAGTGTGCTGCATCCCTGCACACCATCTAAGTTCACGTGACCACATCACCGGCACATCAGCCTCCGTGCACCCAACCCTCGTATCTCTACAACCTGCGCGAAACTCGCGCCTGTGCCTGCCAACTCAACTCAGAAAGCCTTCGCCAGCGCGCCCTCTTGCCTAGGGGCAATTTCTGTCTAAAGAGTTTGTTTGGCCACACCAGGCGCTGCCTGCTGGCTGATGACTCGCTCTCTCAGTTGCATGGCGCATTACGCAAGCTGCGTCGCGGCAGCCCGCGCGCCGCCCTCGGTCAGAACGGCCTCCTCCAGGAACGCCAGCAGCGCGGCGTTGAACGCCTCCGGCACCTCGTCGTGCGGGCTGCGCCGCGACCCCAACGCCGCGCGTCAGCATCATACCCTACCCTATCAACTTTGCACGCAAGGATGTCAGTGCTGCTGCACTTGCGTGTGGACGAAGCTCTCCATACACGCGCTCTAGCAAATCAGCTGGCCTGGGCGGCCTCCGGTGCACAGGCTCGCGGCGGGTGCCGGGCGAGCGCCGCACCAGTGGCCGCCGTCGAGCAGCTGCACGCGCACGTTGGGGCACGCCGCGGCGATGTCCTTGGCGCGCCGCACGGCGTCGTTCAGCGGGTCCCGCGCGCCCTGCCAACAAGGGGTAGGTTTAGGGCTGGCCAGAGAGCAGGGGCTGCAGCGCTCGCACATCCCTGTTCCGGCGGGCGCCGCCGCTCTGCATGTGCGGTGCGGGCGCTGGCCGCAGCTTGTCGCCGCGCGCACTCGCTCAGTGAGCAGGTACACAGCTTTGACTGGGTTGGTGTGGCCGCGGCTCGATCTGGCGCCCGCGACATCTCTGGCACGAAGTGCTACGCCGATCTGCCGGCATCTTCATCAGCTCATGCGGCTTTAAGGCAGTATTTTAACCCAGCACCCCCCCGTCCACATGGTCAGCGCGCAAGGGCGCCTGCAGCTGACCTGCAGGACGAGCGCGGGCCCCGCAAAGCGCTCCGCGACCAGGTAGTTCAGCGGCCGCGGCTTGGGCAGGTAGAAGACGCTCCTGCGCGCGCGGCGCGCCCGTGAGCCCCGGGTTGATCTTGCGCGCCTGTGCACAGGATCAGCCACTCTGCGCGGGGGTGGGGGGGTTTTAGGCACTGCACAGCCGCATGCTAGGATGCTAGTGTGCCACCAAGGGTGTGGTGCTGAGAGGCTCATCAGCAAGGCTGGCACGTGCAGCAGCGTGCCAGTGGGCCCGGGACCGATCCTGCGCGCCTGCGCACAGCCCGTCCGGGGCCACCGTCAGGTGGCTGCATGTGCCAGCTTCACCGCTGAGGAGCCTGTCAGCACCGCACCCGTGGTAACGCACTAGCGTCCTAGCATGCTGCTGTGCAGTGCCTAACCCTCCCCCTCTCAAACCTAGGAGGTGCTGCAGCTGAGCAGACGAGGCCTACCCTATGGCAGCAGCGCCTTGGCACCAGGCCATGCGTGGATGCGGCGACACAGGCGAGGCAGTCAGGCTCGGGCGGCGGCGCGAATGTCGCTGCCGGCACGTGGCGCGCGCCGCACCTGAACACGCCCAGGGCACCCGGGTCGCACGCCGCGCGGCGGATCTCCTCCGCCAGCCACTCGTCGGCGAGCGCCGGCGCGGCCGGGTAGATCTTCACCAGCGTCGAGGCGACGCTGCGCGCATGCGAGGGCGTTCATGCAGCCAGCGTCGAGGCGATGCTGCAAACATGCACCGCAATTCATGACAGTGTACCCAGCGTCGAGGCAATGCTGCGCGCATGCCAGGCCATTCACGCCAGGGGCCTCTCAACAGATGGTCGGCACCGCAATTCTTGTAAGCCAAATAAAAATTGGTGCTGCAAACAGCGAGGCACCTGCACCGCCCCTGCGTCTGCAGGACCCAGCACAGCCTCCGCTGTCTAAGAAGCGGCGCCGGCCTTCATGTCTCCACCAGGGGCAGTTGCTCGGCACCGTCATTCTCTCTGCTGCATGTCAACTACGCATGTTCTGAACCTGCGCATGTGATGAACCTACGCATGTGATGAGCTGCAACTCGTTGCAGCGCTTGCAGTACGCTCTGCTGGCGACGCGCGCGCCTGCGCTCCAGGTACAGGAAGAGCGCGCGGCTGAGCAGGTCGACCACGATGCGCGGCGGCCCCCGACCCTGGCTCAGGGTCAGGGTCCCGGTCCGCGCCGCCGTCCGGCGCGGCATAGCCGGGGTCCAGGCGCCCCGCGCTGTTCACGAGCACCAGGCCGGCGACGAGCGCTGGGAAGTCACCGGCCAGGCTGGCGCAGATGTAGCCGCCGATGGAGTTGCCCACTGCCACCACCGGCCGGCGCACCACCTGCGCCGCGCTTGCTTAAATTTCTTACCCTGACCATAGGTACAGGCTGAGTTGCTAACCCTAGGAAAGGTACGCCATATGCGTGCAAGAGGCATGCGCGCGCTCGACTCCCACATCACGTGCGCAGGCAGCGGCAGCCTCAAATTCACGTCGCTGGAGGTTGCCGGGCGGGTGGGCACCTCAACCACAAAGTCGCGCAGGAAGTCGCGCCAGAGCTCCTGCGAGTACGCGAGCGCGGGCTTCTCCGCGCGCCCGTACCCGGGGAATGTTGGCGCGTACACCTGCGCGCGGTCGGGCGCGCATCAGGAACAGGCGCTCCCTGGGCCAATCATTCCACATCACAGGGGTGTTGTCGTTACAAGCATGCTATGCAGATGGACGCGTGGCGCCCACTTCTTTGACCGGCGAGGGCGACAAGCATGTCGTGTGATCTCACAGGCATAGGCTGTCGCCAAAAGCTTCCCCTGTGCTCCCACCAGCGACGGCCGTCGGGAGATGACGCTGAAGCAGCGTGCGGTGCAGCATTGCATGAGTAATGCATGAATAATGAGCCCACTCAGGAGGGTTGGGGTCGCTGACATCCACTTCACGCAGCCTGGCCGCAGGCCGGGCCTGCACGGCACGTGTGTGCCCCCAGTCCGCACACCGCTGACCCCCTGCAGCCATGCGCGAGGGTCCGGGAGGGCGCGCATGCAGGCCGACCTGCAGCCCTGCACACGGGCCCAAGGAGGCGCACATGCAGGCCGGCGCGCGCCAGCGCCTGCACCTGGCCCCGGAACTGCTCCCCAAAGGCGCCAAAGCCGTGCACCTGCGCGCGCCCGTCAGCGCAGCCCACCGTTTCCGCGGGCAGCTGTACCGCCAGCAGGCACATGCAAGCAGGCCCGCCTGGACATGAGGCGCCCCGCAGACGCGGCGCTGCCCACTCAGCGCTGCCACTCAGCGAGCGCGGGCAACCTATTCTGGGCCGGTGCTGAGGCGGCGCGCCGGTGGGCAGCCCTTACCCGCCGGCGCCCCATGCTTGGTGCCAAAGCAGGCGCATGAGCGCACGCGCCAGCACGTGCGCAAAGGCAGCAACACGCTGCGCCAGCTCTGCCATGCGCCCGCACCAGCAGCACGGCGGGCGCGCCGCGCCGCTCCGCGGCCGCGCCCTGCCCGCCGCACGCCTCCGGGTCCGCTGTATAGTACTCGGTCAGCACGCCCTGCGCGCCCGGGCGGCGCTTGCATCTGTAAAGACACTGGTCTGGCGATACATCAGGCGGGCTGCAACCTCCATGCAGCGCAGCAAGGCATTGGGCAAGGCTAGCGTGAGCGCCCTCCTTTGGGTTCATCAAGGGGACAAAGCAGCACACCAAGTCGCGTGCGCTTAACACGGTCGCTCGGCGCGCAACTTGGCGCGCCTGGCTACATAACAAGCAGCACTGTATCTATGGCAACAGGGTTTAATGCTTCTGAAGTGCTGAAAGTTTCAGAACCTCATGAGCGCAAAGTCGCTGTGTGTGCGCGCCCGCCACCGCCAGTGCCGCGGCGCGCATCCGCAGCGCGTCTCGCGCCCGCGGTCGAAGCGCGCCAGGTGCCAGTGGAAGTCGGCGGCCTCGGCGCTCGCGGCCGCCGCGCGCGCCGGCAGCGCCGCGTCGCCGCCCAGCCCAAACGGCAGCCCGCCCGCCGCCAGCGCCTGCCGCCGCCCGCGCACGGTCGAGCTTCACGAAGAGGAGGCTGTTGCCGTATCGGCCTTCGATGGAAGGCAGCCCAACCTCCTTTTACTAAATTAGATTGGCAGCCTCTTCTTTTCATGCCGCTGGGAGAGCGAGCGGCCGGCCGCGCTCGCCGCATGGGCGCCCGGCACGCGCCTGCCAGGCACGGCTACGCGCGCCAGCATGGCAGAGTGTGACAGACGTGCGCGATCGGGTGTGAGCGCCTGCCGCATGGAAGCGGTCCACCCGCCGACAGGCGCGCGCTCCTGCCCTAGCATGACTGGGGTAATATGACTAGGGTAACATGACTAGGGTAATATGGGTAACATGAATAGGGTAACATAACTAGGGTAAGTGCTCGACAGGCAGCAACGCGCGCCTGCTGCGCGTCGGCATACACGCGCCGCCGGCTGAGCGTGCCGAGCGCCAGCTGCGGCGCGAACACCGCCGGGAACGAGCCGAGCGGCGTTGCGGCGGTCTCGTGGCGCGCCAGCGCCTCGAGCATCAGCTGCCGCAGCTCCGCAGCCTCCTCCGCGCTGCTGCCGCTTGCTAAGGGGGCGTCTGTCCGCAAGGCAAAGCAACATCAGAAGGCACTCTCGTACTATAGCACCCGTACAAGCACTCGAGAGCATGGCAGCAACATGCAACCCCACTTCATAGTGCTCTTCTGGCCAGCCCGTTCTGAAGATCACTACATGCATGTGGTAGCAATGCGATATAGCAACTCACCCCATTGGATGCACAGGTGCTGCACATTTTGGCGGCTCTGCAGTGCGCACCCGCGTACGGCATGTCAGCGAGAGGAGAGGATGCTGCATCGGCCTGCCTTGCATCGCCTGCGCTGCTCAGTCCGTCCCCGTTGCCGCTCGCAGCCCCCTTCGCTCCAGGTGCCAGCCCGGCAGCTGCTGCCGCCTCAGCAGCGCCGGCAGCGCTGGCGCCTGCCGCAGCCTCGCGGAGCCCCACGGTAAGGGCAGCCATGTCGGGCACCAAGCGCGCGGCAAACACCCCTGAGCCCTGATCCATGTCGTCCCACGAGCCGCTCGAGCCCCGCAGGTGGCCCAGCGACGCGCGGCCCGCGGGCGTTGCCGGCCGCGCCGCCGCGGCCGCCAGCTCCTCGCGGAAGGTTTCGACCAGGGCGTCCAGCCCTGCCTGCAGCCCTAGACCTGATGGCGACCCTGCCTCCGGCCGCCGCGCGCCCAGGTACGCGCCCAGCGCGGCCAGCACGGCTGGCTCGCCGCCCGCGGCCAGCGCGGCCACGAGCGGCGCCGGCGGCGCAAACGCCGCGGGCCAGCCCGCCTCGGTGCGCATGGCCACGCTCGCCACCTGTGAGCGAGCAGCCGCCACTCCTGAGCATCTGCAGTATGTTCATTTTGAATGGGAGTTGGTTGCCGCTGCGAGCGCGACCGCGAGGCGCGCCAGAGAGGCGCAGGTAGAGATACCCGGTGGAGACAGGGGTAGGAGAAGGTAGAGGTACAGATACGAGTAGGACAACGAGCCGTCTACTCCTAGGGTGTCGAGGAAACCCACCTCTGCTGGCAGGTCCTGAAGCGCGTGCGCGGTGACAACCGCGCGCAGCTCTTCCAGGGTCGGCAGGTCCCCAGCAGGTACCCCGCCGCGGGCGTCCTCAGAGGCCCCCTGCGCCAGCGCCGGCAGCGCGCCCGCAGGCGGCGGCAGCGGCGGCAGAGCCTCGCCGCGCTCTTGGCAGAACCTGCGGCGGCAGCACACGTGTCTCGGGGGCGTCCGGCTTGGCGGCCCCCCCCAGCAGGAGCTGCAGCTGGCGTCACATCTCCAACCAGCGACGCCCATGCTGTATGGCATGCACGGCATGCTGCGGGTCGCCTGAATAGGGCACACAAGCGGGAAACCTGGTCGAGAGGGCATGCTCTGAGCGCATGTATCTCAACATTTGCAACCATGCCTACCCTGTGAACATGCCTTGACAAATGAAAAGGAAGCATTGGCCCCACCAAAGCACACTTTGGCTATTTCGATTAAGTGCTGAGTGGCCCCACCTGCGCCAGTTCCAGCCATGGCTGGCCGACGAGTCCGGCTCGTGCGCAAACAGGCTCGCCTTCCACTGCGCGAGGCTCGCGCCGGCCGGCAGCGCCGCCGCCACGCCCGCCAGCGCGCCCAGCCACCTGCCGCGCCCGCGCCGCAGGCCTGAGCCCAGCCGGCAGCCGCGCGGCATGCAGCCTGCTGATGCCGGGGCCTGCCCGGTCTTGACCCTGCTTTCTGGCGTCATGCGCCGTGACTCACCGCAGCGTGGCAAGCCAGGGAGGGACAGCATGATCTCGACCCGCTTGATGGCGGACAGAATCGCTCTCAGTTGTTGGAGACCCAGCCGCAAGTGCGATGCTAGGTTAGGGCAAGGTTAGCGCCGCGCGCGCCTGTGCTCCACCTCCTCCTCGGCCACCACGCGCGCCGCGCCCAGCAGCCGCGCGACCTCGGGCACCTCCGCCGCCGGGGGGCCCACGCGCACGAGCAGGTCGCTGCCGAGCGCGCGCAGCCCCTCCCGCAGCGCCGCTACAGCTCCGAGCAGGCCTGCGCGCAGCGCGCAGCCCAGGCGCTGCAGCTTCACATCACAGCTGGGCGTGGCCCAGCCTGGAAGCACACGAGCGAATCACTGAGCAGTCACACATGCGCGCTGGTCCCCTATGGAGGCCCCTTGCCGTGAGGCTGCCGTGAGCCGTCTGCATGCACCATGCAACGAACAGAAACTACTCGCAGGGCGCTGGCAGAGGTGGGGCCGCAGCTATGCGGTCTGCGCTGGGCAGTCGTCGTGCTACCCTTGCATGCCAAGGCGCTGGGGATCTGTAACCGGAGCGCACCCTCCAGGCCGTGCGGCGCGCGCAGCAGGTGCGCATAGAGCGCGGGGTCGAAGCAGAAGAGCGGCGCGAGCGGCGCGCCGGCGGCCGCCGCCTGCGCCAGGCCCGGGTGGTCATCCAGGCGCAGGTCCTGCTTGAACCAGACCTGTGTGCGCCGCCGCCAGCAGATCACCACGTAAGGCGCCTGCCAGGTGTTAGGCGCCCATCACAAGCAGGGCACCTTGGATTGCAGGTCGCGACTTGGTAGGTACACTTGGGCTGAGAGGCTTGCATTGCAACGTCAAGAGCGACAGTGGCTAGTGAGATTTTGGAGTGTGAGCAGCGAGGGCCACTGTGGTCACTGTGGTGCATGGTCGCCAATACTGCAACCTCCCTACAGCTTGATAGACTTTGTGTTCAGCAGCGACGTTGGCAGGCCTTGTCGCACCAGGATTGGGCGCTCTGAAGAGAGAGGAAGCGCGCTGTCGCCCTCAACTGAGGTCGCAACTGCTGATAGCGTGCCGACCGCCTGTATGCGCCGCATGCTTTGAGCATCCAACACAAAACACAGCAGTTCCGGACACCAATATAGCTGGCACCAAACACATGTGGAGCACTGGTAACTCATAAGTATGCGACACTCACCCGTGTCGCATTTAAATGTGTGTTCTTGCAGGTAGTGGTCTGGTTGCGGTATGCGAGTCCCTGTTTCCTTGCGCGCAAGCTGTATTCCCTTGCGCGGCGACCCAGGCTGCTCCCACGGTGCAACCAAGCTGCATTGTGCAAACAGCGAGGAGCGTTTGTGCTCCATAACGCCTTTGCTGGCATTGAACTCTTTTGCCTGATTTGTTGCACGCTTTGCACCGTATCCTGAGCCTTGGAATGGCAAGCGGAGTCCTCGGTGCTGGATGTCACCTATTTAGGCCATGCAGAGTCAGTCGACTGCGTCTGTCCGCAAAGCCTCCCATTGTGGCGCTTGTGCTGCGCATGGATGTCAGAGCAGTCCTGAACTGTCAAATTGGGAGCTGGTATCCCGCATTTGAGCGTGTCACATATCGCACGCGGCTGATTGAGCTGCCCAACACGTTTGTGGAGTACCTGCTCGCGGATGGTGTCTACTTGCCAGAGCGCTCAGCTGCCGTGAGCCGCCTTTGAGTTAGTTACTGCCATGAAACCTGCTAGTGCAGCTGAGCACGTAGACTGGCAGCTGCGCAGCAGCCTCTACAATTACAATGTGCTGGAGCATATTACTCAGAGCGCATACTGACAACTCTGTGAAGTGGCTGCCGACGTGCATGCTTTGCATACCAGTAAAGATTTTGTAGCTGACTGGCATTTCGCGGGAGCGACAGCTGCCAGTGCGCAGCAAGGTGGAAAGCTGGGACGACTACCAGGACTGGGCGGAAGAGGAGACAGAGGCGCAGCATGCTGAGGAGGAGGCAAGCAAGGTGCGCCTTTCACAACCTCACTGCCTGAGCTGGCATCTGCTTTGCAGGTATGGCTACCTACAGCTACGCTTATTTTGTGGAGCAAGAGTGAACGACGACGCGCTCGCTGTGCGCAGTTGCCAGCCTTTCCGGAGCTGCTCGCGGAGATCGAGGCGGCGATAGCGGAGCTGGGCGGCCGTGTGCTGCCCAAGCTCAACTGGAGCGCGCCAACGGACGCCACCTGGCTCACCACCTGCGGCTCTGTTGCCTGCACCAACGCCGAGGAGGTGCTGCCTGAGACGCGGCCAGCCTAGCAACCTGAAGCGCTGCCGCTCCTGGCGCGGGCAAAACGTTCATAAAAGTATTGGGCAAATTAGTGCTGCACGCGACTGGACACGTGTGGAGTACAGCACCGTGCTTGCGAGGGTCCTGGGCTGCTCCTTCTGTGCCCATGCGTGACCGCCGCGTCGTCTGCCCGCCAGGTGGTGCTGCTGCTGAAGGGCTCGGACCGCGTGGCGCATGACCTGTGCCATGCGTTTGACGCCTGCGGCCGGCGGCCCGAGCGGCCGCCGGGCGCGTGCCTCGCGCTGCGCAAGTTCCACGCCCTGCGCGTAGACCGCGAGTTCCGCTGCTTCATGCACGACCGGGAGCTTGTGGGTGCGCGCATGCCGCGCCGGCCGCGACCCGCTCAGAGAGGCGAATTGCTGCTGTGAGGCACCGGCAGCCCCCGCGCAGTGCGAGGGCGTTGAGAGCATCATGACGCGTCTTGTGTGCCTGTCTTACCTGAGCAATTCGTTGTGTGCCAGGGCCATGATCAGGCTGTGCGAAAGTGTCCTCGGTTGGATTGTGCCAAGAGCGTGTAGAGGACTGTGCCGCCCTTGGGACGGCCCTTGCGCACCAAGGCAGACACCACACATTGCGTTGGAGCATGGCAAGGGTTCGTTACAACTGCTCCGCTGCGCAGCCGTGTCGCAGCGCAACATCGCGGAGCACTTCCCGCACCTGGCCGAGGAGCGCGGCGCGCTGCTGGAGGCGCTGCTGGAGTTTGCGGAGGAGCACCTGGAGCGCTTCCCCGAGCCGGACGTGGCAGCCGATGTGTATATTACGGCCGCCGGCCGGGCGCGCACTCCCACTGACTTTTGCGCGACATATAATTTTCTCTTAGAAATAGAAGCTTGGCATGCGCATTGTCGTCGTCGTAGGAAGAGAATTTGTGAGAACTGTGATGATTGCAACTAGTCTGTTCAACAATTGCATGGTGTTGCATCACAGGGCCTGGTGCATGCTGCCATACCGGAGACATGTCCTTGCATGGGTTGCCAAAGATGGTTCAGGATGCCAAGCGGACGAGCATGCGTTTGCAGGACGTGGCGCTGGCCCCGGGAGCTTTGGTTTTTCGCTAACTCGTGTTTGGCCGGTGCGGCAGGTGCGGCTGATCGACTTCAACCCAATCGGCGGCACAACGTCGCCGCTGCTCTTTGACTGGGACGAGCTGCCATATGCGCACATCGCGCCCGACGCCGCCAGCGCCCACGCCGGTGGCTCTGCCAGTGGGCATGATCGGTGCGACGAGGGACCTTTGAGCAGGCGGCAGCTCCAGAGCGAACGCGAAGCGGCAGGCGGTGCCAGCCCTGCTGCGCACTGCCCAGCCACTGAGCATGCGGGGCGTGCGATGGACTCTGCCGGCTTGCAGCCGGACTTGGGTGTTTGCCGAGCAGCAGGCATGACTCGCACTCCTGAGGCAGCTCCTGAGGGTGGAGAGTCTGTCCAGAGGGAGGATGCCAGCCGGGATGGTGGTGTGCTTGGGGGCGAGGTCGAGTTCCGCGTGGTCATGGAGCCGGCCGACCTACGGCCCAACCCTGCAGCCTGCCGTGCACCGTTTGACTTTGCGGACACGGGCGCCGGAGGCGCGCAGGCTGACTTGCTGCGCAAGCTGCAGCTAGAGTCACAGTAGGACATTTTGTTGTGATTCATACGCCGTTATGCCTATGGCAAGCTGTAGAATGAAGTTGTAGCATGCAGTCGTACATTCTCAGCCTCTCTTCATCCAGCAGCTGTGACAGACTGCGGAATTCACACACTCTGCCACGTTCACACACAAATGACTAAAGCTCACTCATATCTTCTGCACCATAACATGTTAAGGAGCTGGAGGACTACAGAGTCACACGGCATGGGCCTTCCAGTGCAGCAAGCTATGCAGCCTTCGCGGCCAGCGCACGCGCCAGGGCTAGCACGTCAGCGCGCCATCGCCTGGCCGCGCTCGGGGGCAGGGCTTCACACAGCTCAGCGTCCACCCTCTGCCAGTCCAGGCCGCGCGCTCGCGCAGCGCACACCAGGTCCGCCATGGCTGCGATGCGCATGATGAAGCTTCAGAGCGGCTGATGCAGTAGGGGTGAAGACTGCAACTGCAGTAGGGGTGAAGACTTTAACTGCAGTAGGGGTGAAGACTGGAGAAGGCTGCGACCCCATGACCAGACACTACATGTGCTTCATGGGAATTTCTGCCCAGCAGGCTAGCCGTGCATATGCATGCCATAAATGCCGTGCTTCTACATGCCAAGACATTCGCACCCAGCACGTATACGCCGCAGTCGTAGCCGTTATGCTGCTGGGGCGAGCGTGCAGTAATTAGCTCCATGTTGAGCCTGCGTATAAGTGAGCAAAAGTAGGTACAGTAACACATACCTGCTCAGTGTGCAACACAGTGAGCAACAAAACCAACAGCTGCACAGCTCACCCCAGGCCAGCATTCAGCTTTCGAAGCAGGCCCTTGGCCACGCCTGTATTCGTGCCGCCAGCTGTGTCATAATGCCTCGCTTCTGCGCTGCCTGGGCTCAGCACCAGCAGGCTCCTGCGCAGCATGGTCAGACCTTGCATCAGGTTAGCAGCTGCAGCGCTGGCAGCAAAGCTGACATACTTGCTCTGCTCTGCTGGCAATGTGCAGCGCCATGGCGGGTGCCGGCACCAGTGTGAGCCTCCGCAGGCCGCTGACACATCCGGGTTGTCATTTACCGCCAGGAGCACCAGCTCCTGCTCCTTGAGCTGGCCTGGGCCCACAGGGATATCAGAGCGAGCAGACAGCACACCTATGCGCCTCCTCCGTGAAGTAGCGTGGGGTACCTGCAGCGCCTCTGTGAGCGCCTGACAATCTCTGTCACCTGCACACGATATTGTTAGTACAGACGCAAAGGTGTGGCACGTGCGTAAGCCAAAGCTGTCAAAGGCCAAGCGGAGCACCTGCATTGGCCAGCAGGTATGTTGTCGCGCCAGGCACGAAACACACACTTCCTGACGCATACTTCTCGTGGCTCAGGTACTCAAACCAGAAGTTGATGACCTGTGGCAGCCTGCATTGCTCACATACGTGCGGAGTGCGCCGCGAGGCTACGTGCGCAACACACAGCATGCGCATCAACCACGATTGCCTGACGCATGCCTGGTCGTTCAGCCACTCTTCGCCCGCAAGGAGCCGCAGGTCACTCTCGTACAGCAACACATCGTGATAGTCCAGCACTTTCCTATCTTTTACCATCAGCCTGCAAGGTGCTGTGCACTACTGTGTCGTTGCAGCCAGCCTCACGCTTACGAACCACTTACAGACCAACCAGTTGCACAATTCACACAACAATGCACTTAAGGAGGCCAAAGCTCACACTCTTTGACGGAGAATTGTGATGTGCACTGCATGCACTGCAGATTGCTTGTGCAATAACATGAATGACATACACCCATGTGCATGACTGGTGCGTCATGCGTTGGTGCATGCATGAGGGAGTTGTTTCTCAAAGCATGTAGAGCATGCAGCGTCCTGGCTGCCTTAACGCTATTAGCAGAATGCTGCAGTGCCGCACATCACCTTGCCATAGCCCGCATGCTCTCCTTGCGCCTGTCCACCTCCTTCATTGCCAGCGTAAACGAGACATGACTTCAAGCAGACCGGCTGACCCTCGTACACTCGGTATACATATGTCAATATATGGCGTATAACTTAGTGCCCAGCGGCTGCCTTCGGAGGCTCGCGCTCGTCTGCCTCCCAGGAGCTCATGTATGTGATGTCTGCGGACGTCTCCCGGCCGCCCGGCTGGCCCCACTCCTCGTCACTGTCAGTCTCGGGTGCCACAGTCCGCGACAATCGCCGCCCCATCCTGGGCACATGCAACTATGTTAAGAGGGTACAGCGGAGCAACACACACCGGGGCAACACACCGATATGATGCATGGAGGTGTTTGGTGCCACAGCACGCACCTGTGTTTGGGGAACACAAAGGGGGTGGTGTGCGGTGCGCCCAGGTAACACTTAGGCAGGCGTGCAGCGGATGGTTGATGCCTGCATTGGGCGGGCTCTGAAGATGCATGCAGCGGACATGTGCTGCTCACCCAGCACCAAGGCTTTGGCTCCACGGTGGGTGAAGCTGGGGCGGAAGTGGCGCACCAGCTGTGGATCAGGCAGCCGCCTGCGCGCGAGCCGCGCAGGCAGCCGGCAGCTCGCGTGGCAGCGCCCGCACACACCGGGCCGCGCGCAGGCGCCCGGCTGTTCCCGCCGCGCGCCTGGGCCCCCTGGTCGCCGCCACCCTTCGGGTCGGTGCCCGCTGGGTGCCCCGACCCCGCCACGCCATCCTCCGCCTCACCGCCCTCCAGAATGCCCGGCTGCGAGCGCGCCATGATCGCAGCCGCGTTCTGGTCCGCGCACGAGACCATGCAGTCCTCAGCTGCGGAGCTGCCGCCGCCCGCGCCAGGCGCGGGCGAGCTCCCAGCGAGCGCCGGGGCGGCGGCGCGCTCGCCCTCCAGCGAGTCCAGGGTGTCGCCATTTGCGAGCCTGCTGGCGCTGCCGGGCCCGTACGCATCGGGGGGCGGCCCTCCCCGCGCAGACGCCGGCCCCGGCGCGTCAGCGTCCGCATCCGCCTCCATGTGCGACAGCGCCGTGGCAAACAGGTCGCCGCTCGTGTCCATGGATTCGCCTGCCGCACACGGAGTCCGCCTCAGCACAACAAACGACCTTAACCGGACGGCGTCGTCCTTCCACTGCTGAGTTCCTTTTCGCTGAGGGGGGCATGGGCGCAGCAGCAAAGGGACTGCGCGTCTTTGCCACCTGTCACCAACAGGCTTGGCAGACACTGCCACATTAAGGAACAGCCTGTCACGTCATGCGTGCGGCCGCACCCAGCGCTGACGCGTCGGCGGCGGTCGCGAGCAGCGCCTGCTGCGCGCACAGCTCGATCGCGGCGCATGGCGGCTTCTGCGGCGCGGGTGCGCCGGCCGCCGCCGGGGCGCGCGGCGAGCGGGCCCAGCGCGCAGAGTGGCCGCCGAGGCCTGAGCTGTGCGGGCGCGGCACACGGGCGCGGCCGGACGCGTCGCGGCGCGCCGACGTGGCCGAGCGCCAGCGCAGCGCGGGGTCCAGGAAGACAGGGTTGGGGTACGGGGTCACTCGCGCCGCGGCGTGCACCGGCGCGGCGGTGGGCGTCCGCGCCGCGCGCAGTGGCGGCGCGCCCAAGAGCGCCGCCTCGCGCCAGGCGTACGCCGCGTTGGAGAAAACGCGCATCAGGCGGCCTCCGGCGCCTGCCCGGCTCTCCCGCTCGCTGAGCTTGCCCCGGCGCGGCGAGCGGGCGCAGCTGCTGCGGCTGCCGCTGCCGCTCTGCTCCTTGGCGCTTACGTCTTTGTCAGCGTCCCCGCCACCCGGCTCTGTCTGCTTGCCCCGCTCGTCTGCGCCGCGCTCCTTCACAGGAGGCGGCAGCGCCGCAGCATGCCCTGCATGGCATGACCCAGTCCCAGCATCTACAGCCTTGGCTGCAGAGCTGGGGCGCGAGTCTGCGGAGCTCAGCACAGAGTCTGCAGCAGCACCCTCGCTGGCAGCGGGCGCTGCAGGCGCCAGGCCCCTGTCCAGCGAGCGGTTGTCGGTCCACACAGCGATGCGCGTCTGCAGTGCTGTGTCCGCCACCAGCTGCGAGGAATTGCAGCTGCCCGTCATGGCCGCGCAAAGTCCTGTGCTTTTCTCTTGGGAAAACCAGGCACAAATAAGGCGAGCTGGGCAGCAGAACGTGCTGCAGCAATCACTTGCATTCCGTTTTCCAGTGACTGCAAAGCTTACCTCTGTGCTGCGCAGGCGCACGCCGGTAAGAGGGCATGTGTCGCCACCCATGAAGAACCACTTGCGGATGTTGCCGCGCTCGTAGCACTGTCCGGTCTCGACCTGCAACCACAGCGCTGAGCGAAAGCGCGCAGGAGCACACCGCTGCCTTGTGCACAGCCCGCAAGCTAGGCATGCTTGGCCTGCCAAACCAGGGCGCCGCACCAAGATGACGGGGTCGTGCATGATCTCCAGCGAAATAGGGCACACGAAGTGCACCGGGCATGCTTCCGCCAGCTGGTGCACGCGCTGCCACTCAGCCTCCTCAGCCTGGAACCATTCGGCAAACAGGCCCGCGGGGTCCGCGAGCACCGCGCACGGCGTAGCTGCGTGCACCGGCGCTTCCGGCGGCGCGCTGCTTGCAGCGCCGTGCGGGGCGCCTGCTTGCGGCATGGCAGAGTGCTGCGCTGTACCAGCAAGCCAGCTGAGCGGTACTTCAGCAGCCGCGAGCGGCCTCGCTGCAGTCACGCCGGCATCTTATGCAGCGGCTACTAGTTGAAGGATGCGCTGGTAAGCTGGACGGGTGCACGCTGGCTGCGAGCCGCGCCCCAGCAGACCGGCGCTCTCAGCTGCGGGCCGCCAAGGTTAAGCAGCCGCGGCAGTGGCGCGGACGCGCTGCCAGCCCGAAGCGGCTTGCTGTTGCGCACTGGGCTTCACCTGAGCCCCTGCCACACAGCAAGGTCGGCGTCAGCAGCGCGTCGCCCCTACTTGAGAGGAGCACCCATGTGTCACGACAAGCAGTGCAACCCGCACGTCATGCACACACTGCGCGGGGCAGATTCCTTCAGATTGGGGGGTGGGTGCAGAACTGCTTGCGCGCCAAGTCACAATACGTCAAAGGCAAAGGCTGCCCCTCGCACACGCACCGCGCACACTGTCCTGCCGCCGGTCCAGCAGGCTTGGCCTGCATGGACCAAGCCTCGGACACCAAGCGGACGTCTAGAACGCTGTCCCAGGGCGCTGACGCCGGAAGCACAGCGCAGCATGAGAGTACGACAGAGTTCCGTGCAGGCTCGAGACGATGCCAGGCCCTCACCGCTTGCGAGGGTTCCACTCAGTTGATCAGACGGTCCGGCCCATAGCGCTTGTATGGAAGCCTCTACAAGACTTAGGCTAGATACGCACGGGCGAGGAAGTGTTGTTCATCGGGGAAGGGATGCGGCGATCAGCATGCATGCTGGCCGCGCAGCTCCAGAGGTGCTCCAGCGCGTATGCATGCGCCACATTCAGTCACCCAGAGGCCTGGGACCCCTTTTGGAGGCCTGCAGCCAGACGCCACCGGGCGCTCCAGCTGCAAGGCTGCACGTCCTCTGCTGCACTGGCGGTACGGCGTTCTCTTGCAGAGTGGACAACCGCTTGCAGCGCCACGCTCAAGTAAACCGCAACAGCTAACACACGCATACCTATATTGGTCTGCCGGCCACAGGCGGAGGGCGCACAGAAGAGCCTCACACCCACCTTGCACGTGGACGCCGTGCCTGCACAGGCTCCTGCGAGCCGCAAGCTCGACCCAGACTGCCCTTTCGAGTCCCTGAGGAAACTGGCCTGGCAGTGCGTACCCCCACTTCCCTGCGTTTGCCCTCACAGGGCGGCTGCAGTCTGCGGCCAGCCCGCACTGTCACTTTGGCGCACACCACCTTATCGTGTGCGTGCCAGGTGCCACAAGAAGGAGGCTCAGCGGCAGCACTGGAGGTACTCCGGCGCGCACGAGCTGCGCAGGCGCCTGGAGAGCCTGTGCGCGCAGCTGCCGGCCTGCCGCACGGAGCAGCTCAGCACGCTCGCCTTTGCGCTGAACCTGCTGCGCGACGAGCGCTGCTTCCGCCCCAGCCAGGCGATCGCCCAGGCGCTGGAGCGCGAGGTGCTCGCACGGCTGGCGAGGCGCGAGCCCTGGCAGAGCCTGAAGGTGGCCGTGGCGCAAGTCCTGGAGGTGCTGAGCCGGCGCGGCGAGCCGCTCAGCGCCGCCCTGCACGACCAGCTTGCGGCTGTGCTCCTGTCTGAGCCAGACCCGGGTCAGCCACTGTCGGAGGCGGAGCCTGCGCGGGGCACCAGCAGCGCGGAGGCTCTCTCAGCAGGGCAGGCGCAGAAGATCCTGCGCGCGTGGGTGCACTCTGCGTGCCACCCTGGGGCGCCAGCGCGCAGCACGCTGCCTGCCATGCTGGACGTGCTGGAGCCTGTTGTGGCCAGCGGTGCCACGCATGCCAAGCAGCCAGCTGACAAGCAGCCGGCCGACGGCAGCGTGCTGCACCGTGAGCTGGCCACCCAGCTGTCCACGAAACGGGAAGTGCAGGACATCGCCAGGATCTACGCGTGCATGGGCCAGCACTTCAACCGCGTGCACTTCGGCATCGCCATCTACAGGCTGGCAGAGCAGTGCGCCCCACCGCCCGGCCGCTGATGCGGACACGACCCGCGCTTGCATCCCTGTGGTGCCGCCGCCGCGTGCATCAAGCCTGCGGGATTAGACGTCACGGCGCGGCAGAATTGCGCCCGAGCTGGCGCTCGTGCGACTGTGCCATGGGCTGACGGCCTGCATGGCTGCTGTTGCTCAGGGCCGCCAGGTGCGGGACTGTCTATGACAAGGGCGAGTGCGCGCGCCGCGACGCCCTGCTGCCGGCCCTGCTGGAGGCGGTCGAGCGCCGCCTGCCCGAGCACACCGCCTGGGAACTGGGCACGGTGCTCTCGGCGCTCGTGCGCCTGAACCGCCTGGAGCGCCCCCTCCTGCAGCGCGTCGATGGCTTCTTTGAGGCTGCCCTGCGCAAGCGCGAGGAGACGCTGAGCCTGGGGTGCATGGCGAGCATGCTGAACGCATGCAGCGTGTCCGGGTACCAGGCCCGGTCGCAGACCATGGAGCTGATTGCCGGGTGGCTGACAGACGCCGCGGCCGCTGATGCAGCCGAGGGCGAGAAGCTGTGGCTCGGCCCGCCTGTGAGCGCGGCCGTGCTGCTGTGCGCCTGGGCGAACATGGGCAGAAACTTTGCGCTGCCCATGACCGTCCTGACGGCGCTGGCCGGCAGCGCTGTGCCCGGCGCGGGCATCCCGGACGTGAGGGGGGGCTTTTCGGGCCGCCTGCTGTCCCAGTCGCTGTATGCGCTGGCGTGCCTGGTGAAGAAGGCGGGCGGCGATGCGTGTGGGGAGGGCGAGGGGCCGCTGCAGGGCATGCACAGCGGGATCTCTCAGTGGGCCGGCATGGCCGTCGCGCGGATCCAGGCCGGGAAGAGGCACTCTGACGCCGATCTGGGCTGGGCGGTGTGGGCGCTGGGCGTGCTGCGGGTGGCGCCCGACCCAGCGACGGCCGCGGCAGCAGTCGCCAACGTGGTCGCCTTGGCCTCCATGCTGCCACGCGCGGCGGTGGTGCCCTTTGCGAAACAGGTGTCCATGTCGCTCGCTGAGTGGGAGCGGCGGGGGCTGGTGTCATGGGCGCCGGCGGCACAGGCCCTGTCTGCCCAGGTCCCGAGGCTGAGCGCCCCAGACAAGTTTGAGCTGAGAACCCACCTCCAAGATGTGCTTGCGGTTTGGCCCCCCAGGAGAGCGCACGTTCAGAGAGGCGCCTCTGCTAGCTTCGCTGAGTAATCTCGTGATAGCGTCTCTGTATACCACAGATGCATGTGCACGAGCCTTGCCATGGTTGCATGCGGCGGGCCAGGGATGGTCCTGCTCTAGTGAACCTCATCACGCCTCCGGCATGCGCACTGTGGAGTGCACCCACACCGCACAAACATCGTCTAACCATCGACTCTGCGGGCGCGTCTCCAAGAGCCGGCGCAGCCACACCGGGCGCCCGCAGATGCCGCTCTCAATCGGCGGCTTACACGCTACTGCTGGCTGCCGCCGCGGCGCGCGGGCAGGCCGGGCATGAGCGGCGGCAGCGCATCCGCCTGCTTGTCACCGCCGCGCCCGGCGCCGCTGCCGTCCGTAATCAGCGACAGCTCCACCTTTCCTTCGCCCTCGCCCTCACTGCGCTTCACCTGCGCCAGCCGCCCAGACCCGCATGATGTACCCCAAGTGGCTGCCATGTCACACACTGTTTACCCGCTGCCATCCACTGAAGAGCTCAGACTCAGATCGCCTGCGTCCTCGTTGCACATATTCTGCACTGCAGCTCTGGTGCTCCGCCAGACGCGGCTGATGACAAGCCAGGCAAGCGTGCTAGCACATCGTGCCACCGAGCGATTAAGGCAGCAATATGACACCAGCTTCGAATCCAAATGGCCTCTCATGACCGCCCCTCTCAGGTTCTTGCACTGAGCATGCAAGTTAATAGATGTCAGCAAGCACCCTAGAGCTTGCGGCCCGGTTGGCAGGCTCACAGTGGGTCTTCGTGGCAAGGAAGAAGGAGCACTGTTAACACATGCAGCATGCGCGCACCTCTGCTCGGATGCCCGGCCCAAAGAAGTTTTGGATGCAGTCGATGCGGTCTGTCCACATCTCCAGCGTCATGGCGGGCTTCACCTGCGCGACAGGGCCCCGCCATCAGGGCGGCGCACTTCAGCCGTGCGGCTGTGATTGCGCAAGCGCACGCAGCCATGCGGATCTGCACGCGGCTCTGGCCCTTCCGCTTGTGTCTCGCACTTGCGGCCCTTTTGCAGCTATCAGCCACAAAGTCCTGCTTGACAGCACTGCGCAGAGAGGCATGATGCAACTGGCCCGTGGATAAGCCTGTGACGATTACATGAGAGCGGTACCCTGCTTTAAGTGCTCGCACAGCCCGATTTCCAGTGCAGACATGGGGGCGCAGCCCGGCAGGCGCGCCTGGAACTCCAGAACCAGCGTGTAGGCGCCGCCCACGGCCTCCTCCCGCACCGCTGTCAGCACCGGCGTCAGCCTGCCCCAGGCGGGGCAGCCGCATCAGCGCAGCGGCCGCGCTGCGTCTGACCACAGCCACCACGGACGCGTTGATGTCGTCTGCACTGCCTGCCATGTGAGCATGGCAGAGAGCGTGCAAAACTATTGGGCGCGATGCCAGGCGCATTGGGCGCACGCACTTTGTCAGCGCGCTCTATGACAGTAACAAGTCATGCGGTCGTAGGCGCACCTTTCACGACACAGGAAGTATTAATTATTACAACATTGACACAGGTAAGGTGCAGGTAAGCCAAGAATGGACTGCAAAGCATCCAGACTTGGATGGGAAGTGCGGTGCGCGCCGGCGCGGGACGCCCTTGGGGCGGTTGAACTGGAACAGCCGCGTGAGCGTGTCGTCCAGGTGCTGCTCATCCCCGTAGCGGAACCGCGTCACGTCCTCCCGCAGCTGCACGGCAGCGCATGCGCACACGCCTGAGCATGTCAGGTAGCCAGAATGACAGGCCGCCATAACGAAAGGTTTGGAGCCTGTCGTGTGCTGCTGTGGATGCAATGACGCACTACACACTGTGCAGAGAGTGTGGGCACAGCGCTGTTATGGCCTGCCACCAGGAGCGCGTCACGGTTGAACACAGAAACGGTGCAGGACGAGGCTCTACGGCTGCCTATGCTGAGCGCACTGGCAACTTGGCCATCTCTATACAGACATCGTTTTGCCCTCACGAGCTGTGCTCCCCCGCGAGGCAGGGTCTGCGGTGCCACAGCAGCCAGGGCGCGCCTGCTTCTGAATGTCTGTCGCCTGCGAGTCGCGCAACGCCAGACCCTCCCGCGTGCTCTTGCACGGCACCGGCCGCAGCTGCGCATAGCTCAGCGCAAAGCCCAGCAGCGTGATCGGGAAACCGTAGATGAGCAGGATTGCCGCCACGTCCGCGCCCGGCAGCAGCTGGAAGAACGAGCCGAAGCCGTAGGTGAGCAGGAACACGCCGATGGGCGTCAGGATGGAGCCAAAGGACACCTGTGTTGGCAGGACACCGGTGTGGAGCCAGGTAATACCCGCAGGAGGCAGACAGGCCACGCGTGACCACTGGTGACCACCTGCACTGGCAAGCCCAGGCCTTGGTGTCTACCAGCACGTGCACCATGTCTACCAGCACATGCACCACAATTGGCACTGGCAACCTGACAGTCCAGCAATGGGATGCAGACATCAAGATCGAGCAATAGGAGAAAGTTGCCGAACTGCTATAACAGTGTCTGCGCTGGTAGTCAGCACACACCTGCTCGATCCTGAAGCCGCCCTCCTGCACATAGTCAGGGCTGCTCGCTGCGTTGTCCGAGGACGCAGCCTGCGCACTGACGCATGACCTCCGCGCTGCGCGCCTGCGACACGACACTGTGCAGATTTCAGCCACAGAGCGCGTTTCACAGCCCTACAGGCGCTCAGTGTTCGCTGCCTTGCCTCCAGCGCACCAAATGCTGCCGCATGCTGCCGCCGGCCGCAGTGTGGGGTGCGCAGCGTTCGCCTGCCTGCAGTGCCGCACGGACGGCCACGCTGTGCGAACAGTGTGTGCGCGCACTGTGAGTGTGTGCTCCCTCTGCAAGCATGCGCAGCGACTCACGCCGATGGCGCTCATAGTTCACACAACCCTTTGCAAAGCGCACTCGTGCAACGCGCTGTTGGTGAAAATAAGAGCTTATACAAGCTCACAACTTTGTGCTTTGCAGTGAAACCCTGCTGCGACCTGCTAGCTGTGTGACCAGAGCTTGAAGGTGCCATACCGTCTTGGGATGCTGCCTGATGGTCCTGCGCCTGTCGCGGCTGTGCGCACAACTCAGGCGTAGACCGGCGGAGCTGTGGGAAGTGGGGCGAGGCCTGTGGCAGCCAGACGGTTACAGAGCGGCCAGCAGTGCAGCGCCCGCGCCACTAGAGAGCCAAGCAAACCAGGGCTTTGTGGACGGCGGCTACAGCGTAACAGACTTTCCGCCAGACAAAGTGCCACCCACTTTTAGTTCTTGTTAAACTTGATTATGCATTGGCAAGCTCTGCAGCGGCTGCACTGCGCCGCCTGTGACAGCTTGTGGTGCGCGCAGGTCCGGAACTTCTCAATCATAGCCCACGTCGACCATGGGAAGAGCACGCTGGCTGACCGCCTGCTGGTGCTCTCCTGCCTGTTGCACGCACAGATGTGCATGGCAGCTACACAACGCCTCCACGCTCACATTTGGCTCAGTTGTGGCGCTTACTTTCTGCAGTCCTGTATGTAGAGTGCCGACTGGTGCCTTAGATGTTGGCGTGTAAGAGTTTGCAAGCAGTGCTTTGCCACACTGTGCATCAGCTCTTCATCCACCCTCCTGAGCCTTGTCAACAGCTCTTTCGCGCACGCGGCAGGAGCTGACGGGCGCCATACGGAAGGGCGGGCAGGCGCAGTACCTGGACAAGCTGCAGGTGGAGCGCGAGCGGGGCATCACCGTCAAGGCGCGTGCGCACAGTGCAGGGAGACGTCCAACACTCTGTTGCGTGCT
>JAABUY010001330.1_pt1 | contig 33845 bp, 29 predicted proteins | sample 5560271 | NCBI WGS metagenome assembly JAABUY01 (sample SAMN10711886, study PRJNA513374) | rock metagenome | isolation source: Antarctica rocks | place: Antarctica: Victoria Land, University Valley | reverse complement strand
GATTTATAGAAATAAGTGTTTAGTTGTGATTTTAACATCAAAATGCTGTTGTTTGAGCTTGATTTTGAAGAAGTTTCAAAAAAAAAGTTGCGTGAGTGCTGGAGTCAACTTTGTAGGATCCGCTGTATGCCAGATACGATACGGGTCGAGCAGATACACAGCAGGAACTCGTGTCATGTCCGACGTGAATTGAGGGACCTCCAGATTAGAGCCTTCTCAGGGGTTACAATGCATTGGGTCTGATCCATTTCCGGTCCGATTGTGGGTTAAGTCGAATATTTCCACGATTAACAATCTGATCAGTGAGATTGTTTCTTTTTCATCTACTGTATTGTTTGATGTAAGGACCCGGACCTTGCATCTGGCCCCCACAGGCAATGCCGAAAAGAGAGGGAGTAGTATGGTCAACAACATTATGATTTCCGATCCTATCATTACTCACAACGACCACTCCAACCTTGGCAGAGACTCATCATGTGGAAAGTCGAACTCGGTACTTTCACAGATCAACGCCATGGCAATGCGGTCTGCCTTTGGCTACTGTAGCTATCTGACCTCTGGCCGGACGGTCAATTGCAAGATCTGCAATCGCTGTCGCTTACTCTGTAACACAGCATATAGAGTCTGACACTATCTGTACTGTTACATCTCTCACCCTTCGTCGCAGCAAAGGTCGAAGCACAAAGCAGATGCATTATCTAGCCCGAGCACGAGCGAAATAGGACGAGAGAGGAATTGACTGCATCAACTTTCCTGGCCTCGCCGCAACGGGGATCCGGACGAATCCGAGAGGTAAGAGATGTTTCAGCTAGGATTCGCTGATCATATCAGCCAAAGGAAATGGAAGTAGGAGTGGCGTGACGATCAGAAGCCCGAATCCGTGCCGACGCATAGAATAGTGTGAACCCTTACGGAGTACATCCGACATAGTACCACTTCTGACACAGATGGAAGTAGCAGACTTGGAAGCTGAAAACTGCCTGAAAGAAAAGAGAAGAGGTGACGAATCCGAGATCGAATTGATGAAGGTCGTCAAGGTTCGAATACGAGACCAAGTGGAGAAAGCGGCTGAGCCTAGCATGCATGTCAAGGCATGGCGCTGCATCGTCGGGACTTCATTCGCCTAACAGCTCCTCATCTAAACCTCCAAAGTCAGACGGACGATCCAACAGAGCCCTGCACCTTCATGCAACGTATTCTACTCTTACCTCATCTTATCACAGACACCAGTGCGACTAAGTACGAGTACGTACTTTAGGCTATGAATAGGTAACTGACACAAGGCGTTCTTGCGGTATGAGCCATCCCAGCCATGCCCTAGGTGGGCAGTCTCTAGCTGCCTTACCGAGCCACGCGAGAATCCCTCCGCCGGAGATTGCCTAGACTTCACCACGACGACTTGATATCTTTCACTGCAGCCGATTGCTGCCTTCAAAGACCAAACGTCCTGACTGTCGTTACCAGCATTTCACCGCCTTCGTCCTGTCTCTCGAGCAGTTTGTTCTTTCTTCAAGTCTGTCGTTCAAATAGTCGCTCTCTTCCAATCCTTTCTGGGCAGATAGGCTGCGTTTAATACTGAAGGGTTGAGCTTTCTCTTCAAACCACTATGAAACTAGACGGACGGGTCTTCATGTCCTTTCTTCCCCCGTTTCTGTGCCTGACGCTTGCGTTGTCAACGCTTGGCGAGAGGCCGAAGAACTATGAGCAGCTATGTGAGCTTGCTAGCGGACTGACCCCTGATATCGAATGATGTGGAGATTGATGTCTATTAGTCCAACGTCGCTCTCGGGTCGGCTCGTACCCACTGACCAACTCTTCGTCAACGATACCATCATCGTCCTCCACCACACCGCCAAAGCCGATAGTATTGGCGACAACCACATCCGACTTGACCAACATATACATGCAACCTCCGAGGATACCATCATCGCTGGACACAGAACTGGGGTCAACGTTCGATAGCTCGGACTCGCATGTTGAGTCGACAATCACAACCACATCGACTGCCGACGCGTCTAATGTGTACATACAACGGCCCAGGACAACATCGTCGCTGATCAGCAAAGATGCGTCCATGCCCAGCGGATCGGTGCCCACCAGCTACTCGTCTTACCCATCAGCTACCTCTTTTCCAAGTAGCACGAGATGGAGCTCTTCTGCGAATCCCGCAGCTAATCAAACCACAAGATATTTCCTCCCAATTAAAACGAAGACCTCGATAGCGAGCTCCAACTTTACGATAACGCTGGATCCGGCTGTTTGCTCTGGAACAACGACCGTTTCTGCATCACCCAATGCTCCCAGGACCCGCACGGTGACAGAAACCTATTTTGTGACCATCTTTGGTGAGCTGACAGATCTGACTCCGTCGCCGATGTCGACTCTTTTGCCTTTCTGTGATACAGTGAATATTCCTTACCGGAACACTACTTCCTCTACTCGGACGTGCTCGGGCACTGGCCACTGTATCACCTTTCTGCACACCACCACCGTAGCAACAGGCTCAGCTATGCCTAAACAATCTTCAGCAGCAAGTTCGCAGGTTTTCCAACCGCTTACTGCAGCGCGCGCCAGTAATACTGCATTTGAAACACCGAGGCCCGAGGTTGTAACTACATTGAAGCACACGCAGACTGTCTTGATTGGGGATACAACTCCGCCTTCGTTCGGCCCTGTCAACCCGCCAGCCCAACCTATCCAAACAGGTCCCGATGCGGCGAATCCGACCCAGGAACGAAATGTTCCCATAGGGCCTACTATACAACCCCCTCCTTTCGTTGATCTTGGCGGAATCATCGCATCAGTCTTTAACAATCCCTTCACACCTCCAAAACCGGCTCCATCCCCCCCGGCTGGTGACTCGAGCAACGGAAGGCCTTCAAGCGGTGCGACTGGACCGAACAGAGGCTCTCCAGAGCCTGGCAGTCCAAACGGACAAAGCTCTTTCCCGACTCCGCCAGCGCAAATCTCGCCACAAGCTCCCCCCCAGCTCGACGGTCCGGTGGTCGAAGTAACGACCGGGAGTGTTCTCGTATCGTTAGCAACATCCCAGATTGTTGTTGGTGGAACGACATTCCCCGCTGATCTGCAACCTACTACAGTGGCCATCGACGGGGAAACATTTTCCATCAACCCTTCTCAAGTCGTTGCGTCAGGAATTACACTCAATATCCCTCCGCCAGCTTCGGTCGGGGCAGCTCCAAGCCTGAATTCACCCGTGAGCGTCTATATTGACATCAAGTCCAACAACGTGGTGATAGGCGGGCACACCTTCACCGCAGGCTCTCCGCCAACGTCGACTGTAATCAATGGTCAATCGATTGCCGTCAACGCTGGCCAACAACAAGCTCCTGGTGCAGCCATTACAACGCCCCCGTCTACATCTCCTACGATGGCTCCCAAACTCGTGACCGTAGCCAACGTTCCCTTAGTCATTCAGTCCGCAAACGTTGTCATAGGTGGACAGACCTTTCCACCAGTCTCCTTAACAACCTCGGTGGTCATTGACGGCCAGACGTTCACCATCAATCCGTCTCAAGTTATTGCGTCCGGGACAACTATCGATATCCCATCGGCGGTGCCTACTAACCCATTATCAACAGTCACTGCCGGTGGCCTGACCTTTTCCGTTGGATCAACAGCCGCTATAATCAGCGGCACGACTTACGAAATCGGAGGAGCTGTTTCACCTATGACGAAGGTAATTGGTGGCCAGACAATTACCTTCGGACCTGGTGGGGTAGGCTTTGCCAGCACGACAGTCCCAGTGGCCGCGTTATCCCAAGTCACCGCCGGTGGCCTCATATTTGCCGTGGGATCTATGGAAGCGATCATTAGTGGCACAACATATGCCATTGGCAACGGCGCATCAGCGACAACAACGGTGATAGGAGGCCAGACCGTCAGCTTTGGTCCTGACGGTGTGGGCCTCGCCAGCACAACTGTTGCAGTGCCAACAACGTCCAGAGCTACTGCTGGTGATCTCACATTCTCCATGGGACCTATGGCAGCTGTTATAAGTGGTACGACATATGCCATTGGCAACGGCGCATCGGCGACAACGGCAGTGATCGGAGGCCAGACTGTCAGCTTTGGGTCTAATGGCGTGGGCCTCGCCAGCACAACAGTTGCAGTCCCAACAATGTCAGGAGTTACTGCTGGTGACCTCATATTCTCTGTGGGACCTACGGCAGCTGTTATAAGCGGTATGACATATGCCATTGGCAACGGTGCTTCAGCGACAACAAAGGTGATAGCAGGCCAGACTGTCAGCTTCGGACCAGATGGAGTTGGCTTGGCCAGCACCACCATTCAGGTACCGACTGCATCGTCCACAGGAGAGGCCACACCCGGTCTTCAGCTTTTCGTGGGCAGCGCCGGCAATCTTGGCGTTCAAGGCGCTGCTATTGTGACGCTCTTGGCTTTTGGTGTGGGAATCCTGCTTCTTATGTGAGAGGGTTTGGGATAATGATGATGAGTTGACGAACGGCGCTGGACTTGGGGGATCTTGGGAAAATAATATTTGGTTAATAACCATAAGGCTAATGAAAAGTGTCGCTTGTTAGGGCTACTGGGGATTGATATACACTCTGTCACCGCGTTCTGTTCTTCTAGTTGCGATTGTACAACAACATGCAGGGGTTTTGGATAGAGAATTTCAAGGAGGCCAAGCATTAATGAAAATGGTCGTTTTAGCCGTCACTCATCCAATACGTTGCCCTAGAACAACAGGGTGTTGGATGGAACATAGTACTCGACGAGTCCTCATGCCCTGTGCTGGGGCCCACATGGTGCTCTGATATGTTCCTAAGCGTACCGTAACTGGCACGTGACATGAGGACTTGTTGGCTGCACAAGCAGTGTATGGAGTTTGTGAAAAGTACATGTATAACAAAATGCCTGCCTTATCAATAGTAAAGTGGATTATTGAATTCTGCTTACAATCTGATAATGAGGCTTTTCATTAGGGTATTGTAAGTCGGACCTCTAAGGTATGTACGCGTACGTCAGAGAAAGGCTTACTTAACACCGGTAAGGTCCGACAACATCCAACATCCAACATCCAACATCAACAGACCGTACATGATATTTGCGCTTCTGTCGGTCTCGACAAGATTGTACTGACGGTCTACACCATTGATGACAGCTCTACTGCTGTCAATTCACTCATGGACCAGTAGCCCCTCCCGCCGGTGCCTCCTCTTTCACCATGTCATTCACAGAGGACATGACCAGCGAGTTGAAAGCGAGCTCGGCAACGTTGGCCTCCAATGTAGCTACTGCCGTTCCGTTCCTGTCCTCAGCTCTGGATCATTTCAAGACTTCAGCAAGCAACGCGACTTCGTTGCTCAATCCCTCCCCGATGGATCTCCTTCTGTTGGTGCCGCGGATGGTCCTTCGTGCCGGTACCTTTGCCTTGGTCACGGTGCCGGAACGGATCGATAGCATGGTGCTGAGGGGAATGGCGGGAACAGTCATAGCCAGCGCGACTGGGCCAGAAGCTCAGCTGGCCGCAGATGTGCCAGTCTCTTCAATACATGGTACGGCTGCGGCGACTATGGCTGCGGCTGGGACAGAAGGAGTGCAGGGTGGGGGCTTGAGTCAGGCCTTTGCCTTTCAGAACATTAGGAATTTTGGAGGGATATTTACCTATCTGACAAGCAAGTGGGCACTTGGTTGCTTCACTGTAGTGCGTTCCTAGGGCTCACTCTGCAAGCTTGTACTAACCTAGTTTACACAGGCCATCATACTTAATCGGACCCAGGTATACGCCTCCTCTCGTCGTCACATACATTTAGGCTGGCCGTTGCGGTTGGCATTGCGCATCATACCGCTTGTCATGTTCATGTATCAAAGCATTTCACTTCTTCAAGCAATGCGCTGCCAGACATCACCAGACTATTCTTCCCTTCGCTACGGCAAACCTGGCAAGCATTTTGCACTGGACTTCTCCGCTGATGGGGGCCTACTCTACCACCTGAGTTCGACCCTCCTCTTCTGGCAAGACGATAGAGAAAGTTGTCGTGCGGTCAGTATGCTACAACCTAGTGACTCTCGGCAACTACAAGGCTCGCTATCTCTCTTGTGGCCGCTCTTTCAGGGGTTGTGCCTGAGTCAATTCATCGAAACACTCTCATGTGCTCTCCAAGGGCGGCAGGTCATGACCGAGACCGGCATGTCAATCTTTGAGCACTCACTCGCCTTTGCCGAAGCGGAAGCCATGGTAAGCAATCAACTTGGGTTTGGCCCCTTCGGTCCATCGAAGCCGAGCTTGGCCAAGAACGGGGTCAACCTAGCCAACGGCACGACTGACACCTCTATATTGGTGACAAAGTCTTTTATCTTGGAGCGGATGAATACTCCACCCGAAGTACTTCTGATCGGTCTCATCTCGGCCCTGAACAACCTTAGCAGCCATGTACTCAGCGTTCTTGGCTTACAAAACAAGTTCCGACTTATCAGTACGGGATTTTGGGGACTGTGCTTCATGAGCGCGTTTCTTTGGGGGTTTTTCTCCTTTTCACCCGAAAGCGGCGGCGACGTTGGAATACTACGTTTCCCTACCGTCTGCATCGTTGGTTTCATACCGCACCTACTGATTCTGGTGGGAATATGTATATGTGCTTTCATATACCTTCTGGCGCTCACGCTTACGGCAATTTCGCCTCCTGCCGGCATTCAGCCTCCACGGTCGTGGAAAGAGAGGCTGTCTATGGCACATGAGAACCTGCAGGCGAATGTACAACTTTCAAGCATTCGAGTGAGCATGCATGAAGACTTCTACACTGCCCTGCTCAAGGTAGGCTTCACCGCTTTGACCGTTGCCAGCGAGGCGGTGTATCTGAACGAGGGAAGACGAATCGGCGTGGCAAGATGGACGTGGCTCGAAGAGGAACGGATGCAAGAGATTGAACAAGCCAGAGAATCTCCCGGCGCTCGTGGTATTTCTGCAGCGGCTGGTGTGACGCCGACGGGAGAGCAAGGCGATGAGATATCGAGCGGCAGAGGTCAAAGAGGCGGATATGCCCGTGAAAGAACGACAAAGATACTCAAGGGACGGCAAAGAGGTGCAGACGGTCGATCTCGAGCAGATGGCGTCGGCGCCTTACAGCGAGGGGCCAGATGGATCATGGCGTACGATTTCTTCAACGGGATATTCTGGCTCATCACGGGCTGGTTTGCTTCAGGCTTGGACAGGCTTCTCGACAAAGCGAGCATCACACGAAGACCACGATGGCTGGGTAGAGTACTTCGACAGGCCAAACTGGCAGACAAGAGCCGAGTTCCGAACCAGAACCAGGGGCCGGACATGCTTGAATTCTGGCTACTCTCCGATGAAGGCGAACTATCGCTGCCAAAGGACAACCACGTCGACGTAGAAGCGGAGACGAAGAAAAGACTACGAATGGCAAGCGACGGCTGGGGCGAAGAGGAAGAACAAAAGCTCGACTCGAACCTCTACAGCTGGTGGAAGCACGGCGGGTGGTGGGGCGAGCGCGACGAGAGCGGCGACTACACCCCTTCCATCCAAGACGACGACACCACGAGCGTCACGTCCCTATCCACCACCGCCTCCGACGCCGGCTGGCAGACCGACGACCACGACCACGACCCCAACTCCGACTCCGACTCCGACTCCCAACCCGGCAACCGAACCCCGACCCAGCAAACCCCACACCCACACCCCTACCCCTGGTTCCCCAACCGCGAAGACACCCCCCCCATGGAATCCCCCCTCTCCCCCACCCGCCTCGCGCGCCTCCTAGACCCGCACTCCGCCGCAGACCGACACGAAGCCCGCCTCCTCGCCCAACACCTGTCCGCCGACCGGCCCCTCACCCGCTCCCACTCCCGCCGCCTCCTCGCCACCGCCAACGCTCACGTCCTCACCTCCACCCGCTTCCGCCCCGCCGACTTCCCCGCCCGCTCCACTTCCTCCGCTACAAAACTTAGACTCTCCCCGGACGAAGAGGAACGTCTGCTCGAATACCTTATCCTTTCGAGGCGCGCGCGCTCGCAGGGGATACGTGTAGCTGCGATGACGACGGACGCTGACGCGACGGAGGACCCGTCGTCGTGGAAGGATGGCGCCGATGGGTTGGGGAGCGTGGGGCCGCAGTGTGTTGTTTGCCAGTCGGCGCCGAGGACGATATTGGCGTGGCCGTGTCGCTGTCTTAGTGTCTGCGAGGATTGTAGGGTTAGTCTGGCTATGACGAATTTCGCGACTTGTGTTTGTTGTCGGCAGGATGTGGGCGGGTTTTCGAGGTTGTTTGTTCCGTAGTCCGGGGGGGTAGGAGAGGAGGGGGGATTGGAGGGGAGGGGAGTGGGAGTGGGAGTGAGTTTCGTTGGAGTTTGGGGGTGGCATGGATATGCATAGCGGGGTATGGTAGGGCGAGGTCTCGACGGTCTCGACGGTCTCGATCGACAGAGTACGGGATGTATATGTACATGGTAGATCCTGCCCTTTTTGGCATCTTTACAAACACGGTGCAGTCAGCGGACGTGTGGGTCGTAGAATGCATCGTCGCATTCCTGCATATGCTCTCCATCATCTAGAGCGCACAGAAATAGGCAGAAGAACCACGTGAGGAGTTCCTCGCCGGGCATCACAATTGAAAGGATTAACAACCATGATCGTGCCCGGAGAATCGCTCGGGTACAATCCGATCTGCGACTCTATCCCCTTTGTCTATAGCATCGATCAAACGCCCAACATGAGACTTTCTCACCCGATTACGCCCATCCCCACGCCCTATCATGCATCCGCCTCACCCTCCCCACTCTCATCCCTCCCCTCTCTCCACTAACCGTCCCCCCACTCCTTCCTACCGTTTATCGCTCAAGCCTCCTCACACAATCATACTCCGACTCGCCACACCATCGAACACACACCCCCCCGCAACAGGCACATACTGCTTCGTGACGACCTTGATGACCTCCTGAGCCACCATACCGCCCGTCAAGGCCGAGATGTTATGCAACTCGCCGCCCCGGGCGCGAAGGAGTTCATGGAGGGCGTTGGCGAGTGGTTCCGGAAGTGGCGCCGGTGTCGAGGATGATGTGGAGGAGGAGTCATCGACGGGGACACTCTGGGCGGCAGATTGGAGGGAGCGCAGGATATCGCGCGCGTGAGTCGTCAAAGCGTCGCGATCCGGGTGCGCGGAGGCATCGGCGCCATCGGAGGCGCCGTCCAGACCCGAAGGGCGTCCATGCTCGTCATGGAAGCGATCGTAGGCCAAGAACGCGATGGCGATAGGCGCCGAGCTCTCCGGCTCGTGCAAGCCGGCCAGCAGGGCCTTGGCGCTGTCGGGGTCCCACTGCAGGGTCGCGTCGGCGATGGGTAGCCTCCGGCCGTGGATGAGTTTGACGGAGGCGGCGTTCTTACAGAAGGCGTCGATCTCCTTTTCGTCGATGGGGGTTTTGCGGCCGAGGCGGTGCTCGGCGGCGCGGACGATGTGCAGGATGTCGGAGTGGTCGTGGCGGGCTTTGGTCTTGTAGATGTTTTGGAGGCGGATGTAGTCGCTGCTTTGGGCTTTCATGTCCGGGACGGAGCCGGGGAGGGGGGGGAGGGCGTGGGTTTGGTGGAAGAGGTTGATTGCGTGGGCGATGACCCAGAAGTTGGGGGACTGGGGTAAGGGGGGTGTGAGTTGGGGTAAGTGGGTTTGGGGGTTGATGTTGGGGGGGGGGATACGGACCTGCGTTGTTGGGGTTTTGCTTTCTTCGGTTGAGAGGACTTCGCGCGTTGCGTTACTTAGGGATGGCGGGTTGAGACTTTTCAGGACTGCGCTCACTGCTTCGTCGAAGTTCTCCTCTCCTCCTTCGGGGTTGTTGGTTCGGGCTCCGCTCTTAACCAGTTCTCGGAAAGCGGTCTTCTGTTTGTAGTTCTCCGGATATCTCCCATCGTGTGACGCCTTCCATTTCTCGAGATAGTGTAGGAGGAGTAGCAGGTAGGGGACGTGGCCGTGATCGTGATCGCTCAGGGTATCGAGATTGTCACATTTCTCCGCTACGAACGCCGATAATTCCGGCCAAGGACTGAGCAAGCGAAGATCTTGTGTGGAGGTGGGGTCTGGGTGGGTGTCGACTATTGGGTATTGCGGAGGTAACTGTACGGAGAATTGCGAGTAGAAGCCGACGGAGTGGATGTAGAATAGGGGAATTGAGTGCTCCCACGCATACTGGGATATCCTGGAGAGGGTGGCGCTTTGGATTGGGGAAGTGATGAGGATATGCGAGTATTTGCTGAGAAAGTCGGATCGCTCGAGCAAAGATTCAACAGCCTAGGCTGCCCTTAGCATTTATCTACAGTCTGCCAGGAAACCGAACACACCTGTGACATGTGATTGCCAGTAACGTCAGGGTTCAATTCCAAAAGGAGTTTACAGGATTCTTCAGCTCTCGATTGACCGAGACTGTCTTCATCAAGAAAGAAGTTGACTCCCAGATCTGCTTCCGTGACATTTGCGTCATCCACAATGGTAAAGTCGCCGATCCCAGGTAGGATTAAATTCTTCAACGCCTCAACGCCGACAACACCTGGGCCCGAGTTCACCAGTAGGACATGAGCTTCCTCAAGAGCTTGTTGACCACTGGCTGCCCAAAGACGGAGTTGTCTGTCGTACTTCTTCTCCTTTGATGACGGACCTTGTAGAGGTGGCGGTGTCACACTTCTGGTCATTTTCATGAGCACAGCAAAAAAGCCCTTTGTATAGCTGTAGTGCGCAACGAAAGCAACAAGCCGCTCAGATTGTGTGACGCGCTAATTAGCTGAATAGCCCACTCCCTCTGTTATCAGCTACACCCTCGTGCCAGTGCCCTGGTCAAGCCGTCAGTGAGCAAAATTCCGGATGAGCTGGGCTAAGCAAACATATCAAAGTTATTGTATCTACTCGTCTTCTAGTCCAGACTCACGGTGTCTCCGAATAATGCCCAAAATGATCCCGAATTTAGGAGACGTCTCTAGCCCAGCAATTAATCTTCATATATCAGGCTTAAGAGCAGCTGGCGGTGCGAGGCCATTTGCAGGACTTAACACTACCAATATCACCAACGTATACAACACTTCGTACATCCCTTCGTGAATAGGTCGATGGCGGTACTGACTCTCTGCTCACTTTTGAAAGATCCACCCACCATAACTCCATGCCTGCGCGATCTTAGAATCACTGACCCTCGCGATGACAAGGAGAGAATCAAGGAGAGTAAAGATAGATTGCTCAAGGACTGTTACGCGTGGATTCTCGAGAAACCAGAATTTCGCCGTGGAGGGATCATGGCGTTACATTCACATAAAGAATCTATAGCTAACATTCATCATAGCTCTGCGCAAATTCCTTATCACCTTCCTCTACCCCTCGGAGATCATCTATTGCCTTCTATCACTTCGTGGAAGCGCAGCTACGTACTAGCTTCCAGTTCAACTATACCGCTAGCGACTTGCGCAATAGAGACTGGTGTCCAATGCTCACCGCCTTGCAATGCATACTTAACGAAAAGATATGCCAGAAGTAGGGGACTGCTGTCACGGAACTCATTCATGTCGTCCTCTGCCCCGGCTAACAGTCCTAGGGCGTAGCGCCAGGAAGAGACGGAATAAGTAAGTCTAATGGGGCGGACATGAGTGAGTAGAATCAGGAAAACGAGCGTGATATACAGCAAATAGCCTCAACAAGGAAGGAGACCCGGGACAAAAGAATGATAAGAGTGGAATGGAGGATCACGGAAAAAGATCGACGCCTAGATGAAAAGATGGGGTGGGCCATGGAGAAAGAATTGGGGCGAGTCATGGGGAAGAGTTCGGAGAAGAACAAGGAAGGAAAACGCCAAACACAAGTAAATGGTTGACAGTCATGACCTTTGCAGCATCCCATCCAGAGGACATCAGGTGCAAGTTGTCGAAGGATGGCTCACGGATCGTGCGCATCAAGAGCTGCCTCGCAAAACTTGAAAATGAGGACTATTTGGCCCTTCAATCCAAGAGGCTCTTTCCTGATGCTTATGTCTACGACGCAGATGACCTCGAATTAGAGGACGAGGAAGTAGACACCGAAGAAAGGGGACTTCTTCGCCTGCGGAAAGAACTCGAAAGAGGTGAGAACGGAGCTCAAATTTCAGTAACGCAGTTCTGATATATTCTAGGCATTCGATACATTGATGAAACGCTACCAAATGTGCGGCGCCGCAGGCAGCAGATCAAGCTACAGCGCCAGAACAAGCTTGAGGAAGGGGTACCAACCATTGCAGATGACGAGGAACGTCGATCTAGCATGACGCTCAAAGCGGACGGACCTTGACGACGGGGCACACTTCTTTGGCGTGTATGACTGGCTGGAGAGAAACGGGCATTTGAGGACCATGAAAATGTTAAAGAGCGTAGGCAGCCGGAGATGGTGGGCAATATGTCGATAAAGGATGTAAGGGCTAGGGAGAATATTTGGATGTTGCCGCAAGTCTCATCACTGTACACCTACTTCCCATAGTTGCGCGTCGCAGGTCAGACAATAGTCTTTCCGGGCCCTCGTCGCAACCGTGCTCTTCACAGGCCTGCTGTTTCAAGTTTGCAATCCTCAGAGTAAGTCATCACAAGTCAAGCGGCATGCGTCCGGCGAGACTACCACGCCAGAACTGGCTCCTTGGTCCCTCATCCAATACGCTCTAAACGACAAGTGTCGCAGGACGGCGCTCAGCTGACTACTGCGGTTTGGCTGTGTGATGCCGCTCGAGGATCGTGCTAAGCAACAACCACAAAGTGTAGGTACCATTCGCAACACAAGCAGACGACATTCATACTCGGCGCCGGGTTCTGCACATCTTGACCTTGTGTCCCCAGCGTCCAAAATAAGATGCATTTCATACGGAGCTTGTAAGGCAAACCACCCAAGACATTGATGTTACATGCTCTGCCTGCGCTGGGTAGGACCGCTGCACTGGCACGAAGCCTCCATGCCACAAACTCTCCCTTTATGCCTCTTTCCACGAAACCTCTCTGGGGAGTCTGTTACCATACGCCTTCCGCTGTTCGAATCTCGCGAACATGTCACTTGATGCCTACCGTTAGGCAGCGTTCACGGCACGGCAAGGGTACATGATACTTGCGCGGAGATCAAGGGCAAGAGCGCACATTCCCCATAAAAGCAGCCAAGCACTGTTCCACGCTACGTAGGGTTACATAGACAAGACTTCAAGCTAAGGGTTGCTTTTTCTTTCGACTTTCGACGGATGCGTTGGCAGCTTCTGGTCCATTAATTTATTATTGAATCTGCGACCATATGCAGTCCCTGGCATGGGGAGCAAACTTTCTGGATGCGGTATATTCCAGCCAATGGCCTCCTTAGATCTTGCCAGGGTCCTACATTAGGTTGAGTACACTCCATTAGGACCCACAATATTATTCATGCTAGTGATTTCCTGCAGGTGAAGCAGATGTCGCAGAATGAAAGAAAGACTCTCAGGCATATCGGATGCAGGAATTGAAGAGCTCTCAGGATAACGGCGGAAAGTGGAGTATCCTGGAGACAGCTAGGAAGCATCCAAAAAGCACGTGCTTCGTAGCTGATTGCAAAGTGGCCCCTTACCTATGAACCCTTATCTCTGCGTGAGGAGCTGCACTTGGCCCGCTGACTAAGTTACGGAGCGTAAGCTGCTGATGCCGTCAGCTTCCTAGTGCAACTGTGCCAGGCTATTTACCCAAGCGTCTCACTGGCTAATCCCAAGGGGGCGTCCTTGCTTTCATCGCGTCTTAGAGTCTATTGGCTCTCACTTTAATTATTAATTCCAGGCCGAGGACACAATCTCACGGTCAATTTCACATCCTGGAGGGGCAGTCCTGCGCAGCCCCTGGGCTACGGAGTTTCAAAGTACTCGCGGAACTTCTTGGTAAGCTGCCCAGATCCAGTCATATTTAGCAACACTGGCATTGAGCGATAAAGCCGACACTTGATGGCCAGCCACTGTCGCAAGAGGGCCAGATTTTCCGCTTTCAGTGGATGCAAGAGGAGACGTTGAGGTGGTGGACGGAGCGCGAACCAGACAATTTTGTCTGCGAGCCCAGCCAATCGATCACGCCGCCGCCGCTCGCGGTGGGACCAACCGGAGGCGGGGCACTCCACGCAATTTCTCTTCTTCTTCTTAACACTTCTTCCACGTTCGAACGCCATGAGCACTGAGGTACTCTGTCCAAAGCCTCAGAGGCCTCACAAACGAGCCCTTGCAGATCTCGATTCCAACGCTTTGCCTGTGAGCAAGCGCGCTCGGCGGTCACCCCCTCCATCACCAACTCCATCGACACACGATCAGCGCCCGTACTCACCTCGTCGCCCAAGTTCACGAAGCCTCGAAGACCTCGATCCTCGTAGCGCGCCTCCAAAGAAGCGTCGTCGACTGCAGTCGCCACGCTTGGAGCCCACTGACGACCAGCACCTTCAAGTCACTCGCTCGGGCAGTGCTCCGCCTGAGAGCAAACATTATCACCCACAGCTTCCGACTGACTCGACAATTGACGCTTGGATCTCCGCAGTCTCCAACCCAGACCCTCGCCCAATCAGCCCCCCGAGCAATCGTCCATCCACTTGCCCAGCTACCCTTGAAGTCAGCAGACTCAAAAAGACTCCCCTATCGCGAGCAGCTATCCAGCAGATGTCGCAGCAACAATCACAATATGCAGAGAGTCAGGGCCCAGGCTTAAGCGCCTCCCAGAATGGAAGGCCTGGTACCTCTAGTCCTCTGTATCGCGACACGATTTACAACAACTCCATTACCATGGACTTTTCAGGAAGGCGGCTACCTCAAGAGCTTAGAGTCTTTGCGGATGAACACATTCTCATCCAGCGAACGTCGCCGCAATTGGAAGACGTAGTGGTATCCAAAGTCATCGATACTGCGGAGGAGCTCGCGGACAGTTCAGAAGGACCAATAAACAAGCTCCTCAGAACACCAATGTTTCCAATTGATCATACTGGCATTGCAGAAGGAGGAAACACGCCGTGGAACACCATCGCCTTACCCAACGACCACGAGTACGAAAACAGTCTCGCTGCGGCCAAACCGGACGCCTATCTCGGATACTCACGGGGCCAACAGTCAAATTGGTCCGCATCACAGCACAACGTCATCAGTCATCTCAGAGCACGGCCTTATACACAACCAGGGAGGGGCAACACATTCCCGTTTCTTGTGTTCGAGCTGAAGTCTGAAGCCACTGGGGGCACTCTATACGCAGCTGAGAATCAGGCTGCAGGCAGTGGCTCCCAGTCTGTTAACGCACTTTCATGGCTTCTTCGAGAGGCACAAAAGAGCGGTCTCTCCGATATTGACTTGATGAAGGACACAGCCTCCTTTTCGTTTGTCATGTCCCATAGAGAGGCCGTGTTTTATATGCATTGGCAGTCCACCGAGGAAAAGCGCTTCTACATGTCGCGACTGAAGTCTTACTCGGCTTTCGAGCCAGATGAGATTCGAGCATGCAACAATGCCGTCAAGAACACCGTGGAGAATGCACTTGGAGCTCGGAAAACGACGATCGGCAATGCTCTTCTGGTACTGTTTCCAACCCCAGAACAGTGGACCCCAGTCCGCAATAACCCCCCGACCCCAGCCGCATCGTTTTCTGATAATCCAAGACCTCCTAAGAAGGGACGAAGGTAGATAGGATTCATTGAATCAGAAAGCAGCTGTACTTGAATCGACTTCGCTAACTTTTGATATTTTAATCTTACACACTTTTCTTGCTTTAATACCTGCTAAACTAGATTATACACTTTCTAAGCATTTTAATAAATCTAAGCTTATTTTCTTTGAGTTGTACATCACACTTTTAAAGATTCATGTCACTAACTTGATTTTCTTGATTGATTTAGACTCAAAGATATATTTTGATGCAATTGACATGACTTTCTATCTTAAGAAACTCTTGAAATGTGTTTTGCATCTCATATTGTTCTATGTACTGAGAGCACTCAGGTTAAAGAATTGAGACATCTTGTTTATACAGTAGAGATTTTAGAATCAGTATTAAATTAAAAAGCAATAGAAAATTTGACAAAAAGCATTATTTATTTACCTATTGCATTTCTGAGACTCATGTCTCTTAAGACATTTTTTTATTTAAAGAATATGCATTAAACTGAGCTTGAAAAGTTCAAAGAATGTATTTGAGAAAAAAATAGATCTAAAACTTTGAACTTTGAGTGTAAACAATGTAAATAACAGTATTGTAAAGATCAGCATCATGAAAGCTAATACTGTGAAAGTCAGTACTGAGAAAGTCAGTATTGTGTATTATAATGATAATATATATTACAGTTAATAACATACATCACTTTCAATGTACATTACAGCTGATGAGATGAATCATTTCTGAGATATCTCATGACTGATGATGTACATCACAAGATGTAATATAAATCACTTTTGAGGTATTTTACAGCTGATGATGTAAATTATATCTTGTGATGTAAATTACTTTTAATATATTTCATGACTAATGAGATAAACTTGTCTTGTATGTAAAATACACCTTGTTATTTCATTTCAATGCACATGTCAATCATAATATGTCATTTGTGATATATCATCAGTTGTGCTAAACACTTATCAAGTTATTATTCATTTAAACATACTCAGTACTCTGCCTTTTAAATCTATAGTTTTTTATTTTAAATCAAAACTGATTTTATCAGCAACATCAAAATACTTAAGTTATCATCTACAGCTATCAACTTTTGTAAGCATTAATTTTCATTAAGAAAACTATGATAAGTCTTGAGACAAATACTGTTTCACAACATATAGTCTTCAGACTTAACATGTCTTAAGTTTAATAATGTTTTTGAACAAGTATCTTAAGATATAAAAAGTCTGAAAACAGTTATCTAAAGACATGATTTATCTTCTGACATATGTCTTTAAATATTTGTTATTTTAAGACATTAATCTCAAGACATATTGCATTTTGAGAATTTATTATTAAAATTACTAAGGTCACAACAGCAGCAAAAATACTCAGTATACAGCTTAAACAGTTAAATAAATTAAAAATAATTTCTTAAAGCATCACTATCTGTCTCTCTGTCATCATACTGGTGATGTATTACATGAAGAGTGTTGAGACATTGCAGAGAAGTAATGTAAAAACTCTGTCATATTACAAATCATGCTTAAATCTTAACAGCAAAAGAGTAAAAAACAACAGATAATTATTGAAATTACTAATGCTGAGTGACACACTCTAATTAATAGACTCAACAACCTTGCAGGTGATCTCTTAAAAACTAAAGATGAAGAAAAATATCAGAAAGAAATCAAGAATGTAACTTAATGAACAAGCACTCTCTAAACATAGACAATATGCAGCAAGAACTCTGTGCATTGACAGCTTTCATGAATGAAGAAAAAGCTTGATAAACTGATGAGAAAACAAGCTTTAAAGAATTAGACATGAGCAGGTATGATATTACAGCATACATGACAGATAAATGAGCTCATATTACAGTGTACTGCAGTCAGAGTGTTACTGTCAGATTTACAGAGCAAATTATTCACTGAACTTCTCTTAAAAGATAAGTCTTTAATTGCTGAGGTATATGCAGTGAAATAACTATGAAGTGAAGATATAGAAGTGATAATTTCAGATTAGTATATAAAGAACTGAGTTCTCAATCAATTACAGATAAATAAACTCAAGATTCTTTGTTAGAACTATTCAGTGAAACTTTGAGGAGTGTTTCTTTTCATGTAGATAGACAGTGAAAAGAATGCAAACAACACAGCTTTTGCACAGAACATCTATGTAGTCATTAAGATCATTATATTTGCACTCATCATCAATAAAATTTGCTGACTACATGCACTTAAACAACATGAGACTCACATTCAGATAAATAAGACTAAAGAAACAATTATTATTAGTCTTTCTACATAAGCTCTTCAACAGAAGACTATTCAAAAAGGTCTTGTCATTAACTTTTAATTGTATGATGCTCACTTTCATGATCATGACACACAAGTTAGACAATACTTTAACTGTGATTAGTGAGAACACACACAGTCTGCATGTAAAAAGATAATGAGATACAGCATATGTGCAGATTCATATCAGATCATGAACTGCTTAAAGAAAAGAATCTTTTATGTAAACTATGAATAGATGCACAAAGTCTGACAAAAGATGATATGCAAGATCTTTAAGAGCTTCTTTACTTTCTGTTAAAAGAAGTGAGTGAGGCTGACTGCAAAAACTGTAGCAATTTACAGTCAATTTACAACTGCCTTGCAGTCATCTCTTTAAGTGAATGAGTTCATGGTGATTTAGACAAGAAAACAAGAATAATTCTTAGACACTATTACAGTCTCAATTAAGAGAGGCTTACATTGCTTAAGAAACATCTTAATGACAGCTTAGAATTTTAATTAAGTCAAACTCTTTATCTTAAAGTCAAATCATAGTCAATAGACAAGCTATCAGCTCTACACAGACACATCAACAGATCTTATAAAGATAAACAATGATTAATCTAAATCTAATTATTATTAAACATCTGAATTCTTTAATTTAATTGTGATCTCACAAACTACAAGGTCACAAAACTCATCTTTGATGCTGTAGACTTAAATGCTCATCAAGTTCTTGCTATACAAGAGCAGACATTTAACAGAGTCACTGAATTCACATACTGTTTATAAAATTACAGTTTGACAAGTAACAACAACTCAGAATCTAAAGTTTATTTTATAATCAGTAAAAGACTTCTGCTTACATCTGATTCTTTTAGTTACATAATCAACATGTTGCATCATTACATATGCAATTAGCAAATGAAGAGATAATCATCATTAATGTGTACAATTTAAGAAGTAATGAATTAAGAATTCAGACATAAAACATTATACAATATACAATTCATTTAGCTAAAAAGAAAATCATACTTCTAGAAGACTTTAACATTCATTATTTATTTTAAAGTAATTCACAAATTATATATAAACTTCAATTAGATCATCTTTACATTACAGCTACTATAAATGAACTTTTATTACTTATTTTATGTGAATTGTCAACTTAAAGAAAAGACATTTAATAAAGTATCATTGATCTTACATTTGCTTTTGAGACAATTAAGAAAGTAATGTAATTCTGTAATTCTGTAAATTAATGAGCAATTATGCAGAATTATATCTCAATTGACATTTACATCTTTATAATGACATCAGAGTCAGCTTTAAGCAGATAATATGTAATGAAAAAATTGAACAAGAATAGATTGTAACAATATCTTAATTAAAGTAATTGAATATACATTTTATATTTATTTACAGCTTTACAATAAGTTTTATAAGAAAATTTAAAGAAGCACTGCTTAAAGATTCATTTATATGTGTATGCAAATTCTTAATAATCATCAAGAATCTCAGATCTGCTTGTAGACATAAGATAAGCAAAATAATAATATAATGATTTTAAAGCAAATCATAATCTTACATTCTATCAGTTCTTTCAAGATCTACTTAAGAAAGAACTTCAGTGTGTAAGATATACAAACTGAAGATAATTCATTGAAGAGTCAACATCAGTCTTAAATAATTTTTATAAAAAGAATTTATGAAGACTTTCTTAATGAAGTAAGCTATGCACTGACAAGTCATAAGTGTCATTTTACATTTTATTGTTGTGTAGATCAGAACAAGACAACAACTGTGATGATAATTTTTTTAAAATATAAATTCTAATAAAGAAATTCTTTTTAAAGAATAAATAAGCAGATCTCAGTAACATCAACAGAGAAGTGTTAATACATAGTATGCTTAATATCTTCTCAGCAGTAACTGTTGAGCAAGTTGAATAGATAATTAATAGACTTTTAAATGAGAAAGTTTCAGAATTAAATAACATTTAAAATGAAGCTTTTAAGATGATGATCTTTTTCATTAAAAAGAATCTGACACAGACAATAAGCAGATGCTTTAACAGTAAATTAACATTAAAAAGCTTTTAAAAATTCACTATAGTAGTTCTGTGAAAGAAGAAAAAGAGAAATTACTTATTATTAAGTAGTTACTGTCTCATTGCACTGAAGAACACAATTATAAAGCTTATGAAGAAGCTGATTATAAAGTGAATTGTATATGTAGCAGAAATGCATAGTCTTCTTTTATGAAATTAAATGAGAGTCAGAAAAGAACAAAGTACATAGTCTTCATGCTCAGTCTAAATCTAGAGAGAGTGTTTAATAATGTCTTTTATAAGAGACTTTTACATATCATGCACAGCACTGACTTCTCATCATAAATTATTTATGCAATTCATTGCTTCTTGATCAAGCAATACACAAAGATAGTCTTCTCAGAATTTGAGAGTAAATAAATATTCATAAGAATAGATTTCATAAAGCTTTTCTTTTTCTTCAATTCTTTTTTTATTCTTTGTATCAGAGTTACTGACAACATTTAAGTGCTCAGACAGTGAAGTAATGATGTTTAACTTTGTAAATGACATAAATTTGATTACATAAGAAGAGATCAGCATAGATAAACTGTAAATAACTGAAGACAGCTTACAGTCAATGTATTGCATGAGTAAAGAGATATGAAGAAAGATTTACATTAAATAAGTATTAATTAATTTATTTCATAAGATACTGACAGAATCTCAATGATAATTTAATGAGTATTATTCAGTTTAATGACAGAAAAGTTTTAACAGAGACAACAATAAAAGTTTTAAGAATGCAGATTGATATAAGACTAAAATGAAAGAAATATGTTCAATAAACAGTTCAGAAAGACAATACTGCATTTAAGACTCTTTTATACATTACTGCATCAATATAAAATTCATTAATTAAGCACTCTTGACTCTTATACACAGTGATGATTCAACTGACAATGCTTTATAAATTGTAAATGTAAGAATTGCAGAATGATGACACATTCTCAGTGACATCTTTGCTTAAGTTATTAAAGTGCTTACAAAATTGATGTTTACAGAAGATAATAAGAATCTATAAAAGAATCTCAACAGTAACTTTAAAACAGAAGTTAAATGTTCAGTCAATAAATCTTTATATGAAACACAAGACTCTGCAGAGAACTCTCAGCACAGCTAGTTATTTAGTCTTAGTAGAAATCAATTAAGTAATTAATACTATTTAAACATTTCTTTAAAGATTTGTCAGCAGAGTGTAGAGTAGACATAGACAAGATGTTACTTTTATATTCAGATTATTAACTGTAACTGAAGAAGCACTGAAAAGAGCAACAGAAAGAACTGAGAAGATTAAATAACTATAAAGATGATTAGAGCATCTACAGAGACAATTAAGATAATTATAGTTAGTAAATTTGAAAAAAACACTTATCATATGAATGAATCTGAAATGAAAAAGAAGATAAACTTACAAGATAATGAGACAGACAGCTTGTCATGATATCACTATGTACTCATATTAAATCATAGCTGAACTTCTTACACAATGATTGATAAGCAAAGTACTATATAGACAGCCTTTACATACAAATCTTTTAAGTTTCTCAGTGATTAGTCTTTATCAATACAAGACTTTAACATCAGAACTTCATTGAATAGCTGTTATAATGTAGTGTCTTACATTGTTACATATCTTACTCATCAATCTCTTATAGATAAGAGGCTTATGAGTTCACACAGCTACAACTTAGAATACAGACTGAGAACAGTCAGTTCATTAGCTATACAATGATATTTATAAACATAAAGCAACAGCACTTTTTCTGCTTTACACAAAGATGCTAAATCTCAATGTCTGTCTTGTCTCAGTTGATGTTCTAGATATTGATAAATAATATGTATATGAAATGATCAGTTTAAATTGTATAACATATTCTTCTTTTCTATTCATCTTACACTGACTCTTAAGCTCTCTTCTTTCAGAAAATAGAGATAACAGATCTTCAAACAGTACTATTAATATCTGTCAGTATACATCAGATAGCTTAGTGACTAATTGTCAGTGATCTTCTTTTATAATTCAGTCTTGTTTAACAGATTATTCAGAAGAACACTGCAGACTATAGTAGTCTTCAACATTTAAATAAATGAAAGTGAACTTAAGATTATCTGTCAGTTAATGAAAGTAAATGTTTAAGCTGCAAACATATCTCATAATTAATGATGTGCTTATGTAGTAAAGCTGACAAGCTTGTGTTCTATAAGTGATATATATATGAGGTAGAACTAAGATTTTTCAGTCTTGATTTTTTTTTACAAAAGGTGATTTGCTCTCATAGATCTAGATAGAAACTTAATAGAACAAATAATAAAAAAGATAAAAGAAAAATACTAAGATAAATCTTCTGCTTCAGTTCTGAATCTTCTATAACTTTATTTTGCTGAATCTTCTAAGCTTCAATCTTGATCTTTCTTTTAATTCTGAATTCTTAGATTTTATTTCTTAAGTCATTTTCTTCAAAACTTTATTTCTTGACTTCTTCACTACATTTATGACAATCAATCAAATCTTTTCTCAATAAATAAAACTCTTAAAAAAGTCTCTTTCTCTCAAAAGATTCTTTCTCTCAAAAGATTCTTTCTCTTAAAAGGTATCTTTTCTTGAACTTTGTTTCTTGATTTTCATTTTAATTGTAGATTTCAGCTTCACTGAATAAAGTAGCTTGAAAGAAACTCTGACATAACTTGTTATTGATGCATTGAAGAGTTGTCTTTGTGCTATCATTAAGTAATAATTTTATCAATCTCTTCATCAGCAAATACATTAACACAGTGCAAAATTATGTTTTAGAGGTACATCTTAGATATTGATTTTAAAATGCAATTGTTAATCAATCATTTTGTAGATCTATATATAAGCTCAAGTTTTTGTGTTAAAAAGAAAGAAAGATGTTAAACTCTTTTATAAAAATATTGTGAAATCAATTTTATTGTAAAGACTTGTATGCTTTATGTTAATATCTTATGTCAGTAATTAGAGAGTATTTGTATACAGATTGAATGATGTTATTGTGTGTAACTATCTAGATGTCTAGAGTTAATTTACAAGTGATGTTTATGTGTGTCCTGCTAGGCCCAATTAGGCTAATAAAGAATAACACTCAGAATACTGTAAAATCTTCTAGCAAATAAGAGCTGCATTCTGACACATTCTCTCAGGCTGTTTTGATGACAATGAGATAGACAAAAGAAAAAGATCTTACATGATCTCTGTAAAAGTCAAACTCATCAGTGTTTTATGTTTCAGACTGATAGTATAATGACTGTTGTAGTATAGAAATCTGATGTTGTGTCACTTAGCCATGATTTTCTAGTGAATAATGAGGCTGATAAGGTCAATGAAGTGTAGAAACTTGACAGTGAAAAGTGACTTGATAAGGTTGTTAGTCATCATGTCAGTGGTGAGAACATATTCAATGTGAATGAGACACTGTGATTTGACTTTTCTTATGTAATGATGATGTATATCAATGTGTTTTGTCTTAATGTAATATTCAGAGTTCTTAGTCAACTTAATGAATCTCTGATTATTCTTTCAAATCATCATCAAGTTAAATTCTTCAAGTCATAGCTCTTAAAGTAACTTCTTCAGTCAGACAGCTTCTTTTGCTGTTTCTGTCAAGGTCATGTACTTTACTTTGCAGAACAACAAGACAACAATTTTCTGATGCTTTAATCATCAAGATACTGATTCATTAGTTAGCTAAAAGATATACTCTAGTGTGAACCTTCTAGTGTTCAAATCTTCAACTCAGTCTGAGTCTGAATACTCTAACAGTTGAAGATGTTCACTCAATTTATATTTGATAGTGACATTCAGAGTTTCACACAAGTAGTGAAAGACTTACTTAAGAGCTTTTCAGTGTGTCTCATCAGAGTTGTGTGAATGCTGACTAAGAGTTAACATTGTGTAGATGATGTTAGGATGAGTCTGAGTCATAATGTACATAAGAGAATCTATATTACTCTGATACTGTTGAATTAGCTGTGAAGTAGCTATATTCTTAGTCTTTATGTGGTAGGTGCCAGGTTTCATTGATGTAGTGACTGCTTTAGTCTTCAAGAAGTCAAAGTCTTTGAGCACTCTCTTGAGATAGATCTTCTGTGAGAGAGTAAGTGTTCTTAAAGTTCTATCACGCATTATTTGCATCTCTAAGTAGTGCTTGCATGAGCCACAGTCCATCATGTTGAACTGTGTACTCAGCCTTGTGTTTAGCTCATTTATGATCTTCTTTTCTGACCTGCAGATCAGAATGTCATCAATGTATAGTGCAATGATGAGGTTGCTGTTCATGAAGACACTATTGTCAGTGTGAAGGCAGATGTAGTTGATATCAACAAGAAACTTGTGCATGACCTCATACCATAGACAAGGTGACTACTTTAACTCATAAAAAATCTTCTTCAGTTTGCATACCTTTTCTTTTTTCTTTTTGTATTCTGTAGATTGTTTAATGTAGACAACTTCTTTCAATCTGCCATGTAGAAAGGCTGTTTTGACATTTATTTGTTTCAATTCATAATTGTAGTGAGTGACTATGGTGAATATAATCTTGTAGAACATGAATTTGATGATGATGATAAATGTCTCATTGTAGTTAGTGCTGAAATGTTATTCAAAGTTCTTGACAACTCATTGTGCCTTGTGTCTAATGATGATGTCATTGAAGTTCTGTTTATAACAGTAGACTCACTTACTTCTTAAAGTGCAGCAATTTAAGAGTAACTCAATGAGGTTTTATGTAAAGTTAGTCTTTAAAGACTTGTACTCACTATTTATGATCTTTGTTCATTGCTTAAACTCACTGTCAGTGACAGCTTTCTTAAAGGTTGTAGATTCATCACTCAATAGTGGTTTCATGTCTTTGTCTTTGTTGTGGCCTTGAGTCTCTGTGATAATGACAATGACATTAAGAAATGTGTTGTGAACAGTCAGAAGAGTGATGATGTTCTTTAGATTGATAATAGTTACAAGAGTGACAACAGTCTCAAGAGCAAACTTTGTCAGCATTTGTTAAATTCTCTTTAAGCATCTTGATGTCAGTTCAGAAAGATCAATCTTTAATGTCTCTTTCATAACATTCTCTTTCTCATTCTTGACCTTCTCTTCAGACTTGTCTTTAAAGGTGTTAAGTAATGAGGTGCTTTTCTTGACAGTCATGAGAAGTTGATGTTTTGGTATGAACATTGAGGTTGATGATGATGATAAGTGTGAAGCACTATTGTTCACACTCTCTTGCTTCATACTCATAACACTATCTTCAGAGTTTCTAATTTATAAGTCATTAGTTTGTTTCTGTGAGTGTTCTAAAGCATTAAGTAGCTTAAAGTTTATGCTTCAGTCATAGATTTTAAGTTCTTTGTTAAACTTAATGTTATAGATTCTAATCACTCTACTGTTCTTTTCTTTCTCTAATAATTAGATTCAGTATTGATTTTGTTTCTCAAACTCTATCAATATGTCTTTATTGCTTCATATTTTGAACTTTGCACCTTGATGTTGTTTCTTCTTAGAAATATGAACATACACAATGCATTTAAATGATTAAATATGATCAAAATCAATAGAGTTGGCTGTGCTGTCTTCATTAAGCAATTCATAAAGAGCTTAAAGAAAAACTTTGTCATTCTTTAAAGTCAATGATGAAAGTCAGTTCAGAAGATAACAGGCTGTTTTCACTGTCTCTGACCATAAAGTATAAGATGCCTCACTGTTCAGTATCATGATTCTCACTTTTTTGATGAGAAGTTCATTACTTCATTCAGTGACTTCATTTTGTTCTGATTCATAGAGCACAATAGCTTCATAGCTCATTTTATTATTCTTTAGTCAGTTAATTAAGGCTTTTTTGCTGAACTTCTTTTCATTGTCAATTCAGACTAGGCTGGGTGCGCAGGTTGCCTATAGATCATGTGAGTCAGAGTTGAGTTCAGGTATTGGGTCAGGTCAGGCTAACTTTTATTCAGCTGAGTTAAGTGTGAGTTAACTTGACCTGACCTGTGTAGAGTCATGAGTTTTTTGTGAGTTATATATAGCCTTAGTAAGCATGTGTATGCACTTAGTAAGCACATACACATGCTTACTAATGTGTGTTTCTAACACGCACCTTCACGAAAAGTCATGATTTTCATAACTTATTCAGTAATATATCTTGTGACCATGTAGTTTATCCCTATATAGCTAGTTAAGATGTAATTTATTATGACTAATATATCAATAAGCTTTCACATTTTTGAGCCCTAGCCCTGACCTTACCCATAATGACTAGCTTAGAGTTCTTGAGTTTAACTCACGCAGATATGAGTAGAGTTGATCTGTGCATGAACTCCTGACCCAGACCCTAGCGCGGGTTCAGGTCAGGTGCACTTTTTTCTGACTCAACCTGACTCTATACTCAGTCTAATTTAGACACATTTGATGATTCTATTTATCTGTATAAAAACTATGTTAATAAAGTGTTCAATTTCAGCCTTAGCCTGACCTTTTGTCTTCATGTTGCAGATATATCATCACTGTGAGTGGTTATTTATGAAGACTATGTATCACATCAATTCATCAAAATCAGTGAGTGTAATTGAATCAACAACATCAATATAAATGAGATTCACTATCTTAATAGTGCACTGTTGATGTTGCTTTAATGACTGACATTTCTGATTGATGACTATGCACACCTTGCATAGATGTGATTGTTTCTTAAGACCTTAAAGATTAATGTTGTAAATGTTGAGATTATTCATCATTCATTCTAGAGTTAAGTCTTCTAGATGTTCAAAGTGTTGATGTCATGTAGCTCTTAAGATCTTGTTTTTATAAATAGTCAGCAATGCCTGCTGTTCAATGAAGAAGTGTTTTGTCATTAAGATCTATAAATAGTACAGTTTATCTGACTGTAACACATAGTTAATTGTTTCTCTCATTCTATTCTTTAGATGTAGAACTTCCTCTTTTATTTTGATGATGATATTCTTTATCTCAGCAGTTTCTATCAAGAAGAGATTCATGTCTATACTGAGCATGTAGAAGACTCATGTCAGCATAATGTCTTAAAATTTGTTATTCTTCTTACATTTTAGATGTAAAGTGACAGTACTGATGCTCTGAGCATTTATTGATTCAGACACTTCTCATATGAGGTGTTCATTCTTGATTATGTCAATTGACAAGAAGAAGAAAAGATCACAGCATATGTGTAATGTGATCTCTGAATTGAGTATTCAGAATGTCTTATTAGCTATAAATGTTGTTTCAATGAGTGGTGACTCAATTACTGTCAGGGTAAGGGTGTCTTCATTGTATTGATGGTTTTCATTTAAATTGAAGATCTTCTTATTGATATCTTGTTTCTTCTTGACTTCTTTCAGCATCTTGTCAGAGTATTTATGCCAGCAGTTTTTCTCTGCATGAACTTTCTTTTCACAGTGCATACACTTTTCATTCTTTTCTTTTCCTCTTTCAGCATTCTTTTTCTTGTTCTTTAACCTCTTATTATTCTTCTTATTCTTCTTATTCTTCTTATCCTTATCATTTCCTTTGAGTTTTCTCATTAGAGCTAGGTTTTCATGCTTGTCTTTGAGTTGCTTCTCATTGACAAGCTCTGCAATTAGGCTTTTAAGAAAAGAAAGTATGATTTAAGTGGTGAATTGTTTTGCTGTTACTCATTGATTATAGAAGAATTCAAGGTTGATAAGAAAGAGAATGATCTTCAGGGTTTTGTTGATGATGAGGTCAGATGTTGCAATTTTGATCAACAATGACTTATACTTAAGGGTGTAATCATTGACTGATGCAAACTGATTGAGGTGAAGAGTGTAAAGATTCATAAAGAGAATGTATTGAAGGTTAAACTCATGAGAAGTGTACATTGAATGCAGATAGTCTCATATCTCTTTTGCTGTCTTCATGTCATCAATGATGACTGTGACTTTCAGGCTGACATTGAGCATGATAATGATTGATGCTTTATTGTTTTTATTGACTCAGTCAACATAGAGTAAGTTAATCACCTCTGTTGTTATGATATTCATCAATCTCTGAGTCATAAAGAGCCTACTTTTCATTTCAATAACCACATCTCATAGTTCAACACTTATTAGAGTGTATTTAATCAATATCTTTCATGATGAATAGTCTGCTGATCCTTTCAACCTCACAATTTGTGAAATGAGATGTTCAGAAAATGACATCATGTTTAATTTGTGTGATAATATCATTAGAAAAGAAGATAATCATGTATTTAACTAAATCTTCAATTTCTGATTTCAAATTCAACACTTGTAAGATCAATTCTAGTGGCCATTATTCATAAATGTGACCTGTATCTTGATGAACAATTTGACAGCTGAAAAACCTGTCTTTTGTTGAATTTATACTTTTGTTAGAGTTTTAACAACAAATCTATTTATAATGATAATGACAAGATCTTCTTTCACTGTTTCAATCTATTTCAACACACATTCAGGCTCATAACATGTCAGTAATTAGAGGGTATTTGCATACAAGTTGAATGATGTTATTGTGTGTAACTATCTAGGTGTCTAGAGTTAATTTACAAGTAATATTTATGTGCATCCCGCTAGGCCCAATTAGACTAATGAAGAATAACACTCAGAATACTGTGAAATTCTCTAGTGAATAAGGGCTGCATTCTGACATCTTACATCATTAAGTAATTAAAGAATAAAAACATTTTAATTAATATATTATTATTTGTTCTATTAACTTTCTATCTAGTCTCTATTTAGGTCTATGAGGGCAAAACATCTTTTGTAAAAAAAAATCAAGACTGAAAAATCTTAGTTCTGCTTCATAGATGTGTTGCAAGCACAATGCAGACTTTATATCTTCACTATATAATCACATTAATGTCAATGATATATGTCTGCAGCTTGAACACTTGCTTTCATTAACTGACAGATGATCTCAAAATCTTTTTCATTAATTCAGTTTCTGAAAACTGTCATAGTTTAAGGTATTCTTCTGACTGATCTGTTAAGTTAAGTCAAACTGTAAGAGAAGATTACTGACAATCAGTTACTGAGCTGTTTAATGAGCACTGACTGACATTGAAAGTAAAGTTTGAAGATTTGTAATATCTATTCTCTGAAAGAAGAGAACTCAGAAATTGATGTGAGCTAAGCAGAATAGAAGAACATATTGTACAGTTTGTGTTAGTCAATTATATGTGCATTACTTATCAATATCTGATACTTCAACTGATGCAAGTCAGACATTGAGGTTCAGCATCTCTGTATAGAGAAGAAATAATGCAGTTGCTTTATGCTTGCAAAGATCTTTATAAAGCTGATAAACTGACTGCTTTCAGACTGTATCTTATGTGATGACAGTTTAACTCACTGTTTTGTGAGTTCATCTTCTCTTTCACTCAAGATTTATTTATATAATGAGTGCTTTCTGTAAGCTTATTAACTAAGAACACCTTGATTCTCTGTGCACATGTCAACAACAGACTGCTTACACTGTAATTACACTTTGCATCTAAAGCTGCTCAATCTTCTCTGATCTTTCTATGACTCTTTTTCATACTTCTTTTACTGAGATAAAAGATCTGAAAATGAGAGCAGCACCTTGTCTGCATCTTGTTTGTGCATCTTCAGCTGATCTTTGAAGAGATACTTAGATAGTGTTGATTACTTAACTGATTTCTGCTGAAACTAAGTAATTAACTGTCTTAAGAATTCTCTGCATAGTCTTGTATTTCATGTATAGATTCATTGACTGAACACCTGATTCTTATTTAAGAACTGCTATTGAAATTCTCTTATAGACTTTCATTACTCTGTGTAAGCATCAGTTTTGTATGCACTTTAGTGATTTGAGCAGTAAAATTATCAATAATGCATCATTATCTCACAGCTCTCACATCTGTGAACTGTAAAGCATTGTAGATCAAATAACTGCTGTGTATAAGAGTTGAAAGTGCTTAATTGATGAATTTTATATTGATGTAATGATGTATGAAAGAATCTTAAAGACTGTATTATCTTTTTATAATATTTGCTGAATATGTTCTTTTCATCTAAGTCTTACATCAACTTGCATCTTCAGAACTTTTATTGTTGACTTTGTTGAGACTTTTCTGTCATTAAAACAAACTATACTCATTAAATTCTCACTGAGATCTCATCAGTGCTGTATGAAGTTAATTAACTAATATTTATTTGATGTAAATCTTGTTCTATGTCTTTTTACTTATGTAATGCATCAACTATAAACTGTCTTCAGTCATCTACAGTTTATCTGTGCTGATCTTTTTTATATAATCAAATTTATATTATCTACAAAGTTAAACATCATTGTTCTATTGTCTGAACACTTAAATGTTATCAGTAACTCTGATATGAAGAATAGAAAGAGAATTAAGAAGAGAAAAGAACTTTATGAAATCTCTGTTTTTATAAGTATTTAGTCATTTTCAAATTCTGAAAATACTATTTTTGTGTGTCTCTCAGTCAGGAAACATTTAATGACATAAATGATTCATAATGAGAAGTTAGCATTTTGCATGATGTGTAGAAGTCTCTCATGAAAGACATTGTTAAATATCTTTTTTAAATTTAGACTGAGCATGAAGACAATACATTCTTACTGTGTCTTTCATGCAGTGTTAACACATATTGTAAGCAGCTTAAGAGCTAAGAGAGTGAATTGTTGTTTTCTAACTTTCATTTAATTTTATAAAAGAAAACTATGCACTTCTGCTGTACATGCAATTTATTCTGCAATCAGCTTCTTTATAAGCTTTATAATTGTGTTTTTAAGTGCAATGAGACAGTAACTGCTTAACAGTAAGTAATTTTTTTTTTGTATAAAATTACTGTAATAAACTTCTAAAAGCTCTCTGAAGTGAATTCATTGTTGAAGTATCTACTTATAGTATGTATCAGATTCTTTTTAATAAGAAATATTATTTAATTCTAAAGCTTTTTCATTTAAAAGTCTGTTAATAGCTTACTTAATCTGTTCAGCAGTTATTGCTGAGAAAATATTAAGCATATAATGTGTTAATACTTCACTGTCAATGTCACTCAAATCTGTTTGTTTTCTCTTTAAAAAGAACTTCTTCATCAGAATTTATGTCTTAAAAAGATTGTCATTGCAGCTGTTGTCTTGTTTCAATCTGCACAACAATAAAATATGAGATGATGTTTATGACTTGTCAGCATAGAGCTTATTTCACTGAGAGAATCTTTATAAATTCTTTTATAAGAATTGTTTAAGACTGATGTTAATTCTTTAATGAATTATCTTCAATTTGTACATTCTACATGCTGAAGTTCTTTTTTAAATAGATCTTGAAAGAATCAGTAAAATATGAGATTGTAATTTGCTTTAAAGTCATTATATTATTATTTTGCTCATCTTATATCTATAAGCAGCTCTAAGATTCTCAGTAATTACTGAAAATTTATGTATATATACAAGTAAGTCTTTAAGCAGTGCTTCTTTAGATCTTTTTAAAGAATCTGTTGTAGAACTATGAATAAATATAAAGTGTGTATTTAATTACTCTGATTAAGATGTTGTTACAATTCATTCTTATTCAGTTTTTTCATTACATATTATCTACTTAAAACTGACTCTGATGTCATTTTAAAGGTGTAAATGTCAATTGAGATATAGTCTTGCATAATTGCTCATTAATTTACAGAATTACAGAATTGCATTACTCTCTTAATTGTTTCAGAAGTAAATGTAAGATCAATAACACTTTGCTGAATGTCTCTTTCTTAAGTTAACAATCTGCATAAGATAAGTAATAAAAGTTTATTTGCAGTAACTGCAGTATAAAGATGATCTGATTAAGATTCATATGTAATCTATAGATTATCTCAGAATAAATAATGAGCATTGAAGTCTTTCAGAAGTATAATCTTTTCTTTAACTAAATGAATTGTTTGCTGTATAATGTTTTATTTCTAAATTTTTGACTCATTGCTTCTTAAGTTGTACACATTAATGATGATGATCTCTTTATCTCTTAATTGCATATGTAGTGATGCAATGTGTTGCTTATATAACTGAAAGAATCAGATATGAGTAGAGATCTTTTTGCTGACTATGAAACAGACTTTAAATGTTAAGTTGTTGTTACTTATTAGACTGTAACTCTGTGAGCAGTAGATGACAACAATCTTATTGTATTGCTATGACTAATCACTACATTACAACACAGAGTTCAGCACCTCTCTACAGAGTCTTTGTCATACTCTTATTATGTGACTTACAGAACTCTTGCTTGCACTTATCATTTAATCTTACACTTAAGACTCAAACTCAGAATCAAAACTCTTATTTACACTTTAGTTACAGTTTACTTCTTAAGTTCATACTCTTCATCAATGTAATGTCACTACAGCACATCCTTTCAGCATATGAATCAACATGTATCTTCATTCTCTTAAGCTACATAGACAGTCTCATTGCAGCTTACACTCACTTCTGTTACTGTCATTATGTATCATATCTTACAGCTGTTAACTGATTCACATTACTTCTACAGATCTCTCAGCAGAGACTAATTATGTCTTGTAGATATTGTTTAGGCTGCACATCTAGTCAGTGTATGCAGTTAAGTGTTTCTTATTTACTAATCAAGATACTGCTTAATTTTCTCACTTCACTGTCATTCATGTGCTTTCTTTATACATCTGTATATCTTCTTTATTTTTATCTGTTGACAAGCCTCAGTTCATAGTGAGTGCAGACTCTGTACAAGCTGAATGAGTTGAGTCTTAAATAAATTATTCAGTCATATTAATCTTTAATTAACTCTTACAGACATTACTGCAGCATTCTTTAAGCTCTTCATCTGTCTCTGCTATCTTTCTTCTTTAATAAGTGTATTCAGTTCAACTTAACAAGTATACTTCAGTTCAATTAACAAATCATGATGATGATCTGATTCACTCAGGCAGTCAGTGAAAACTCTGTATCTATCTTAGAGATGCTCTTAACATTGTATAGACTTTGCATTCATCACATATAGACATTGACTTCAGTCTGTATTGCACATGATACATAATGATCAGATCATTTTCATACTCAGTTTAATTGCAGCTCTCTGTTCTATTAAGATTACATTACAAGATACATCAGCAACATCTGCACAACATTACTGTGTCATCTTGCACTGCAACAATCACAGCTTAATCAGTGACTCTATTAACTCTGAAAGACAAGCCTTTTAGATTCTCAGTCTGCATCATGTGAAGAAAGAGTCTTTACAGATCTTTTATCTTTCTTTTATCTTGTTCTTTACTCAATTCAGTATCAAATAATTATTTGCAGATTCAAGTTTAATATGTTAGAAAAACATACAGTATGTCTTATGCAGCAAAAGCAAAGACTCAACAGTTTACAAGAAGAAAATTCAATTTAATGAAAAAAGCAGATCAATTGACACAATTATGTTACATAGATCTTGCATTGATCATCTGCAAGAATGAAAAATACTATATTTATTGATTGATCAGTCATAAACTATGATCTCTCACTACAGCAATTCCTAGAATGTTGGCTCCTCAGTTTGCTCAGAACTTTTTGCAACTTTTTTTTGAAAATCACACTCAAATTCAGTGTTTTGATGTTAAAATCACAATAAACAAATAGTTTGCATAAAACTGAATAGACAGTATAACTATATATATATAGATTTATCAACTGTTAAATTTTTATAGAAAAGTATAGAGAAATAACAATGTTATTGAGTAATCTTCATATATAAGTTTGACAGTAATATGCAGCAGCTTTTGACAGAAATTTATATGTAAATCTTGCTTATTTTATAAATTTCACTTTCAGTTATGAAGCAATATACATAAAATCTTCAAAAATGAAAGATCT